>Ga0074197_1002270_pt1 | contig 13742 bp, 12 predicted proteins | sample EPASupsiteSAE305_FD_64526 | JGI IMG/M metagenome (GOLD analysis project Ga0074197, IMG submission 64526) | Bioremediated contaminated groundwater microbial communities from EPA Superfund site, New Mexico - SAE3-05 reassembly with SPADES | ecosystem: Environmental > Aquatic > Deep subsurface >...
CCCGACCTACTGCTTAGAAGGCAGTTGCTCTATCCAGTTGAGCTATGATCCCTATTGTTCGCTATGCCTGCTCGGCGAGCCACGACGCATTTCTTTTCGGGACGAGAGGATTTGAACCTCCGATCTTCTGCTCCCAAAGCAGACGCCTTAGCCCCTAGGCTACGTCCCGATTCCAGGGTTGTAAACTAGATGAAAAAGCGCATGTCTGTCAATATATCGGAAATTTTAAGCTTGACTACAGCGGAATTTTGCTCCATAGTAAGACAAATTTCGAATGTTCCATAAATCCAGCAGAAAGGAGGATGCGTCATGAACGACTCGGATGGCAGTCATAGTTGTTGCATATGTACCGAGCCCGAAGATCCATTCCCGCGACCATCTGACCTGACAGCTGGCAACGAAAAGGCTGAAGGCAGCCACTAGCCTTAAGCCATTCACCTCCTGCTGTCAGGCACGCGGCAGTATTTAGAGGTGAGCTATGACCAAATTACCATTACTCTTGCCTTTTCTCAAAAAAAGGGGCAGCTCCGCCAACGGAGGCATTTCGAGCAGCGACGAGTACCGGCTGATATCACTCTGCTCTTCCTCTGTGCAAAGCACTTTGTCCGAGCTTGAAACAAGCGCCCGGGGGCTCTCTGAAAAAGAAGTGGACAAGAGAATTTCTGAATTCGGACGGAATGAACTCTCCCAGCTTAAAAAGCTCAGCTTTTGGGAGGATATGTTCGAGCGATTCAAAAGTCCTCTTGTGATTCAGCTTCTTATCATTGCCACGGTCTCCGCCATCATCGGAGAAGCTACTTCATCAATCATAGTAGGAGCGATGATTTTGCTCAGCGTCGGCTTGTCGTACATACTCGACAGCCGCTCGAACAAGGAAGTTGAAGCCCTTGGCAAACGAGTACAATCGCGGACATATGTGCTTCGCGATGGCGCAGAAACAGAAATTCGGATGTCCGAGATCGTTCCGGGGGACATCGTGCTGCTTCAAGCAGGCGCAATCGTTCCTGCCGATGTGCGGGTTATTTCTGCGAAAGACTTTTTCGTCAGCGAATCAGCCCTCACTGGCGAGTCCATGCCAGTCGAAAAGACCGCAAACCCACCCGCTGAACCTGTAAAATCGGCCATGGAACTTCCAAACGCATGCTTTATGGGAACGAGCGTGACAAGCGGCACTGCGCGAGCTGTTGTCGTAACAACAGGAGCACATACGCTTTTCGGCGCCATTTCCAAAAAGCTAATCGAAAGAAGAGAAGAAACCAGTTTCGACAAGGGAGTGCGTTCGTTCACATGGCTCATGATCAGGTTCATGCTGGTCATGGTGAGCGTAGTCTTCCTTATTGTGGGTATAACAAAAGGCAATTGGCTCGAAGCCTTGCTCTTTGCGCTCTCGGTTGCAGTCGGTCTCACACCGGAAATGCTGCCGATGATCGTCACAGTCAACCTTGCAAAAGGCGCACTGGCGATGGCCAAGAAAAAGGTCATTGTAAAGAAACTGCCGTCGATCCAAAACCTCGGATCAATCAATATCCTCTGCACTGACAAGACTGGCACCTTGACCCAGGACAAGGTCGTGCTCGAACACCATGTGGACATCATCGGCAACAAGAGCGATGAAGTGCTGAACTATGCCTATCTCAACAGCTATTTTCAGACAGGCCTTAAAAATCTGCTCGACAGAGCGGTTATCGAGCATGTCGATCTTAATGTCGATGAATGTCACCTTGTCGATGAGCTCCCCTTCGATTTTCAGCGAAGGCGTATGTCAGTCGTCGTCGAATACGAAGGCGACAACGTGCTGATCTGCAAGGGTGCGGTTGAAGAAATATACAGCTGCTGCACCCACTACCAGATTGACGAGGAAATCTACCCGCTTATCGACATGATCCGCGCCGACCTCTTCGAGGAGGTGCAGAAGCTCAATCAGGAAGGCTTCAGAGTCCTCGGCATTGCCTACCGCGAATTCCCGAGGACAAAGACAACCTTCACTGTCCAGGATGAAAGCCAGCTTATTCTTCTTGGGTACATCGCCTTCATGGACCCGCCGAAAGAGTCGGCCACCGAAGCAATCAAGCTGCTTGCGAAAGCTGGTGTCGGAGTCAAAGTGCTCACCGGTGACAATGGGCTTGTCACCGAAAAAGTGTGCAGAGACGTCGGTATTCCCTTTACTTCAGCGATCACCGGGGCGGAGCTGGGTGCACTCGATGCCGCAGCATTCTCCGAAAAGGTTCGCAGCTGCGAGGTCTTCGTCAAGCTCACTCCGAGCCAGAAAGAACAAATTGTCAAGGAACTCAGGCGCCAGGGCAATATTGTCGGATACATGGGCGACGGCATCAACGACGCAACGGCGCTCAAAGCCGCTGATGTGGGCATTTCGGTTGATTCCGCGGTCGATGTCGCAAAGGAATCTGCGGATATTGTCCTGCTCGAAAAAAGCCTCCTCGTTCTGGAAGAAGGCATCATGGAGGGCAGGCGCATTTTTGCCAATATCATCAAGTATATCCGGATGGGCGCGAGCTCCAACTTCGGCAACATGTTCAGTGTATTGGGCGCGAGCTACCTTCTGCCGTTCTTGCCCATGCAGCCTCTGCAGATTCTGACCAACAACCTCCTCTACGATTTTTCGCAGACCGGCATACCGATGGATAATGTCGATCCGGAATTGATCACAAAGCCCGTCAAATGGGATATCAACAACATAAAGCGCTTTATGATTTTCATCGGGCCTATCAGCTCGATTTTCGATTATGCGACATTCGCGCTCATGTGGTTCTTTTTCAAAACGAGCGCGTACCTTGACCCTGGCATCGCCGCCGCCCAGAAAGACGCAATCGCTCGCCTTTTCCAGACTGGGTGGTTTGTCGAATCGCTTCTGACGCAGACGCTGATTGTGCATATTATCCGCACAAGGCGCATTCCGTTTTTCCAGAGCAGAGCTTCCGGGCCGATGTTGCTCACGACACTTGTGGTGATGGCCATAGGTGCCTGGCTGCCCTATTCACCTTTCGCCACGATGCTCGGGCTTGTACCGCTTCCCGGCGTCTATTGGCTCTGGATTGCGGGTTTTCTCATCACCTATTCGGTGCTTACACACAAAGTAAAACGCTGGTTCATGCGGCGTTTTGAAGGGGCATAATCATGGATTCAATTCTCGATGCACTCCAGGAAGGGCGACTTTTCGAGCTTCCGGAAAATGATAAGAACCATGCGCTGCAGTTTCTGGCGCATATTATTGAGGCTTTTCCGCAGATTCCGACCGGCACCGACATTGTCGGCAATGTCATGGCGCGCGAAAAATCCATGAATACGGCGCTTGGCAAGGGCTGGGCATGTCCGCATGCGCGCGTGGATTTCGAAGAAGATCTGATGTGCGTCGTCGGATGGAGCCCTAGCGGCATCGACTATGGCGCTCCGGACGGGCAGCCCGTGTCGATTATCACAATGTACCTCGTGCCGTCGAATCAGCGCAACCACTACTTGCGCGAAATTTCGATTATGGCAAAGGTACTCAAGTCTTCGCCTGAAATCGATAAGCTCTCTTCCATAAAAGAATTGAATGATGTCCGCAATTACCTTCTGGACCTCATTTCGGCAAGCAAAGAGACTGTAGGCCCCGATGCCCGCGCGCGCATGATTCGGCTTCAATCCAAAGCCGCGCTGGCAACGCAGCCTGTTGCTGACCTGTCGAATCTTATCGTCGAGCCGGTTTCAATTATCGCGGGAACTGGCTTCAAGCCGCTCGCGCTTACCCAGAATCTCGAGCTAATGAATTTTGTGGAAAGCACCGCGGGCCTGGCGGAACGCCTTGATTCGGACGGTACATATCAAAACGGAATCTGGAGAATTGTGCGAAGAAGCGCGACTGCATATCAAGGCGGGCGAACTGTGTTCGACTGCATTGCAATCATGCCGGCAAAAGCTTCACAAAAAGCATAAAAATAGCGGCCTTGCAAGGCACTGTGCCTTGGTCAAGGCCGCATCTTCAGTTTGGAATAAAGAGCTTTTAAGCCCACGACAATCAGTATTGGCGCAATTGTCAAATTCACGACTTTTGCAAGCTTCTCCTTCCATAATTTTAAAACTGCTGTTGACACCTGCAATTTTTGAATTATAATAGCTCGGCTTCCTTATAAAATAGGGACAGTTCAAACCATCCCACCCTGTGAGGAGTAAGTATGTCCTATACGACTGAAAAGATTCGCAACATCGCCATCATCGGACATGGAGGCACCGGCAAGACAACCTTGCTTGAACACATTCTCTTTCAGGGCGGAATGATATCGAAACCGGAAACGGTTGATTCGGGCAAAACCGTCAGCGACTACGGCGAAGACGAGATTGCGCGCAAGATATCAGTTCGCTCGAGCCTTACCCATGTCAATACCGATGACTGCAAAATCAATCTCATCGATGCGCCCGGAGCAGGCGATTTTGTCGGCGAAGCCATTCTGGCTATTCGGGCGACAGAAACAGCCATGCTCGTTATCGATGGTAAATCCGGAGTGCAGATCGAAACAGTAAAGCTCTGGCGAATTCTGGAGCGGCACCAGAAGCCCAGAATGGTTTTTGTCACTCGCCTTGATGAAGATCGCGCGAGTTTCGCAAGCGCGCTTTCCGATGTCAAGGAAAAATTCAAAGCAATCCCCGTTCCCGTCACAATCCCTATGGGTGAAGGCACTGCATTCAAAGGTGTCATCGATGTGCTCAACAGAAAAGCGTATCCTCGGCCAGCTTCCCATGACCAGAAAGAAGAAGCTACAGAAGTGCCCCCTGAATTCAGTGAAGCAGTCGAAGCAGCCCGAGCTCAGCTGTTCGAAGCCGCAGCAGAAGGAACTGACGAGCTCATGGAGAAGTATCTTCTTGAAGGAGAGCTGACCCAGGAAGAAACGCTGCAGGGGCTTCAGAAAGCACTTGCAATGGGCAAGATAGTTCCCGCATTCGCTGGCTCGGGAATTGCGAACAGTGGAACGGCTGCATTCATCAGTTTTGCCGTGCAGAGCGTTCCTTCTCCGCTTCTCAGAACCCCGGAAAAAGCGCTCGACCCTGAAGGCAATGAAATCGAAGTATCGATCGATCCGTCGAAACAAGCTTCCGGTTTTGTCTTCAAGACTCAAATCGACCAGTTCTCGGGACGTCTCTGCTACGTCAAAGTAATGACTGGAACCTTCCAGCCTGATATGGATATGGTGATTACCCGCGAAGCCCACAAGGAAAGAATCGGAAAACTCTATACTCTGCAAGGCAAAAAGCTCGAAGAAGTTCCCTTTTTGCCTGCAGGCGATATCGGCATTCTGGCAAAACTTGCATCGCTCAAGACAAACGATACAATTTCGCAGTTCGACCAGCTCATCTCCTATATTCCTCTGCGCCTCCCCTCTCCTGTGCATATGCTCGCCATCTCGGCGGTGAACAAGAAAGAAGAAGACAAACTCTCCGAGCTGCTGTACAAGGCTGCAGAAGAAGATCTGACATTCCGCGTCAACTACAATGCCGAAACCAAAGAAATGGTGATTGCCGGCATGGGAGAGCAGCAGATCAACATGATCCTCGACAAAATCAAAGCCCAGGCGAAAATTGCTGCAGAGACAAGAGTTCCACGCGTCGCGTACAGGGAGACAATTACCAAAAAAGCGGGCGCGGAATATACACACAAGAAACAGACTGGCGGCCACGGACAGTATGGCCGCGTCGTGTTCGAGATCGAACCGCTCGAGCGCGGCAAGGGGTATGAATTCGAAAACCGAATTTTTGGCGGCGCTGTCTCAAAAGGTTTCATGCCTGGCATCGAAAAAGGCATCCATCAGGCTATGGAAGCAGGAGTTCTTGCCGGATATCCGGTCGTCGATGTAAAGACCGCAATTGTAGATGGCAAGGAACACCCTGTCGATTCTTCGGAAATGGCTTTCAAACTTGCGGCGCGCGGCGCATTCCGCGAAGCGATGAAACAAGCAAATCCTGTGCTCCTCGAGCCTATAATGAATCTGTCGGTATTTGTCGAAGAAAAATACTTGGGCGATGTCATGTCGGATCTTTCAGGCAGGCGAGGAAAAATTTCAGGCCAGAACCCGATCGGCGGAGGCATCGTGCAAATAGATGCGCAGGTTCCACAGGCAGAGCTTCTGCGCTATGCAATCGATTTGCGGTCGATGACTTCCGGCACCGGCTCATTCGAAATCGAGTTCTCGCACTATGCGCCGATTTCAGGCAAGATTGCGGAAGATGTCATCAAAGCTGCACAAGCGTTCAAGACTCAGGAAGCAGAAGAAGAATAAGGATTTCTGTAATAGCGCGCGGTTCTGCGGATTTTTTGCATGGCCGCGCGTTTTTTATTCTGTCTGGCCTTTCTCGAGGCGCTCTATCTCATGAATAAACTCATTTAGGGTGTCATATTTTCTATACACTGATGCAAAACGGATGTAGGCAACCTTGTCGAGCGCATATAATTTGCGCAAAACCATTCGGCCCAAATCTTCGCTCGAGATTTCGTTCGATGCCTTTGCTTGCTCTGCTGCTTCATCTTCGATCTCATTGATGAGATTTTCGATTGACATTTGAGAAACCGGCCTTTTTTCGAGTGCCCGCACCAGGCCCCGCTCGATTTTTTGCCGCTCGAAAGGCTCCCTGCGGCCATCGCGCTTTACAACCATGAGGGGCTTTTCTTCTATTCTTTCATAGCTTGTAAATCGAAGGCCGCATGCTAGACATTCGCGACGCCGACGAATTGCCTCGCCATTAGCCAGTGTGCGAGAATCTATAACTTTATCTTCCAAGCTTCCACAATAAGGGCACTTCATTCCTGATCCTTTCCCGCAAGCTTCGTTAGCGCTTTCAGAAAATCCATTGGAAGCGGGAAGATTATCGTCGAGTTCTTCTCTACCGCAATTTCAGTCAAGGTTTGAAGATACCGCAGCTGGAGGCTGGCAGGAGACTGCGCAAGCACATCAGCTGCCTGCGCAAGCTTTTCCGAAGCCTGCAATTCTCCTTCGGCTGCGATGACTTTTGCCCTTCGTTCGCGCTCTGCTTCTGCCTGGCGTGCCATTGCGCGCTTCATAGTTTCTGCGAGCTCAACGGCTTTTATCTCGACTGCGGTCACCTTGATGCCCCAAGGATCGGTCGCTTCATCGAGCAATCTCTGGAGTATTTGCCCCAGCTCTGCGCGCTTGGAAAGCATCTCGTCGAGCTCGTGCTGACCAAGGACAGACCGCAGGATAGTCTGCGCAAGCAGACTGGTACTCTTGGTATAATCAGCTACCTTGACGACTGCAAGCACAGGATCGAATACGTTGAAATACACGACAGCATCGACAATCACTGGCACATTGTCTCTTGTGATAACTTCTTGCTTGGACACATCGATGGTAAATGTTCGCATATCGACTTTTCGCAGAATATCGATACCAAAAGGCAGCACCAAATTGAAACCCGGCTGGATCACTTTTTGCATGCGTCCAAGGCGGAACAAGACTCCGCGCTGATACTCAGGGATAACCCGCATCATCTGGACAAGCAGTATAAAGGGAACAATGAAAAGAACCGAAGCAAATTCAGGATTCGAAAGCAAAAGCAGAACTTCGGGGACAGCCCAGACGAAAAAGAGAATAATCAGAAACACAGCAATGGGCGTCTGCTTTCGCGCAATGCCTACAATAATAAAAACTATCCACCATGCAGCGAGTATCGCAAAACCGACAAAAATATACGACATATTCACTGCCTCCCTGCTACTTCGAATATACTACACTTGCAGAATTTAAGAAGGGGTCTGACCCCCTTTTTTAAATATTGCCTCTTCATAAATATATGATTATTGTTAGCATGCAAGATGTATTAGTGTTGAAGCGCATCGGAGGGCCAAAGATGACATTTTCCGAAAAACTGAAGAAATTCATGGAAACCAGCGTTGACGCATCAAAGGAATTCCTGGAAAAGGCTGCCGATCAGGCACAGGTTTGGGGCGAGATGGGAAAACTCAAAATCGAAATCCTTCAACTCCGTTCAAAAGCCCAGTCCTTGACGGCAAAACTGGGCGCCGAAGTCTATAACCTGCTTGTCGAGAAAAATGAACCGATGATCGGCGCATCCACACCGGAAATCGAGCCTCTTATAAAAGAACTTGAACAGCTCGGGAGCCTCATTGACGAAAAAGAAGCGCTCTACCGCTCAAAAGGCGGAAAAGACAGCGATCTCAACGAAAAAGAAAAATAAGATGCATGCTGGAGTGTAAAATGCAGCGATACACCCCTGCCCTCATCGTTTTCGACCTCGATGGAACCCTGGCCGATACTATCAAAGATATTGCAGATTCAGTAAATCGAGTTATTGCCTTATACGGCTTTGGGCCTCACGATGTTGATGCGTACAAGCGCATGGTTGGCGATGGCTTTCTGTCTTTGATCGAGAAAGCCATTCCCGACGACGCAGTGCGGAACATCGAACTCGTCCAGGAGATTCTTGCGCGCGCAGTCCAGGAATATGCAGCACATTCGCTCGATGCGACAAGACCTTTTGATGGCGCAAAAGAAACACTGAAATTGCTGTCAGATCGGGAAATTCAGCTTGCAGTTCTGTCAAATAAACCCCAGGATCTTTCGGCTTCCATCGTTGGCGCTTTGTTCAGAGATATTCCTTTTATCGCGGTATGGGGAAATCTGCCCGATCGCCCGCGCAAACCAAACCCCGCAGCAGTGCTGCAAATCTGCGAACTTGCAAACATTGCGCCGCAAAATTGCGCTTTTGTGGGCGATTCCAGCATCGATATGAAAACCGCAAAAGCTGCGGGCATGACCGCAGTCGGCGCATTGTACGGGTATCGTTCCAGAGAGGAATTGCTGGATGCGGGGGCAGACTTCCTCATCGCTTCACCGCAAGATTTAATCGCTCTCTTTGGAGCTGAATGAATTTTGGCTTTCTTTTTTTAGGCATGGAAGCTATATTTTGATTGTGCTGCTCAAAATACTTTTGAACATGCTGGCGTCGCCAGTTTGCCAAACTGCAGATATCAGGAAATTTGTTCCTCATTATCAGGAGTTATCATGAATCATGAAGAAATACTTGCCCGGGCCAAGGAATATATCTCGTTCGAGACTGACCAATTCTTTTCAGATGAAGTAAAAGCGCTTCTTGAGAAAGGTGACTGGAAAGAACTGGAAGATCGTTTCTACAGGGATCTTGAATTCGGTACGGGAGGACTTCGAGGCGTCATCGGCGGCGGTTTTAATCGCATGAACACGCTCGTTGTCACGAGGGCAACTCAGGGGCTTTGCGATTACCTCAAGGAGCAGTTCCCCGACAAACCGCTTTCAGCCTGCATTGCCTATGATTCTAGGCGCAAGTCCAAAGAGTTTTCGCTGGCAACCGCGCTTGTGTTCGCGGCGAACGGAATCAAGGCATACCTTTTTTCTTCGCTGAGGCCCACGCCCGAGCTTTCCTTTGCGATTCGCAAGCTCGGCGCCGATACCGGCGTTGTCGTCACTGCCAGCCACAATCCGCCGCAATACAATGGCTATAAAGCGTACTGGAACGATGGCTCGCAGGTGGTTCCACCGCACGACACCGGCATTATCCAGAAAGTGCTGAAAGTCCGCGATGTAAAGCTCATGCCTGAATCTGAAGCGCGCGCAAAAGGCCTTCTAGTGAATATCGACAAGGACATCGACGAAGCCTATGTCGCAATGGTGAAATCCCATCTTTTGCGCCCTGAACTTTTTTCGAAAATGGCCGATTCTGTCAAGGTCATCTATACGCCGCTCCATGGCACCGGAGCGATGCTATTCGAGCGCATCATGAAAGACCTCGGGCTCAATGTGCTTACCGTGCCCGAACAACGCGAGCCGAATGGCGAATTCCCCACGGTTTCCTATCCCAACCCGGAGGAAGCGGCCGCCCTTTCCATGGCCATTGAGTTTGGCAAGAAAACACATGCGGATGTCGTTATGGCAACAGACCCCGACGCCGATCGCCTGGGAATCGCGGTTCCCGATGGTTCTGGCGGTTTTGCCCTCGTAACCGGCAATCAGCTTGGTTCACTACACCTTGACTATATTGCGCTCACGCTTAAAGAGCTGGGCAGAATGCCGCCCCGCCCTGCTTCCATCCGCAGCATCGTCACCACAGAATTCCAGAAAGCCATTGCAGAAAAGTATGGAATAGCAAGCTTCGAATGCCTTACCGGCTTTAAGTGGATTGCCGATCTTATGCGGCAATTCGAAAGCAATGGTTACGATTTTGTCTATGCAACCGAAGAATCGTACGGCCACCTCATCGAACAGGAAGTCCGCGATAAGGATGGCATTTCCGCTGCAGCGCTCACCGCTGAAATGACTTTGTACTGGAGGTCCCAGGGCAAGAGCCTCCTCGATCGCCTCGAAGATCTCTACCGTGAATTCGGCTATTTTGAAGAAAAAGGTCTCAGCGCGTACTTCGAAGGAGAAAAGGGCATGCAGATCATGAGCGGGATCATGGATGCATACCGCAGAGAGCAGCCAAAGCAATTCGGCGGAATTCCGGTCGTGTGGACGAGAGACATCAAAGCTGGCACCGCATGGGATAGCGCTGGCAAAATCAGCTCGATAAGCCTGCCAAAGAGCGATGTAATCCAATGGCGCCTCGAAGAAGGCACTCTTCTCACCGTACGGCCTTCAGGCACCGAGCCTAAAATTAAATACTACATTCTCTGCCATAGCGTTGGTGAAGATCTTGCCAAAGCAAAAGCAGAGACTAAACGAAAGATTGCCGCAATCGAAGCTGACATTAAAGCAGTCATCGACGCACACCGCAAATGACCGAAAATAACGGCGCTCCACTATGGGCGTCGCTTTTCAGCGATGCCCAACCAAAACATGAGCCTCCCTCGCCGTGGTATCGAAAGAGAAATGGCGCATGGGAAGGTGTTTCTTGGCCCGACCCTGTGTGCGGCGGCGAGCCATGGGAAATGCGCACGTATGTCGCGCTCGATGTCGAGACGACAGGACTCAATGCTGCATCGGAGCGCATCGTCGAAATTGCGCTTGTGCCTTTCGCGTTTGATGCTGAGGGAGCGCTGATTGAAATACAGCGGTTTAGCGCTCTGGTGAATCCAGGCATTCCCATCCCGCTGCAGGCAAGCCGCATCCATGGCATACGCGCTGAAGATGTTGCAAATGAGCCTCTTTTTGGAGAAGTGGCGCCGGCGGTCCTGGAATTGTGCAAAAATCGCGTGATTGTCGGCCACAATGTCATGTTCGATATTGGTTTTCTGGAGGGAGAACTCGGGCGTGCAGGCTATGCGCTCGAGACCGAAGAATGTGCCGACAGCTTCGGGATGGCGAAAATCGCATTCCCTGCGATGCAGTCTTATAATCTCGGCAAGCTTGCATTTGCTTTGGGGCTTCCTTCAGATGCGACGCATCGCGCGTTGGGAGATGCGCTCACGTGCATGCGGCTTTTCGCCGCTGCAGCCAGAACGCTTGCCAACCGCTGCGTATAACGGTTTTTTGGCAGAAAGGTCGAGTGGATGCGGTTTGCTGCAAAATGTGCACTCTTTGGCATTGCTGGCATTCTGGCTGCACTTTTGCTTCGATTCACAATGAAGATGATTGCGCCCTACCCTACAATTTCAGGCGTTGTGCTGCCAGAGACTTCCGCGCTTGCCGAATCCACGCTTGCTGAATCAAAGCCGGCCCTGAATTTTTTCGAGGAATTGGCCTCTCTCGATATAGATCGCATGCAGAATGCGAGCGTTGCTGAAGTGCGCGCAAGAGCGCGGGACTTCATTTCAACAGGTCTTGCGCTTGGCATGGAACCTGAAGCGCTTGCCGCTGAGCTCATTCCTTCTTCGGGCCACATCATTGCAATGCTGATCGACAGCGGCGACTCGGAAGAATTTTTGCAGATCGATGGTGTATCGCTGCCTGCAAAGCTTTCCTATCAGAGAATTGCTGCCCTCAACCCGCTCATGGCATCGCTTCGCCCGCAGTTCGAAGCTATCTTTGACAGTGCATATGCAATACTAAACGAATATGGCCGTATAACTCCTTTCCGATGGCTCGAGCCTGAAGCTGCGCGCTGGAAAGGAGGCATAACACTCCCCGGGAAATTCTCATTGCCGCGGATTAGCGACCTCGATTATTCGCATACCTATGCGCTCGATATTTTTTTGCAGGATGTGCAGTACCTTCCTGGCGACATTCAGCGAGGCCCTGTGATTCACTCGTTGAGTGATGGCATTGTGGTCGCAGCAGAGACAGGATGGATTGGTTTTCCGCGCACAAGCGAGGGGCTCTCCTTCCTAGCGGGCGGGATATCTCCAAAATCCGGCAATGGCATCATTATATATTCTCCAGCTGAGCACAAATATTATTCATACTTTCACTTGTATGATGTATTTGTTCGTAAAGGGCAGCTTGTACGCGCTGGCCAGCCTCTTGGCCATGGCGGAAACAGCGGTATCAACGCACGTAAACAAGGAGGCGGCGAGCACCTCCACCTCGAAGTCTTCGATGCCAATGCAGGAAGATTCCTTCGAAACACCCAGCTCATAGCCCTTCTTAAAGCAAGCATAAAAAAGCGCCCGGCCGTTCCCCAAGAATAATTTTCTGGCTATAGTAAGTCCATGAGCAAGACATTTCTTGTCGCAGATATTGGCGGAACGAATACGAATCTGGCCTTGGCGCGCCATGACGGGAAAACGATCGAGCTGGTATTCAAAGAGCGCTACTCTACCCAGGATGAGCGCTCCCTTCTTGAGCCTGTCCAGCGGTTTCTCAAGGCTGCAAGCTCGCTCGGATTTTCAGAAGCAATAGATTTTTGCTGTGTCTCCGGAGCAGGGCCTGTGCAGGCCGATGAAACCATCCAGCTTACCAATGCACCATGGTCGATCAGCGCTTCGGAACTCAGCGCCCTTCTTGGAGTGCCCGTGCGCCTTATCAATGATTTTACGGCGCTTTCGTATGCGGTGACTTTGCTCGATTATAAAAATGAAGCTGAGATCACAAGGCTCCCTCACCTGGACGGCTCGCTTGGAGAACCAGCAGATGGGCTCATGCTCATTGTGGGAGCTGGCACGGGCTTGGGTGTAGGATTTGTCGATCGGCACGGGAAATCGGTTACTGCGTATCCTTCGGAAGGCGGGCATTCCGAGCTGCCCTGCTTCGATGCGCTGAGTCATGATTTTCACGAATGGCTCAGTGAGCGGTACGGATATCCTGCAGGGGCCGAGCTCGCGATTTCAGGCCAGGGAATTGCCAATATTTTTGAATTTGTATGCACAGAAAAGCTCGATGCCCGCATGATCGCTGCAGAGTATGGCATTCCGCAGCCCAGTTCGGGCTCCGGTTTGGGTTCTGGCTTGGATGCCGGCTTGGAGGCCAGTCTGGATGCCGGGCCTTCAGAATTATCGAAAGGCATACTTAAAACGCCTAGAACTGCGTGGCCCGCTGCGATTGCTGCGAATTCCCGCACAGATGTGCACTGCGCGCTCACGATGGAGCTTTTTGTGAGGCTGTATGCGCTAAAGGCAGCCAACCTTGTCTCGATCCTGTTGCCGCGAGGAGGCGTGTGGCTCGCCGGAGGCATTTCTTCCAAGAACGAGACATGGCTTCTGGAGAATCATCGCTTCATGCGCTGGTTCGAAAAGAATTACGCCCCGCACATACGTGAATTCCTTTCGAAGACGCCCGTGCTGATTGTCAAGAATTATGACATTTCGCTGCTCGGCGCTGCCGAAGCAGCACACCAATTTTCGGAGCATGGCTAACATGATGAAAGAG
>Ga0074197_1002271_pt1 | contig 13734 bp, 12 predicted proteins | sample EPASupsiteSAE305_FD_64526 | JGI IMG/M metagenome (GOLD analysis project Ga0074197, IMG submission 64526) | Bioremediated contaminated groundwater microbial communities from EPA Superfund site, New Mexico - SAE3-05 reassembly with SPADES | ecosystem: Environmental > Aquatic > Deep subsurface >...
CCCTCTTGTTGCTGCCTGCGGTTCCAGGATCTCGAAGCTAAGCGGTCCAGGCCTTGGATATACCGGGGGAACTATAGACAAGCTTGAGTCGATCCCGGGAATGAATATGCACCTAACCGAAACTGAGTTCAGAGATCAGGTCAACAGCATCGGATGTGCTATCTCCGGCCATTCTCACAAGCTTGCGCCTGCTGAAGGAAAATTTTACAAACTTAGGGACGTAACAGGGACTGTCCCCTCGATCCCTCTGATAACAGCCAGCATTGTCAGCAAGAAACTGGCCGGCGGAGCTTACGGTTATCTTTTCGATGTCAAGTGCGGAAGCGGTGCCTTTATGAAAGACATCGGTGAGGCCAGAAAGCTGGCACAAAAACTTGTCGATATTTCCAAAAAGCTGGGAAAGGTATGCGTCTCGGTCATTACTGATATGGAACAGCCTCTTGGCGAGTGGGTGGGAAATTCAGCAGAAGTCTGTGAGGCGATAGAGGTCCTTTCCGGAAAGGGGCCGTCGGATACCCGTGAACTCTGCTTAACTCTTGCGGCTTACATGTTAAATATGTCAGGCAGGGCAAACACATTCGAGGAAGGTTTAAAGATCTCTTCAAAAGCCCTTGATGACGGATCAGCCCTTAAAAAATTTGAAGAGCTGATAATCGCGCAAAAGGGAGACAGCGCAGTGATAAGCGAACCTGAAAAGGTACTCCCAAAAGCATCTTCAACTTATGATATAAGGTCAGACAGAGATGGATATCTCTCAAAACTTGACGCCCTTCTTGTTGGGGAAGGACTAAGGGCATTGGGCGGAGGCAGGCTTACCCAGGAGGATACGATCGATCCGTCTGTAGCGATCCGTCTGCTCCACAAGGTCGGAGACAAGGTGTCCGAAGATGATGTTCTTCTGAAGATATACTATAATCAGGAAAAACAGCTCCGGGAGTCTCTCCCTTATGTTGAAAAATGCTGGAAAGTAAGCGACAGCGCCGAGATAAGAAAGCTTATAATTGACACGGTGCGTTAATTGGAAGTTGAAATTAATGGCTGTTTCTGCTAATCTACGACAGTCCACATGGAGGCGAGTTTCAGCTGGTGCTGGGCCCGGACTTCAAATCCGGTGGGGGTCGGTAACGCCGGTCCCGGTGTGTTCGATTCGCACACGCCTCCGCCATGCGTATTATGCCCTGCACTCAGTGCGGGGCTTTTTGTGTTATTATAAATTCTCGTAAGGGTGGGATATTATGTTTATAACCTTTGAGGGAATAGACGGTTCAGGAAAATCGACTCAGGCATCTTTATTCTGGAAATGGCTGGTCGAAGATAAAAAACGTGATGCCCTCCTTACCAGAGAACCTGGAGGATGGCCCGGCGGTGAGGTGCTTCGCGAGATCGTGATCAGCGGAAAACTGAAACACGACTGGAGCGAGGCTTACCTGTTCATGCTTGACAGAGCAGAGCACATTGCCTCTGTAATACAGCCCGCCATTGACTCAGGCAGGGACATAGTTTGCGAAAGGTACCACGATTCGACCCTTGCATATCAGATATGGGGCAGGGGACTGCCTCTTGAGATATTTGACGAACTTGCAAGATTATCAGCTTTCCCTGTACCAGACCTTACTATCCTTTTCGACATAACACCCGTGAGTGCTTTGAAGAGGGCAAAGTCAAGGGGCGACCTGGATTCGTTCGAGAGTGAAGGAGTATCCTTCATGACGAAAATTCGTGATGGATATCTTGCTCTTTCAAAACGCGACCCTAAAAGATGGATCGTTATTGAATGCGCTGAAAAGAACACTGCTGAGGTTTTTGAAGAGACGACAAGATCTGTCATTTCAAGGGGGCTCTTCTGTGATCAATGACGCCATCTCTGTCCTTGAGTCTTCACAGGGATGGAAAGACATAACTTCTGCTGTAGGAATGAAAAGGTGTCCGCAGTCGGTGGCTGTTGCGCTTCCTGAGATAATGCAGAAAATGTTTGTAGAGAATTACGGTAGGCTGATACTTGGCGATAGTCCTGTCTGGAAAGAAGGAAGCCACCCTGATCTTATCCATGCCGGCAAACACCTTGTCCCTCCTTCAATTGACGAATGCAGGACCCTGCAGGGGGAACTCGCGCTCCATCCTCTGGTATCAGACAGAAGGATGGCAGTAATATGGTGTGCGGAGAAACTCTCTCTTGAGGCTTCAAACAGCCTCCTGAAACTTACGGAGGAACCTCCTGAACATGGTTGTATCCTGTTTGTCTCTGATGAAGATAAACTTATACCTACGATAAAAAGCCGGGTATGGTCTGTTCGTATTGAATTGCCGATAGAAATTGCACAAGCAAAGCCGTACCCGCATTCTGACGAAGAATGGGCAGAATGGATAGCCTCAGGAAGAAAAAAGGATCCTGAGATATTATATCTTGAGATAGGAAGCTGGATAAGGGATCTTTCGGAAAAAGGAAAATTCAGAGAGGCGGCAGACCTTGATTCCCTTGTACGGCTGATGGGATCAAAGAGGCTTTCTGTGCCGATGATACAGGATCTGACCTACATGGTCATAAAGGAGGGTGTTCCCTGTGAACAAATATTTAGCAATTTACGGTAAGCCAAGGTATCTTGGCATTTTAGAATACAGTACCGAAGAGCCTATCGCGAAAGGCGAGACAGTAGTGGCAGAATCACACAGGGGAGAGGAACTGGCAGTAATAGCAGGCATTTTGACCCCTGAGCAGGAGGCCGAATACAGACTTCTGAGAAACGCTGCAGAACATGGGGATTCTGCATCCAAGACAGCGGAACCGCTTGTCACAGATCTTACTTTCATATCCTTTGCATCTGATGAGGATATTGAGACAGGCGACCTCTACAGGGAAGAAGAAAAGGGCATCCTGAAAAGTGCTATTGAGATACTCAAGCCGCACGAGTTGGAAATGAAACTGATTGACGTTGAGTTCTTACGGCACAGAAGGAAGCTGTTTTTTTATTTTTCTTCTGAACAGAGGGTGGATTTCAGGGCATACGTCCGTGATCTTGCAAGGGAGTTCAAAACAAGGATAGAACTCAGGCAGATAGGCGTTCGTGATGAAGCCAAAATCATCAAGGGCATAGGACCTTGCGGTCAGCCGTGCTGCTGCAGCTACTGGCTCAACCAGTTCGCTCCCATATGCATAAAAATGGTCAAGGAACAAAACCTTGCCCTTAACCCTGCAAAGATTTCAGGCATTTGCGGCAGGCTGATGTGCTGCATGTGCTATGAACACAATGTTTACAGGGAACTGTGGGAAAAACTTCCAAATCCGGGTACAAAAATAAAGACCCCGAACGGGAACGTCGTCGTGTCAGGAGTTGAAATACACACAAACAGCGTCCGGTGTTACGTGCCTTCAAGAGGGGAAATAAAGATCCCTATTGAGAAGTTTGATGAATTCAAGGAGACTGTCGTCTCCGGCAAGGACTGGATAATAGCAGGTGAAACGGAAGATACCGCTCAGCCCAGATCAAGCATGAAGCTGCCTGACAGCTATGGTGGCACTGATACAAAAGTTCGCAGGGAAAAAGATGACAGCAGGAAGGAAAAGAGAAAAGAAAAAGAAGATAAAGACCAGACTCCTTCCGTAGAAGGCAAAACTTTCAAAAAGAAGAGAAGACCGCGAAAGCTTCCTGCAGGACTTAAAGATCAGCCAAAAGAGGCAGTAAATAAGGAAAGCATCAAAAAACCACCTGTCTCACCAATAAAAGAAAAAGAGGGCGAAAAAACAGAAACTGTTAAACAAAAACCACGACGCCCTAGGCGGAGAAGATCCGGAGCAAAAAAATCTGAAAGACCCGCCGTTGTTCAGGAATAGGAGGCAAGCAATTGGATCTTTTTAAAAACCTGGCAAATAAGCTCAAAAATACAGGAAATAAATGGACACAGGGCATATCGAACCTATTTTCAGATGAACCGATATCTGATGTATTCTGGGATGATCTGGAAGAATTGCTGATCCTTGGTGATGTTGGGATAGACCTTACGGAAACACTGATAAAGAGGCTCAAACAAAGGGCAATAGACGAGAGAATATCAAAGACATCTGAGCTTAGGGCAGTTTTTTCTAAGTTACTTATAGACCAGCTCCAGGAAGTTAAAGGAATGGGAGCCCCGCTGGACGTAAGCAGCAAACCGGCGGTAATACTAATGATCGGCGTTAACGGAAGCGGAAAAACGACGACTGCGGGAAAGCTTGCTGCGCAGTTTAAAAAAGAAGGAAAAAAGGTCCTGCTCGCTGCTGCCGATACATTCAGAGCGGCAGCTATCGAACAGCTCAAGGCATGGGGCGAAAGGACCGATGTCCGCGTTATAGCACAAAGTCAGGACAGCGATCCTGCGGCTGTGGTCTTTGACGCTATAATGGCGGCAAAGGCAGGCAGCTACGATGTTATCATTGCAGATACTGCCGGAAGGCTCCACACAAAATCCAACCTCATGGAAGAGCTTGCCAAAGTCTACAGGATAGTTAAACGCGAAATACCTGAAGGACCGGCAGAAGTGTTAATAGTCCTTGACGCTGTAACAGGTCAGAACGGTTTCATGCAGGCTGAGACTTTCAGTAAGGTTATGCCGGTGACAGGAGTTGTCCTTACAAAATTCGACAATACATCGAAGGGCGGAATAATACTCGCAATCGCCGAAAAACTCAGGATGCCGATAAGGTATGTTGGGTTGGGCGAGGGAGTCGACGACCTTCAGCTCTTTGACCCAAAGACCTTCATAGAGACACTCCTCGACGTAGAAAACCATGACTGATCAGGAATGCGGCGGGAGTGAAAGGAAAGATAGACATCCAAGAGATCCCCTTGTAAAAAAGATCGTAGCGCTTCTGGTCCCAAGGGGAGAAATGGATATATTCAACAACGCGAGGGAACTCCTTTTTGAAGCATGGGGAGAACCTGAGCGCATCAGTTGCTTTGTACCGTTCACATGGACTAATTATTATGAAGATATCGCTCCGGAACTTGACAGGTGTTTCTTTTCGTATCCCGGCCTTTTCAACATGTCAGACCTTCCCGACTGGAAGATCCTGACATGCAGTCTTGAAAAGGCGACCGGATCAACAAGAAGGGTGAACCTTGACCCGGGGACAATTGACGGAGCAAGATTGCTGCTTGCTTCAACGAAAGGTCAGGCACACAGGATATACCTCAGGGACGGTATTTTTGCAGAGGTCACACTTTGCAGAAGGAAGGGCAGATGGGAAAGCTTTTTCTATACCTTCCCTGACTTTAAAAGCGGAGCTTATTTTGAATGGCTTGAAACAGTGCGCGAAGACTGGAAAAAAGAAAAGAAAAGCGTTGATTTATAGGGGGTATTTAAATGATAGAACGTTACGAAACTCCGGAGATAAAGGCGATCTGGAACGACAAGAACCGTTTCCAAAAATGGCTTGATGTTGAACTTGCAGTATGTAAGGCCTGGAACGAGGCAGGAAAGATACCTGATGAAGACTACAGGAATATCGTTGAAAAAGCCTCTTTCAGCGTTGAGAGGATACGCGAGATAGAAGAGGTTACACAGCATGACGTCATCGCATTTGTTTCGAGCGTTGCCGAATGCATAGGAGAGTCAGGCCGCTATGTCCACCTTGGGCTGACAAGCAGCGATGTGATCGATACAGCCTCCTCTCTCCTTCTTTCAGAGAGCATGAAAACTGTGCTGGATGCACTTTGTGCCCTTCATAAAATGATCGGAGAAAAGGCCTTGGAGTACAAGATGACACCTTGTGCGGGAAGGACTCATGGCATACATGCAGAGCCAACGACCTTTGGCCTTAAAATGCTCAACCACTACGCTGAGATAGGTCGGGATATAGAGAGGATCACTCAGACCAAGAAAGAGATGATGGTAGGCGGCCTCTCCGGAGCAGTTGGTACTTATGCCAACTGTCCTCCCTCGATAGAAGCAAGAACCTGCGAACTTCTCGGGCTTGATGTAGACCCGGTATCGACCCAGGTCATCCAGAGGGACAGGCACGCCCGTATCGTAACCGACCTTGCTATTTGCGGAGCATCGCTGGAAAGACTGGCTTTGGAGGTACGTCATCTTCAAAGGACTGAGGTTCTGGAGGCCCTTGAACCTTTCAAAAAAGGTCAGAAAGGGTCGTCTGCAATGCCTCACAAGAAAAACCCCATACTAAGTGAAAGGGTATGCGGAATGGCCAGACTTCTGAGAGGCTATACTATTCCCGCCATTGAAAATATAGCCCTCTGGCATGAACGTGACATCAGCCATTCTTCTGTTGAAAGGGTAATGTGGCCTGATGTCTTTCACCTGATACTTTACATGACCAAGACAATGACAAAAATTATAAATGGAATTACTGTAAATAAACAAAATATGAAAAATAACATAGATATTACGAAAGGCCTTCTTTTCTCAGGCAGGATACTGATTGCACTTGTAGAAAGAGAAGGAATTAGCAGAGAAGAGGCATACACAATAGCACAAAGCAATGCTATGAGGTGCTGGAACGAAAAAGTACCTCTTCTTGAGCTGCTCAAAAATGACCCAAGGATCAAGAAAATGAGTGAGAGTGAGCTGGAATCTTTATTTGATTTGGAGTATTATCTTAAACATATAGAAGAGGTCTTCAACAGATTTCCTGAACTGGAGGAGAACTCGACTATAAAATAATACATAATAATATGGAGGATTTGCAAATGGCTGCTCCAGACAGAAACATGGCTCTCGAAATGGTTCGTGCTACGGAAGCTGCGGCTATGGCCGCTGGACGGTGGATGGGACGCGGGGACAAGAACGGAGTTGACGGTGCCGCAGTTAATGCGATGCGTTTCATGCTCAACAACGTCAACATGGACGGTCAGGTCGTTATTGGCGAAGGGGAGAAAGACGAAGCTCCTATGCTCTTTAACGGAGAAAAACTTGGTACGGGATGTGATCCACAGGTCGACATCGCAGTAGACCCGATTGACGGGACCCGTCTTACTGCACAGGGCCTTCCGAACGCAGTCAGCGTAGTCGCATTTGCAGAGCGTGGTTCTATGTTTGACCCACAGCATATTTTCTATATGGACAAGATTGCAACCGGTCCCTTTGCGGCACATGCGATCAACATTGACGCCTCTCCGTCGGACAACATCAGAGCGGTCGCAAGAGCGTTAAGAAAATCTGTTGAAGACGTAACCGTAATAATCCTCGACAGGCCAAGGCACGAAGAACTTATTAAAGAGATCCGTTCTATGCATGCCCGTATCAGGCTTATACCTGACGGTGACGTAGCAGGCGCCCTCTCAACATGCAAGCCGAATGCCGGTATCGATCTCCTTATGGGTGTCGGAGGATCTCCCGAAGCCGTTATCACAGCATGTGCCGTAAAGTGCGTCGGCGGAAACATGCAGTGCAAACTTTGGCCGCGCAACGACGAAGAGAGAGAAAAGTGTAAGGAGAAGGGAATGGACATCAACAAAGTTCTTCATTTAAATGACCTTGTCGCGTGTGAAAACGTATTCTTCGCTGCTACCGGCGTAACTGACGGAGACTGGCTCAAAGGAGTACGTTACTCCGGAGATGTCGTACACACATCCTCACTTGTTATGAGGGCAAAGAGCGGAACTATCCGTTACATAGACGCAATACACAATGTGCAGAAACTGGATGAGATAAGCGGCATAAAATATGGAGCACAGTCCAATGCAGTTTCATTCCTGTAATATCTGACATGTAGATCAGACGGTCCATACTTTAAGGCAGCTTCTTCGCTCTAAGCGATCATTAGCTGCCTTTTTTGTTAGCTTTAGAATAAATAACAGACAAAGATATCCATTATTCAGTATGTTGACATTCAATATGTCGATTGTTTCAAAAAGCTAATCACATATCATATTATTTACTTTGATATTACGATTTGTTTTTTAATTTCAACAAATTTACAGCAGTTACATTGTTAAAATTATTTGAATATTGCGGCTTGACTTTCAATGAGCCAGTGCTAATCTTTATACGTGAGTTAAATGATCCACATACGCAAGGGGGCGGTCTTTTTGGGGGAGATCGATCGAATTGCTGAGATTTTGCATAAACATAAGCAAGATCCCAGATATTTGCTTGCAATTCTTCTCGATATTCAGGAATCAGAAAACTGCGTTTCAATTGAAGCTATGCGTGCCGCTGCAGAGTACCTTGGCGTTTCCGAAAGCCGTGTATTTGCTGTTGTTACTTTCTATCGCACTCTGAGCCAGAAGAAAAAAGGACGCAGAATAATTCGAGTCTGTACAGGAACAGCATGTCACCTGCGCGGTTCTGCCGCAGTTCTTCAGGAACTTGAAAAACAGCTTGCCATCAAGATAGGCGGAGTTACAGAAGACGGCGAATATACTCTTGAAACAGTTAACTGTGTCGGTGCCTGCGCGCTTGCGCCGGTCGTAACATCCGGCGAAAATTCTTTTGGCAGGATGGACCCATCCAAAGCAGCAGAGCTTCTGGCAAAGGGGGCTTTTGCATGAGATTTGATACTCTTTCTGACTTAAAAAATTACAAAAATGAAATTTTACAAAAGCAAGACAAGAGGAAAGAAATCTGGATATGCGGAGGTCCGGGATGTGTTGCAAACGGCAGCATTATTCTTGCTGAAGAATTTGCCAAAGCTTTAGACAATAAAGCTTCTTCTGATGTAAGCACTTCATTCTGGCACAGCATCAAAGTCCTTATACGACCCGAAGAAAATGAAACAGAAAAATTGATCAGGACAGGTATCACCGGCTGCATGGGACCATGCGAGAATGGTCCTATAGTGCATGTCGAACCTGACGGGCTATATTATCAAAAAGTAACAGTTGATGACATTGAGGGTATCCTTGGATCAATAAAGGAGAACATTCCTTATAAGGCTAAAGCGATGTCCGGACATGACGGCAAGCCTGCTGAAGTTCCCTCGGCAGAAAATATACCTTTCCTGGCCAAACAGAAAAAACTTGTCCTTGGCAAAATGAGCACGATGTCTCCGCTGGATCTCGATGATTACATTGCCCACGGCGGATATTCAGGTCTCATAAAATCATTAGATTCGATGACCCCCGAGGAAGTTTGCAATGAAATAAAGGCCTCGGGACTAAGAGGAAGGGGCGGCGGCGGTTTCCCGACAGGAGTAAAGTGGGAATCCTGTCGAAATTCAGCTTCAGAGACGCGTTATGTACTTGTCAACGGTGACGAGGGTGACCCGGGTGCATTTATGGACAGGGCGCTTATGGAGGGTGACCCCTATTCTGTTATAGAGGGACTTACCATCGGTGCTTACGCGATTGGTTCCAGCGAAGGCATCATATATGTAAGGCATGAATATCCGTTGGCCGTTAAAAGGCTTGCTAACTCAATAAAGAATCTTGAAGAGGCCGGATTGCTCGGCGCCAACATACTTGGCACAGGTTTTGATTTTCATGTCGAGATCTGCAAAGGGGGAGGAGCTTTTGTCTGTGGTGAGTCTACTGCACTCATGACCTCTATAGAGGGAAAGCCGGGAGTTCCCAGGGTCAAGTACATAAGATCTACAGAAAAGGGCCTCTGGGAGTCTCCTACAGTGCTCAACAACGTAGAAACATGGGCAAACGTGCCCCATATCATTACAAACGGTTCAGAATGGTTCAGGAGTATTGGAACTGAAAACAATTCAGGCACGAAGGTATTCGCCCTTGTAGGTAAGGTCAAAAACACAGGACTTGTCGAGGTACCAATGGGAACGACACTGAGGCAGATAATTTACGATATAGGCGGAGGAGTAGCCCAAAATCGTCCTTTCAAAGCCGTCCAGACTGGTGGACCATCAGGAGGATGCCTTCCTGCCTCGATGCTTGACACCCCGGTTGACTTCGACAGCCTTACAGAGGCAGGGTCGATGATGGGTTCGGGCGGCATGATAGTAATGGACGACAGAACATGTATGGTAGATATAGCGCGTTATTTCATCGATTTCCTTGTTGGAGAATCATGCGGCAAATGTGTTCCCTGCAGAGAAGGCCTGAAAAAAATGCAGATGATCCTGCACGACCTGACAAGCGGAAAAGGCCGGGAGGGCGATACTAAGGCACTCGAAGATCTTGCCGAGGGAATCTCAGATACCTCTCTTTGCGCATTGGGGCAGTCTGCAGCAAATCCGGTACTGTCTACAATCAAATATTTTAAAGAGGAATATATTGAGCACGAAAAGGAGCATTTTTGCAGATCAGGAGTTTGCCCCGGAATGTTCAGGGTGACGATCGATGAAGAGAAATGTAAGAGTTGCGGCTTATGCTCTAAAAATTGTCCTGCAGACACGATAGAAAAACTTGACAATGGTAAGTACCGCATTAAACAGGATGGCTGCATAAAGTGCGGAGCATGTTTTGAGGTATGTCCATTCTCCTCTGTGGAAATAGTCAAAGAGGTGAGCAAAGATGATTGATATAACTATAAACGGGATACCAATTAAAGTTGAAAAAGGTGCAACGATCCTTCATGCAGCCCAGGAAAGCAACATCGATATCCCTACCCTCTGCAACCACGAAGGATTAGTGCCTGACGGCAACTGCAGGATATGTTCTGTAGAAATAGATGACAGGGGAAGCAAAAAGATAGTCGCATCTTGTATGTTCCCTATCACAAGGAGCATATCTGTGGAGACTGAGACAGGGAGAGTACAAAGGGCAAGAAATACAGTCCTTCAGCTTCTGGTAAACAGAAACCCAAAATCACCTATCATCCAGCAGCTGTGTGATAAATACGGTGTGATACGCGAGGAGAGGTTTGCCTTGGAGCCTGATCTCTGCATCAGGTGCGGTCGCTGCGTCAGAGCATGCGAAGCTAACGGGACTAAGGCGATAGAACTTGTTGACAGAGGTTTTGACCGGCATGTAGCGCCTCCGTACGAACTTGAGACCGATGCCTGCATAGGCTGTATCTCATGTGCGACAGTATGCCCTACAGGAAAGATCACTTACGAAGAATCACCGGGAAAGAGAACGATATGGCACAAAGAGTTTAATGTTCTTCAGTGTAAAAGGTGCGGTATTTACTTTGCTACAAAAGAGATGCTTGACTGGGCAGGCAGAGAAGAGAATGACCGGGATTACTGTGATCACTGCCAGAAATACATCGAAAGTGTCAAATTTATAACAGAGTCTCAAAAGAAATAAAAGCGTCAATAATATTTGTCCTTCGACCCGGCGTATCTCACGCAGAAACTCCGGGCATTGGGCAGCAGGAGCGATCCCGCCGCCTGCCGATTAGCAAAGAAGGAGGCCCTGAGCGGGTCTCCTTTTGTCTTTACAACACCCGTAAGATGCGGGAATCACAAAAAGTACAGGGAGGAATGTGGCATGGAAATGATACTTTTAACATCGCCGGAAAAATGTATTGGCTGCGGGACCTGTGAACTGGCCTGTTCACTGGCTCAAAACGGAGAGTGCAGGCCAGCTATTTCAAGAGTCAATGTCTTTAGATTCGACAGGGGCAGCAATGTCCCTATGATGTGCTTCCAGTGTGAAGAGGCAGCATGCATGGCAGTCTGCAAGACCAAAGCCCTTGTCCGTAACGAGGAGACCGGAGTGGTACAGGTTGAAGAAGACAAGTGTATCGGATGCAGAATGTGCGTTATGGCATGTCCTTTCGGAAATATTGCTTTCGACAGGGTCGCTAAAGTAGCAATAAAGTGCAACCATTGTGACGGAGAGCCTCTTTGTGCTGAATTCTGTCCCACGGCAGCGATCGAATATGTCCCCGCGGATACCGCTACACTTAACAGGAAAAAAGCATTTTCAGCCAAAATGAAACAGGCACTTGAGGAGGTGAAGTAATATGGCAGGCTGGACAGAAACAATTCTGAGGGTAAACCTCACTGAAGGAACTGTTAAAAAAGAAGCTCTGGACATGGAGGCGGCAAAGAAATACCTCGGGTGCAGAGGGCTGGGTGTCTATTACTACATGAAAGAAGTCAAACCGGGCGTAGATCCTCTCGGACCCGAGAACAACCTGATATTTGCAACTGGTGTGCTCACAGGTACCATGGGTTCGAGTACAGGCAGATATGAAGTAGTAACCCGTGCGCCTCTCAACGGTACGCTTGCCGGATCCAATTCTGGCGGATACTGGGGACCGGAACTTAAATACGCCGGATATGACATGATCATTTTTGAGGGACAGTCTTCAAAACCGGTATATCTCAACATCTACAACGGAACTGCGGAACTTTGCGACGCTTCCGACCTATGGGGGAAGACTGTGCCTGAAACAACTGCAGCCCTGCTTGCAATGCATGACCCAGATGCGAAAGTAACATGCATAGGACCCGCCGGAGAAAACAAAGTTTTATTCGCCAGCGTAATGAATGATGACCACAGGGCAGCCGGACGAAGCGGAGTAGGAGCCGTAATGGGTTCCAAGAACCTTAAAGCTATTGTTGTCCGAGGCACTAAAGGAGTAAAGATCGGAGATAAGGATAAATTCCTTGCTGCGGTCAGGGCAAGCAAAAAACTGCTTAAAGAAAATGCAGTCACAAGCGGCGGGCTTCCGGCTTTTGGAACGAACGTCCTCGTAAACATCCTCAACTCAGTGGGCTCTCTCCCAACCAGGAATTTTCGGGAATCTCATTTTGAGACGGCGGATAAGGTTGGCGGAGAATCTCTCGCTGCAACTAGATTGCACAAGAATAAGGCATGTGCCTATTGTTCGATCGGATGCGGAAGGGTTGCATGGAGTGAAGGCAAATATGCAGGAGAGGGCGAAGGCCCTGAATATGAAACAGTCTGGTGCTTTGGTCCTGACTGCGGCATAGACAACATCGATGTTGTAAACAAGGCCAACTTCATCTGCAACGAACTCGGACTCGATACGATCACAATGGGCAGTACAATGGCAGCAGCTATGGAACTATATGAAACGGGTGCCATAGGAAAAGATGAAGTTGGACACGAACTCAAGTTTGGCAGCGAAGATGCTCTTATAGCTCTCGTTGAGGCCACCGCTTACAGAAAAGGCTTCGGAAACGAGCTTGCAGAGGGTTCATTCAGGATGGCAAGCAAATTTGGACATCCCGAATTCTCCATGACAGCCAAAAAACAGGAGATGCCGGCATATGACCCGCGCGGCATCCAGGGAATAGGACTCAACTATGCTACCTCAAACAGGGGTGGCTGCCACGTCCGCGGATATACCATATCTCCTGAGATCCTTGGCCTGCCGGAAAAACTTGACCAGCAGTCCATTGTTGAAAAGCCGGCATGGGTAAAGGGATTCCAGGATCTAACGGCAGCAGTTGACTCCGCAGGCATGTGCCTCTTTACAACATTCGCACTCGGAGCCCCAGCTATCGCAGACGAGATCACTGGAGCATCAGGCATTGAATTCTCCGGTGACGAAGTGGCATTGGCAGGCGAGAGGATATACAACCTTGAAAGGCTGTACAATCTCAGCGTTGGATATACAAAAGCAGACGACACCCTGCCTGCAAGGATGTTCAACGATCCTATCAGCTCAGGCCCAATGAAGGGCAACGTAAGCCGCGTTCCCGAAATGCTCCCTCATTACTATGAGGCAAGGGGCTGGGATGAAAACGGAGTACCGACACCGGAAAGGCTTGAAGCGCTGGGACTCAGAGAGTTTATGACTATCTAAGGACCATTTATGCAAAATAATAACCGGATCTTCACAGCGTGAGGAGGCGAGCCCTTGATAAAGGTCGGTTTTTTCGCAGATATAAGGACTATGGTCGGCACTAAGGAGATAACA
>Ga0074197_1002272_pt1 | contig 13723 bp, 10 predicted proteins | sample EPASupsiteSAE305_FD_64526 | JGI IMG/M metagenome (GOLD analysis project Ga0074197, IMG submission 64526) | Bioremediated contaminated groundwater microbial communities from EPA Superfund site, New Mexico - SAE3-05 reassembly with SPADES | ecosystem: Environmental > Aquatic > Deep subsurface >...
ACGGTCAATCTCTCGCGCTCGATTTTCTCGCCCAATGGCGACGGCCGGGCGGACACTGTCGAAATAACGCAGAACAGCGTCTACGGCGACCGGTGGAACGGCCAGATCAGCTCCGAGGCCGGCAAGATCGTGCGGACATGGGAATGGTACCCGATGCTCGCGGACATCGTCTGGGACGGCAAAGATCAGAACGGCAAGCTCGTGCCGGATGGAGCCTATTATTACGAGCTCCGTTCCATCGATGAGGCCGGCAACTCCTTTATTCTGCCGCGTCAGCAGATTATGGTGGACGCGACCCAGAAAAACGTAAGCCTCAGGGTCGACCCGAGCGCTTTCAGCCCCAACGACGATGGCGTAAAGGATGTCGCCTACATCAATATCAGCGCGCCGAAGCCCGACACCCTCGTGAATTATTCCGTATCGATCTTCTCGGGGGCAAAGGCCGTGCAGGGACAGGCGCCGCTCCGCAGCTGGAAGGGCACGACCGACATCAGGGCCCAGTATGCCTGGGACGGCATGACGGACGCGGGACTGAAAGTGCCCGACGGTTCCTACAGTGTGTATCTCTCGCTCGAATACGCGAATGGCGATCTCTTCAACTTCGGCCCGATGCAGTTCGTCGTCGACACTGTCGCGCCGAGAATCTCGCTATCCGCCGATTCTCTCTTGTTCTCTCCAAATGGCGATGGCATAAAAGATTATATTACGATAACACAGAGCTCTGATCCAGGAGACGACTGGTCGGGCAGAATTCGGAGCGCCTCGGGCGCGACCGTGCGCAGCTACAGCTGGAAGGGTCAGGCCAAGACCTTCACGTGGGACGGTCTGGACTCGAACAAGAGGCTCGTACCGAATGGAACCTACACCTATGAGGTCGTCAGCGTCGACGCCGCCGGCAACAGTGCCTCTGCGGTGGTCAAGGGCATTACGGTCGACGCCACCAAGCCGAGAGTCTTTGTCACGGCTTCCGATACCGGCATATCGCCGAACGGCGACGGCATCCGCGACGATGTATCCTTCTCGCTCACGGTCGAGAACCGCGAAGGCGTCGAGTCGTGGCGCTTCTCGCTCCTCGACTCGAAGGGCGTCGAGCGCTCCTTCTTCGGAGGCAGCGGCGCGGATGTCCCGACGCGGCTCGTCTGGGACGGACGCGACCTGCAAGGGCAGGTCATCGAGGACAGCTTCACCGGCAAGCTCGTAGTGAAATACCTCAAGGGCGATGTCGCGGAGGCGAGCAGCGGAAAGATTGTCGTCAAGATCGAGCCGCCTAAGGTGGACATCACGGTGAGCCCGGAATACTTCAGTCCCGACGGCGACGGCGTCGATGACATCCTCACCTTCGGAATCGCGGCGGACAAGAATGCGGGCATCACCGAATGGAAGCTTGAGGTGATGGAGACCGCCGTCGTCGAATCTTCAACGATGCAGGGGACCGGACCGACCCGCACCTTCATGGCATGGAACGGCAAAGGCACTCCGCCGGCACAGATTACATGGAACGGCAAATCCTCCAAGGGAGAGCTGGTCGAATCGGCCACTGACTATCCATTCGAGTTTACATGCTGGGATGCGCTCGGCAACCAGACCAAGGTGAAGGGCGTCATCGCGGTCGATGTCCTCGTCATCCGCGACGGCGACCGGCTCAAGATAAGAGTGCCCTCCATAGTGTTCCGCGCGAACCACGCCGATTTCATCGGCCTCGACAGCGAGATAGTGTCGAGAAACGAGAAAGTGGTCGCGCGCGTCGCGCAGATTCTGGGCAAATTCCCCGATTATCGGGTGCGCGTCGAAGGCCACGGCAACAATGTCGGCAAGATGCTCGGCTACAGCGCCTCGCGCATTCAGCAGGAGGAGGTGAACGAACTCATTCCTCTCTCGACCGAACGTGCGGAAGTCGTGCGCAAGATGCTTGTGGACAACGGTGTCGATCCGCGCCGCCTCTCCGTCGAGGGTCTCGGCTCGAGCGAACCTGTCGTTTCGTTTACCGACGTGCAGAATCGCTGGAAGAACAGACGGGTCGAGTTCGTGCTGATCAAGAATCAGTAGAGACTTCAGAAACAGTCCACGGGCTGCCGCACAGACGCGGCAGCCCTTTTTTATCTCTCTTAATGCTGGGGAATTCTCTGAACGGCGCGCGTATCGAAGCCGAGGGAGGCCGCAGTGGAAAGCAGGGTTTGATACTCTTCTTCCGGAAGATCGGCGTTTCTCGACATAATCCAGAGATACTTCATTTTTGAACTTGTGACGAGCATGGATTGACGGTCAGAGTTCATATGTACTGCGCGGTATTTCATCCATATGCCCGGCAGAAAACTCACCAGCATTTCCCCGGGGGCCGCCGCGTCCGGCCTCTTGAGTTTCTGGCGCAGCACCTTGGTGCGCGTGCGGTCCTGATCAGGTTTGCCTTCGTAGCGTACGTGCCACGTACCATCGGGCTGTTTTTCATAGACATCGCTCGTCATGATCCAGTCGCGGGCGACGGGCAGGGGAATGCGCCCGAGCTCGTACCAGCGTCCTGCGAACTCTTCATCGGAAAGCGACCCGATCGTCGGGATGGACGCGGTGGAGCTGCGGGCGTTTGCGCTCTTTGACTTGGGCGGCCAGGGGAAGAGAAGATGCGTACTGGACACATAGTCTTTATATTCAGGAAGCGATCCGTATTTTCCCGATGCCGTCTTCTCCAGAAGCGGCACGCCGGACACGAATCTAAGCAGAATAGTGATATAGAGAGGCCCTAAGACAGCTATATTCTCCCATCCCTGGAGGGAGGGGAGCACATAGAGCCAGAGCCCCCACCATACCAGCATCTCGCCAAAATAATTCGGGTGCCGGGACCAGCTCCACATTCCCGTGCTGACAAAACCGTCGGGATTGTTTTTTTTGAACTTGAATTTCTGCGCATCGGCTACAGCTTCGATCAGAAGACCAATGAGCCACACCAGGCCCCCCAGAAGCTGCAGGAAAGAAAAGCCCACAGGCTCACGAGAAGCGCCTATGATGACGGGCAGCATAATGATGACAGTGCTCACTGCCTGAAGAATCCAGAATTGGGCAAACTTGACAGGATCTTCCCTGCGCCCGTCAAAACGATGGTCGACCTTGATTGTCAGAATGCGTCTGAAAAGATAAAAGGAAAGCCGCGCCGCCCAAAGCATCACCGCGACGAAGGGGAAAAGCCAGAAGAAGCCATGGACGTGAGTGACGAGCGCAAGCCCCAGGCTCGTCAGAAAAAACGAAAGGCCATACGAGAGATCGGTGACGACGTCGGTTTTTTTAATCGATGCGAACACGAAAAAGAGCGCATTGACAAGAAAACTGATGCCGAGTGCGATGAGCAAAGCATTCATTTTTCAGACTCCTGTGATTGGCAATAGACTTACTGATAAGATAACAAATCTTCAGGCTCATTGGCATCCATAAGGCGTTGTCTGAGATTGCGCATGCGGAATAATGCGGCGATATCGGCAAGAAAGCGCAAATGTTCATCGGCACTCTGATGTACGGGGACGAGAATAAGCACGATGATCTGGACGGGAGACTCGAGCGCGCTGAGGCGGTATCCTGTTTTCTGGGCGCCAAAGCAGACCATGGGATAGGGAATATTTTCAAGTCGATCGTGCAAGAGCACGACACCAGGCTCAATCTCAATGGGCTGCCGCTGGAGCATTTCGATACAGTGATCGGCAAGAGCCCGAAGTTGCTTTTTCTCGCCGTTGGGGAAGGCGGAGAATATGATCTTGTAGATTCCCTCTGCCAGAGCGCTGCCCTGCATGTTCACTTGTATTCTTCCAGCTCTCACTGACTCCAGGAGAAGAGCCTCAGCATTAGAGGCCTCAGCGCGCTGTGGTGATGAGGCGGCCTCAACCTCGACGGGCGGGGCTGGCTGCGGCGAGGGCTGTTCCCTTTGCTCATTATACGATGGCATATAGAGCATCAGCACGTTCGCCTCCGGCAGATTTTCGGCAAGGATGTGAGGGAGCCGCTCGAATGCGGGGCTCCACGATGCTTCTCCCGGTCTGGCCGACACGAGCACGATTGCAGCGTGTACCGTTGCCGCCTTTTGAAAGAGATCGGGAATTTCCCTCCATGTTGAAAATGTACTTATTTTGTAATTAATTGATGAAAAGGTGATCTTCCAGAGGTCTGCAAGTTGCTCTTCATAGTCCTTGGGAATGAAACAGTGCAAAGTCGCAAACGAGGCGCGCGCAAATCGCTTTATGCACTGCAAGGCCGCCTCGTAACCACTGTGCATATCGACCAGAGGAGGAAATATTGCAAGGATCTGCTTTGACGATTTCCAGGGGAATCGTCCACGGGCCACAAGGACCATGCTGTTGCTGCCGGAAACGATCTGATCGATGATATTGCCGAAAAAAGCGTGCGCAAGGCGCGGTGGCTTGTTCCATCCGATGACGATTGTATCGGCATTCTTCTGAATTGCGGACTCTAAAATGCCCAGGCCCGGATTGATTGCCTCAACATTGAGGGGGAGCACTGATTTCTGCATGCCTGAAAGCTTCATTACCGCCGTGGCAAGAATAGTCTCCGAACCCGCCGACTGGGCAATTTCGCTGTCTTCGGGACTGTGCACGACGAGCGGGAATAGCGGCGAGCGGTTGTCAGCCCCATGCAGGATGGCCCCCAGCTCGAGCAGGTGCGGAATCGAGGACGGTTTGGACAAGGCGATCAAAATTCTGTTGGGAATGACAAACGCAGCCTTTTCTGTCGGGTTTGAAGAAAGGACTTTCGCGGCAGAGGAGGCTTTTTTCATAAGGCTGTTGGAGATGATGCCGGTGACGAGGGCGAGCGCGATCGCGCCCATAAAAAGCGGGGCGTCAAAAATGCCCGAGCTATATAGAATCCAGGATATTGCAAGCGAGAATGTCGTGAAAGGAACGGCCAGCCCAAGCATTGGCCCTTTCATCAGGGCAATTCTTTTTGAAAAAAAGGCGACAAGCATTCGCGCGGCGAGTCCTCCCGCTATGAAAATGCCGCCCCAAACAAGCCATTGAGTATTTGAAGAGAACTCTGAAATGTGTATCGAGACACCCATGAGAAAGAATGCAGCGGGACTGAAAATGTCATCCTTGAGCAGGATGCGGCCTGTTCCAGAACCAGATGTTGGCATTGCAGCCGAGGACAAGGCAATTCCCGCGATATATGCAGTGAACCAATTCGGGATAGACAAAAAAGAGGCTGCATAGGAGGCTGTAAACACAAGAAAAAATAAAAACCAACCCTCGATGACTCCGACACTTTTAATACGGCGCAAAAAAATTGAGGCCAAACGCGGGAATAGAGACCAGATGACGCCGGCGAGAATGCAGCCGGAGGCTAGAACGAATATGCATCTGCGCGCATCGGCACCTCCTGCGACTGCGTCCAGGGCCAGGAGCACAAACACGACGAGGAGCGAGACCGAACCAGGAAGCCCATAGGATTCCAGGCTCGAAAACTTCATATAATTCTCTTCCAGAGAGGAAGCTATTCCTGCTGACGCAAAGAAAATTCCTATGGCCGCTGCCTGCAAGGGCGATTTTCCGATCACAAAGCCGATGGCAATTCCCGTCAGAGCCGGTATAACTGTCCAGACGAAGAATTGGGGGGACCTTTTGTTGAAAGGGATTTTGCCGTATGCATCATGCCTGGGGAATCGGGTTGAAATTCGTGTCGATAGTCCCGCAAAGAAAAAGACATATACGATGCCGATTGATCCAAGTATCTGGAGCACTGCGCCACTATCGAGGAGGCCGGCGACTTCCGGGCCGGCGATAATGCCGAAGATCAGCAGGATTACGGCGATATTGAAGCGAAAGACATTGGAGAGCCATGCGGAAAAAAGTACGCCTGCAAGCAAAAGAGCGAATATGCCAACAGGATCATGAATTACATTCATCTATTGATGAGTGTAAGACATCACTGTGTAGAATGCAATGAAATGTTTTGAGCGCTGAAATCAGAATTCTCCGACGAACAGAACTTCCGGCTCGAGATGCCATCCTGTCGCGGCGAACACCACCGCCTGAGCGTGCTCGATGAGCGCCCGCATATCGCGGGCCGTCGCACCACCGAGGTTGATGAAGATATTCGCGTGCCAGGATGAAATCGCTGCGTTGCCGATTCTGTACCCGCGCAGGCCAAGCTCGTGCAGAATTTTGCCTGTGGGCTTGCCGAATGCCCTATTGTTCTTGAACATTGAGCCTGCGCTCGGATAATCGAAGTGGTGCTTCTGCATGCGGTCCGCCAGCCGCGCGCGCATGCGACCCGCGATTCTCTGAGGATTATCGGGCACAAGCATAAACATTGCGGCTCCGACCGTCGAGCCGGCCAAGGCTTCGCCGCACATAAAAGGCGAGCGCTTGTAAGACCACGGGAGTGACGCTGCTGCGATTTCTTGTAGGGCGCCCACGGCATCGATATATGTTATCTTTTTAATATGTGAAGAAATATCATCTTCATAGCAGCGCGCGTTCATGTAGATCGCGCCGCCGACGCTGCCCGGCATGCCGTAGAAATTCTCGAGCCCGGAAAGCCCCCGCACGAGGGCTTCCTCGCACAGCGCGGACACCGAGGCGCCGCACTCCGCGTGGAGCGCGATCTGCCCGCGCGTTTGTTCTGCATCAGAATCGGCGCTTTCACCGAACGCGCCTGCCCGTATCGAAGAGAGCAGTCCCATATCGATCACTGCCCCACGGATTCCTCTGTCTCCCACAAGGATATTGGCGCCTCCGCCAAGCAGGAAGACGGGCAGACCAGCGCTCCTCAGCCTGTCGAGCGCTTCAGTGAGCGCCCGAATGGAACGGGGCCTCACATAGAGGTCGGCCGGTCCGCCGATCTTGAACGTGGTGTGTGCCCACATGGGCTCGCCAAGCGCCGCAGAACATTGCTCAGTATTGATTTTTTGGGCAATTTGCCATAGGGTTCCCATATAATGGCAGTATCTTCTGTTCATGCTGTAAAGACAAGAAGGCGCGCCTGACTGGAGAGGCAAATATGCACGACGTTTATTTTTTCAACACGATGGGGAGAAGCATCCAGCGTTTCGAGCCTCTGCATGACCATAAGGTCGGGTTCTACGGCTGTGGACCGACTGTCTATAACTTTGCCCACATAGGCAATCTCAGAACCTATGTCTTTGAAGACATCCTTGTCAGGATACTCAGGCGCTTCGGCTATGAAGTGACGCATGTGATGAATATCACGGATGTCGGCCATCTTTCGGGCGATGACGATACCGGTGAAGACAAGATGGTCAAATCAGCCCGCGAGCGCGGAAAATCGGTGCTCGAAATAGCCCAGTTCTATACAGATGCTTTCTTTAGAGACACCGAGCGCCTCAATATCAACAGGCCGACCATCGTCTGCAAGGCGACAGAGCACATCCAGGACATGATCGATCTCATCAGGCGCATCGAAGCCAATGGCTATACCTATTTTGCGGGCGGCAACCTCTATTTCGATGTATCGAAATTCGACCACTATGGTGAACTCGCAGGGCTGCGACTCGATCAGCTCAAGGCCGGTGCGCGCGTCGAAGTCGATCCCAACAAGCGCAACCCCTATGATTTTGTGCTCTGGTTCACGAAGTCGAAGTTCGAAAATCAGGCGCTGCTGTGGGACAGCCCCTGGGGAAAAGGGTATCCCGGCTGGCACATCGAGTGCTCGACGATGAGCATGAAATATCTGGGCGAACAGTTCGACATCCACGCGGGCGGGGTCGATCACATCGCGGTGCACCATACGAACGAGATCGCCCAGTCCGAGGCCGCGACCGGCCACAAGTGGGTCAACTACTGGATGCACGCGGAATTTCTTGTGCTCGACAAAGGGAAAATGTCCAAGTCCTCGGGGAGCTTTTTGACCCTGCAGACGCTCGTCGACAAGGGCTACGATCCTCTGGATTACCGCTATTTCTGTCTGGGTGGACACTACCGCAGCCAACTCTCGTTCTCGTGGGAAGGGCTCGATCAGGCGAGGGCGGCTCGGCTCTCGCTTGTGGACCGGGTGATTGCGCTCGTGGAGAGCGCGGGGACACCGGCGCCGCTTGCCCAGCTCAGTGAGCGCGCGACGCAGTATCGCGCGGCTTTTGATGAGGCCCTCGCCGATGATCTTGCGATGCCGCGGGCGCTTGCGCAGATGTGGACCATGCTCAAAGATTCCGAAATGGCGCCGGCCGAGGAGCTTGCGCTCATGCTGGACATGGATGATGTCCTTGGCATGGGCTTGGCCAGCGCACAAAAGAGAGAAGCCTCTGTCGATGCGGAGACGGTTCGCTGGATCGAGGAAAAAATACAGAAACGCGCCGCCGCAAAGAAAGCCCGCGATTTTGCGACCGCCGACGCGATTCGAAATGAACTCAAGGCCAAAGGTATTCAGTTGGAAGACAGACCGGACGGTACGGCCTGGAAATTGACAGAATGATTCTGCGGAGTACTTTGTAACAAAAGGATTGATAGATTGTTCAAAGATAAGGATGATGGGCAGGAGCCGGATTTTGACCGTATTTTTGCGCAGAACATCGATTTGCTTCTGCGCATCGCGGTGCGCATCACCAATGACTGGGAATCCGCCGAAGATGTCGTCCAGGATGCGTTTGGCAAGCTGATTGAAAAGCGCATGCAATTTCCCTCGGATGAGGATGCGCGCTTTTGGCTCATCCGCGTGGTAAAAAACGGGGCGATCAACTGGTCCAAGCGCAAAGTGAGAGAATTCAAAGCCTACGAACACTGGTGGAATGCGGAAACTACGCAGGCAAAGACTTCGGCAAACGCAGCGCTCAACGGCGAGGAGCAGAACCAGAATGCAGGCACCGATCAATCGGCAGAGCATGAGCTGCTCATGGAAGAATCCGCCCAGGAAGTGCGCGCCGCGCTGATGAGACTGCCGGAGAAACTGCGCATTGTCTTGATATTAAAAGAATATGAAGGAATGAATTACAAGGAAATTGCAAAGGTGCTCGGTATTACAGAAGGGAATGTCAAGGTAAGAGCATTCCGGGCAAGAGAAGCTTTGTTTTCGCTGTTGAATGAGGGAGGTTCTCATGTGTCCCGATGAAACGCTGTTGACCGCTTATGTCGATGACGAGGTGCCATCGCCGTGGAAAGAGCGAATCGAGATGCATTTGGGCCAATGTGAACGTTGCAGAAGCCGCGTTGCGCAATACCGTGCCCTGAGGTCAGCGCTGCGCGTGGCCGATGCCATCGACGACTCGCATCTCCAGGAGGCGGCACAGCGCATTCAGGCGTCGCTCGACAGCAGAATGATGGAGCTTTCACGCGCACCGCACCGAAAGAGCGCCTTCGAAAGGTACCCAATTTTCTATATGCCTGGCTCGAAAAGAATCTCGGTGCCGCTACCTGTGCTGGCAGCCTCGTTGCTGCTCTTTGTGTTTTTTGCGGGATTGGCCTTTGGATTCTTTGGCTTGCACAAAAATGCGAGCCAGGCATTTGTCTTGAGCACCAAGTTGCCTGCAGACACCAGCGCGAATATCGAGAGCCTGGTTTCGACTCTTTCACAGACGGACCCCTCCATGTTTGTCACCATCAAAGCACCAGAGAACATTTCGCAGCCCTTGCCGAATACGCCTCCGGTGTACGTGATTTATAATACTGCCGACCAGAAACCGACAGTTATGGCGGTTCCTGCCCAGGGAGAGGCAAAATGAGGCTTCGGACACTCATCCTCGTGGTGTTTTCGCTTTTGAGCGCTGCCTGCGCGTTTTCTCAGACGCCCCCGGTGCCTGCGACAATGCCAGCCCCGCCACAGACAGGAGCTCCGTCGTCCCCAGGTCAAGAGTCAGCGCCTTCGCTCACACCCGCTGCTCCTCCGAATGTGCCTGTATTCCAATTTCACTTTCGGGCGGCTTTCATGCTCACTCCTGCGATGGTTGCGGCAATACAGTCAGCATCGCTCAATGCGCAAGACTCAAAGTCGAAGTCGAATTCATTCTCCGACAGGGAGAATAATCCTGCATGGGAAGACCCGATTCTCCGGGAAGTGAGCCTTGCCGCTCCGCTGGGGATCAAAATTCAGGGTGAACGGCTCGTCGCGATGATTGTGTTCATTCCGGTGGAACTGGTGAAAAAAGATCTTACCATGCTCGTGCAAAATCAGATTTATGCGCGGAGCCCTGACAATTCAATTCAAATGAATACTTCGGTGCATACCGTACGAGTTCCGCTGGGGGCACTGTTCTATTACTATCCTTTGGGAGGAGATGCGAAACAGGGTGCAGCGGTGGCGATCGAGATACTTATAAATCAGAAGTGATGCATGAAACGGCGTTCGGTGGTCATAGGGGGAGCGCTCGTCCTTCTGTTTGTGACAGGAGGCGCCCTGCTTTTTTATTGGATGCTTCATCCTGCGCTTTCCGTCATTGATCCTGTGACGCCGCTGCCCGACGATACCGTCTCCATTGTGGGGCGCAATTTTGGCGAGGCGCCCGGGGAGCTTCTTTTTGACAACATCCCCTTGCCCGGGCATGCCATTCAGTCATGGAGTCCCACCTATATTTCTTTCAAAATGCCGAGTGACGTCGATTCCGCTGTAGTAAGGGTGAGGACGACGTTCGGTTTTTCGAATCCCCTCATGCTCGCTAATTCCTCAAAAATACCGAAAGCTGCGGAATCGCAGGCAGTGTCGGAATTCCGGCCCAATATCACAGGTGTAAAGCCCACTGCGAACATACAGATCGGGAAATCGATAGTGATAAGTGGCAGTCATTTTGGAGAACCTGAGGAAAACGCGGCGGTTTTCTTTACAAAAATTCCGTCGATTTCCACGCTTGAGACCGAAGATCTGAACAATTTCATCAAGATCGAGTCGGCGAGCCTTCTCGTAGACAGATGGAGAGATACCTCAATGGCCGTGCGTGTGCCGGATGGCGTAGAAAGTGGCTATGTCTTTGTAAGAACAAAAAACGGAATTTCAAACACATATCCAGTTTCTTTTTCGCACAGTCTCGGCAGAACATGGAGAGGGGAGTCATCCAAGTATGTCATAGAGCAAAAGGTCATTCTCCATGTTACCGCTTCGTTGCCTGACGGGCGATTGTCTCTTTTCCTCCCAAAACCCGCCACGACTCAAAACCAGAGCGCTGAGACGAACATCGGGAGCGGTGGGGACCACCTCAATGCTGATCATGCAAATTGGCAGGAATTTCGGTTTGGGCAGGACGATGCGAGCAAAAGCAAACTCGAGATAACCCGGCAATTCATCGTCGATGCATCTGAAATCAGAGCCGATATCAATGTCGGTTCTATCCAGGCGATTGGGGCCGCGCCACCGGCGTTTTTGGCCCCATATCTTGCCGCCGATGCGCTGGTCCCTTCGGGAGATGAAGCGATTGTTGCAGCCGCGCGCACGATTCAAAGAAAGGAGAAGAACACTTTCAGGCAGGTTGCCCTCGCCGCGCAGTGGGTCTTCTCGAACATCAAGTTGAATGAGCAAGACCAGGGTCTTTCCGACGATGCGCTTCCGGCGCTGAAAAACAAGAATGGAGGGATACGCGCCCTTGCGCTTATCGACTGCGCTCTTCTGCGCGCGTTGGGCATCCCGGCCATTCCTGTCGCGGGTTTTCTTGTCGCCGAAGATATGCGGCTTATTCCCCATTATTGGGGAGAATATTACTTGTTGGGCATCGGCTGGATTCCCTTCGATCCGGCCCTGGCGACGGGGACTGTCCCCTCTGGTTTTGTGCCCGGATTTTCGGAGAGGCTCACCTATTATCGCGGCATCGACAATAAGCACATCGCGATGAGCCGGGGATATCAGCTTCTGCCTCCAGTGCAGCCCGAAGCCCAAAAGAAAGTCAAAATTCCCTGGTCCTTGTCCGAATACGATGAGCTGGTGCAGGGAGTCAGCTACACTTCAATCTGGAATCCGCCCGAGATGGCGCCTTCCGCCCCTCAGTGATCCCGCAGGCGATATACCCGGGAGGGTTGTTGCACGAGATTCCTCCCGCGCGTCCTTTGTAGTAATAGGGGCGCACCTTATGTTACAATGCAAAAGGGAGGAATTATGTCGTACATTCAATCCATGGATCCCGAGCTCTACGCGGCGATAGAAGCGGAGGAGGGCCGTCAGAGAGATAAGCTCGAACTCATTGCGAGTGAAAATTATACTTCAAAAGCCGTCTTGGAAGCCGTCGGTTCCGTGCTTACGAATAAATATGCCGAAGGGTATCCTGGCAAGCGCTACTACGGCGGGTGCGAATTCGTCGATATCGCCGAAAACCTGGCGCGCGACAGGGCGAAGAAGCTGTTTGGCGCGGATCACGCGAATGTGCAGCCACACTCCGGAAGCCAGGCGAATATGGGTGTGCTTTTTGCCGCGCTGAACCCGGGCGACACGATTATGGGCATGAGCCTGGCGCATGGCGGACACCTGACGCACGGCGCGCCGGTTTCATTCTCCGGAAAGTTCTATAAAGTGGTGAGCTATGGAGTAAACCCCGATACCGAGACCATCGATTTCGATCAGGTGGCGTATTTGGCCCGCGAACACAGGCCGAAACTCATCATCGCCGGCGCGAGCGCCTATTCGCGGATTATCGATTTCGAAGCCTTCAGAAGAATTGCCGATGAGGTCGGCGCGTATCTCATGGTCGACATGGCGCATATCGCGGGAATAGTCGCCGTAGGCAGGCATCCGAGCCCGATACCCGTCGCCGATTTCACCACGACGACGACGCACAAGACGCTCCGTGGTCCGCGCGGCGGCATGATTCTTGTGGGACGGGACAAAGAGAACAACCGCGGAATTATGGCGCCGAAAGGCGACGCGCCGCGCAAGTGGTCCGAAGTCATCGACAGTATGATCATGCCCGGCATCCAGGGTGGGCCCCTCATGCACGTGATCGCGGGGAAGGCCGTGGCGCTCAAGGAAGCGCTCGAGCCGGACTTTGCCGAGTACATCGACCGCGTGCTCTCCAACGCCAAGGTGATGGCGCAGTCGCTCACCGCCGGCGGCGCGCGCATCGTCTCGGGTGGCACCGACAATCACCTCATGCTGGTCGATCTGACGCCGCTTGAAATTACGGGCAGGGAAGCGGAGAAGTGGCTCGACGAGGCCAACATTACGGTCAACAAGAATGGTATTCCTTTTGACAAGAAGAGTCCCTTCGTGACGAGCGGTATCCGCGTTGGCACGCCGGCCGTGACGACACGCGGCATGGGGCCTGCGGAAATGGAAACAATCGCCACGTTCATCATGGATGTCCTCAAGTCCAAGGGCGAGGCGCAGGTGGTCGCGCGCGTCAAACAGGAAGTGCTCGCGCTGACCAAGCGTTTTCCGTTGTCGTGACCGTGGAGGAAGTGCAAGGTGGCCCTCCGGTGAAGCTTCAGGGAGAAGCCGGTGCGCGGGCCGCGCGCTGGCTTCTTTTTCATGTGCAGGAACAGGGTTTCTTCTCGTATGCGATTCTCGGGAAAGAAGAGTGGGAGACTGTGCTTCTGGAGCGGGGATTCGCGGAGGAAGAAGGAATCTTAGAGACGGCGCGGTCAGACGCTGCGGGCGCCATGCTTGTGGTCGCGCTCCGGTACGCCCCGGATGTGGAACCGGAACCGGCGGCAGGCCGAGCGGCGCGAGGGCTGCCGCCTCTGCCACTTCCCGGGGCGGGAAAGCCGGTGGCGAAGGGGGGGCGGTTCGCGCGGGGCAACTGGGATAGGGAAGTCATCGACCGACTGGCGACCCCCCCCAACGCGACTCTCCGAAGTTAGGAGGACGC
>Ga0074197_1002274_pt1 | contig 13700 bp, 7 predicted proteins | sample EPASupsiteSAE305_FD_64526 | JGI IMG/M metagenome (GOLD analysis project Ga0074197, IMG submission 64526) | Bioremediated contaminated groundwater microbial communities from EPA Superfund site, New Mexico - SAE3-05 reassembly with SPADES | ecosystem: Environmental > Aquatic > Deep subsurface >...
TGAGGCTCTTGTCCGGGTTAATGAGATGATTCGTATGGGATCCGGTGCTGTCGAGATAAAGAGCGGATATGGACTAAATACAGATGATGAACTTAAGATGCTGCGTGTTATCAAAAAACTTCGTGAAACCACGCCTCTTACCATTCGTGCTACTTTTCTAGGTGCTCATGCTGTACCTGCAGCCTATAAAGGTAGGCAATCTGATTACGTAGATTTAATTGTGAACGAAATGATACCTGCTGTAGCAAATGAAGATTTGGCAGATTTTATTGACTGTTTTTGCGATAAGGGCTTCTTTACTAGTGAAGAGACAGAACGCATTATGGAAGCTGGTGCCAGATATGGTATACGTTCAAAGATACATGCAAATGAATTGGCTCTTTCTGGTGGTATACAAATAGGAGTGAAGCATAATGCATTGTCGGTCGATCATCTGGAGTTTACCGGTGATGCGGAAATTGAAGCATTGAAAGGTAGCAGCACTATGCCAACTTTACTACCCGGTGCGGCCTTCTTCCTGGGAATGAACTATGCACCTGCCCGGAAGATGATAGATAGTGGATTACCTATTGCTCTTGCTTCTGATTATAATCCGGGTTCATCGCCATCGGGTAACATGAAGTTTATTCTTTCATTGGCAACAATCAAAATGAAGCTAACTCCTGAAGAGGCAATCAATGCCGCCACAATTAATAGTGCTTATGCAATGGGTATCAGTGATACCCATGGTTCTATCTGTGTTGGGAAACAGGCAAATGTACTTATCACGAAAGAAATCCCATCAATCTACTTTCTGCCTTACGCTTATACTTCTGATTTGATAGACTGTGTGATTCTTGGTGGGGGAGTAGTTCATCCCTAAGATGATTTCATATTCAGAAATTCTCTCATGTTAAATATATCCATAGCCACGCATACAAATATAAAGATTCCCATACATATAAGTGAAGCACTGGTAGCCCAGAAAATTCTTCTGGTGAAAATACGCCATTCGGGATTCATGAAATCATCGCACGAAACAATGATGGCTTCGTCACTAATAGCCCAGGCAATAAGAAAAACAACAAATCCTATCAATATAACACTTCCAAGAGTACTTCCTGTAAGTACCCAACAAGCTGCACCTCCTCCAATCCAAATGGCGATGTTCAGTATAAATAAGAATTTTGTTATGAATTTCATATCTTGAACTTATTTACTTACATAAATGTTCCCGATTCGTTAACAAAGCGACTCATGGAGAAAATATATTCTGTTTCTTATAAAATCTGATAATTAGAATAATAGCGTAAATAACGCTCTAAATATTATTAATATCTTTTTAGTTCTAAGAGACTGCAAAATTATACTTTATTTTTGAAACATCAATAAGTTTTATTGATAAATATTCTTGCAAATAAAATCGATTATTGAATATTAAACATTTATTTACTTTACTCAATAAATATTTAACAATGAATTGCTTGCATTTGTTTATTGGGAATAATCTTAAAACTTAAAAACAAAAAGCGTTATTGAAAAAATCTTAGTGTGTGTGTTGATCTGTTTTTAACATTATTTACCTGCTGATGTTTGCTCTAAATATTTTTTTTGCATTTTTTTCTATTAAAATTGAGTACAAGCGAAAAGATGGGGTGTATAGTTAATAAACAACCATGCTAAAGGTGGATAAAATGCATAAAAAAGAAGAAAATAATAGGAGTACAACAAAAAGAGGTTTTGAACAAACTTCTTCGAATGATATCATTCAGTTCATTAAGAAGAATGATAGTGTATTGTCGGCTGAGGAGAAAGATCATATTTGGAGGAATATTTCAGGAAAGACGATAGGTAAAAAGCAGCGTTTCATTGTTCGCACTCTAAGTATTGCTGCCTCTATTCTGATTCTAGTTGTTGGTGGGTGGGGAATATACCGTCTTACAGTAGGGAAAGCGGATATGTACAAGGAAATTACAGCAAATATTAACATTGAGACATTACATACGTCTTGTCTTTATATAGGCAAACAGGTGATTGAACTGGACAGGCAAGCCGAAGTTTATTGCAATAGTGAGAAAGGACAACTAAAAATAGTAAATAGAGATGGTAATTCATTTAATATATCAGTTCCTGATTCTAAGGAAAATCCGTTCTTGCAGATAGCTATTCCGCAGGGAAATAAAGCTAGGATAATATTAGCGGATAAGACTACTATAACAGTGAGAGAACATACTAAAATGATATTTCCAATTACTTATAATGAAAAAACGAGAGAAGTTTATCTGGAAGGAGAAGCTTTTCTTGATGTTACGAAGAATCCGCAAAAACAGTTTAATGTGAAAACTCAGGATATGGATATCAGTGTGTTGGGTACATCGTTCAACGTTTCTGCCTTTCCTGAAAGAAATATTCAATCGGTTGTGCTGGTTAGCGGACGGGTGAAAGTTTCAGCGTCTTCAGGTGAAACTGTTACTATGCTGCCAAATCAGAAATATACATTTGATAAATCAGAAAAGAAAAATGCCCTAAATAATATTGATCCGTACAATGATATTTGCTGGAAAGAAGATTTATTAGTTCTGGATAAAGAACCTTTATCTGTTGTTCTTGAAAAGCTGTGTAAGCATTATGATACGAACCTATTCTATAATGCACAGGATATGAGTAAGATAAAAGTATCTGGAAAATTAGATATAAGCGTTCCATTGGATGATCTTCTTAAAATGCTGGAAAAAATTGCACCTAACCAAATTACGATAGACACACTGAAGAAAACAATAAAAATGAATGTTAACCCTAAATAAAACTAATTATGTGAAAAGAGTAAAAACACAAAAAAGCTGAGAGATATTCGCGGTATCTCTCAGCCCGGACTTTGATTGTAATAATGGAATTATTGAACTAACCAAAATCTTTTAAGAATGAAACATCTTAATTTTTTATGCAATTATAAGCATATTATTTTTAATAATCTACTTTTAATATGCTTAATTGCCTGTTCTCTTGTAGTAAATACTGCCAAAGTGCAGGCTAGGGAGTCTGTTAATGTCACGCTTGGTGACAACATAACTATTTCAATAAAGAACAAGACTATTAAAGAGGCTTTTCTTGAAATTGAGAAGAAAAGTAAGTTCGTTTTTATTTATAACAGTGAAACGGTTAATCTGAATCAGAAAGTTTCTGTTGAAGCTAAAGATGAACCTATTCGTACTGTATTAGATCGTTTATTGAAAGGCACTACTGTTGATTATGAAATTTCCGATCATCAGATTGTTGTTTTCAATAAGAATAATAAAAACGGTCAGAAACAAATCGGCGCTTTTACCGTAAATGGTAAAATAACCGATGAAACAGGAGAACCATTGATTGGTGTAAGTATTCTTGTTAAGGGTACATCACAGGGTACTATTACTGATATTGACGGTAAATACACTTTAAGTGTTCCGGGACAGAACACAAGACTGGTTTTTAGTTATATCGGATTTACAAAAATGGAACTTCAGGCTCAGAAAATGCTGAATGTGAAGATGGTGAGTGAGGCTGAAAACCTGAATGAAGTAGTAGTGGTGGGTTACGGTACGGTGAAGAAGAATGATCTTACCGGATCTGTGTCTACCCTAAAATCGAAAGATTTCAATGTGGGGTTGGTTACTGCACCTTCTCAATTGATTCAGGGTAGAGTTGCTGGTGTTAATATTACCAACAATGGTGGTGAGCCTGGAGGTGGTGCAACAGTTCGTGTTCGTGGATCGAATTCAATCCGTTCAGGACAAGATCCTCTTTATGTAGTGGATGGTGTTCCTTTGAATGTATCTGATGATCAACAACCAAGTGGAGCTAGTATTTCTGGAGTTGGTGATACTAGTAAGAAAAATCCTTTGAACTTCCTGAATCCGGATGATATAGAGTCTATTGATGTACTTAAAGATGCTTCAGCTACTGCTATCTATGGTGCTCGTGGTGCCAATGGTGTCATTATCGTAACAACTAAAAAAGGAAAAGAAGGCGCTGCTAAAGTTTCTTATTCAGGATACGTAAGTGTATCTAGTTTGCCTGAACAATATCCGGTTCTTTCTGCAGCACAATTTCGTGCATTTGCAGCAGAAAAGGGGCTGACTTCAATTGAAGATGGCAAAGCGAATACTAATTGGCAGGATGAGATTTTCCGTACTGCAGTTTCTTCAAACCATAATCTCTCCATAAGTGGTGGAGGTAAAAGTGGTAACTACCGCGCTTCATTAGGTTATCAGGATCAGGAAGGTATTATTAAAAGAACGGGAATGGAAAAGTACACCGGGCGTTTTTCTGCTAGTCAGAAAACATTTAATGACCGTTTGTTGATTGAAGCGAGTTTGATGGCTAGTAGAAACCTTGACCAACGTGCACCTATTGGTGAAACTGGTGGCTACGAAGGCGACCTTTTGCTCTCTGCATTAAAGTTAAACCCTACTTATCCTGTATACAATACTGATGGTTCTTATTATCAGAAGAGTAAAGATGTGCGTAACCCTGTAGCTATGCTTAATCTTACTAATGATAAAACGCAGACAGATCGCATTTTGGCTAATGTAACCGGAACTCTGACTATTTTGAAAGATCTTAAATACAAGATGAATGTTGCATTAGATCAGACAAAGGCTACCCGTAAAGTAACTCAGGATAAGTCGTTGATTTATCTGACTGATAACGGTACTGCTGATATAAATAATGTTGAAGCTGGTAATTTCCTGATTGAAAATTATCTGACCTATAATTTTAATCTGGCAAAGAAGCATTCTTTCAATTTATTAGGAGGACATTCTTATCAAAAATTCCGCAACTATTATTATGGTATGTCTGAAACCGGATTTACTGTCGATAATATAGATTATCTGTACGATCTTTCTTATGGTAAGAACAAGCAGGTAACCAGCACTTCCGGAATTACAGTTAATGAACTTCAGTCGTTCTTTGGCCGTGTGAATTATGGATTACTGGACAAGTATTTGCTTACAGTAAACTTCCGTGCCGATGGTTCTACTAAGTTTGGAGAAAATAATAAATATGGTTATTTCCCATCTGCTGCACTTGCATGGAGAATGAGTGAAGAGAATTTTATTAAGAAACTGAATGTTTTTGAAAATCTGAAACTAAGATTAAGCTGGGGTATTACTGGTAATCAGGAAATTCCGAATAAGATATCTCAAATGCTTTTGGGTAGTACAAGTGGCGCTATCCTGAATGGTGGATCAACAGTTGTTCCTGGTATCACATTGACTCGTACACCTAATCCAAATCTTAAATGGGAGAAGACTGAACAAGTTGACCTTGGAGTTGATTTCTCTGTATTGAAAGGTCGTTTGAGCGGAACTATTGATGTGTTTTCTAAAACAACCAAAGATGTACTACTTGAAGTATATTCTGTTTCACCAGCTCCAACAACAAAAGTATGGTCGAATGTACCGAATATGAAAATTGAAAATAAAGGTCTTGAAATAGGACTTAATGGAGTTCTTCTTGCTAATAAAGATTTTAACTGGACCTTAGGTGGTAACTTCTCAACCATTAAAAACAAAGTGAAAGATCTTCCAATGTCTTATATCACGACAGGTAGTCCAAGTGGACCTGGTATCACAGGGTTTTCTTCTCAGATTATCAAAAGCGGTTACCCTATCGGAACTTTCTGGGGATATAATTTCCTTGGATTTGATGAAAACGGAAAAAGTTTATATGAATTGGATGAAAATGGTAATAAAGTAGAAAAATGCATTGGAAATGCACAACCTGATTTTACTTTCAATTTCAATACCAGTTTTTCATGGAAACGTTTTGATTTGGGCCTATTCTTCAATGGTGTTGTTGGTAATGACATTTATAATAACCTGGCTAATGTGATTGATCAGTTAAGTCTTTTTTCTAAAGGTTTCAATACAACGGTTCATGCAACTACTTTGCCCGAATCTTTAGATAATGTATTAGACTACTCTAGCCGATACATAGAGGATGGTTCTTTTTTACGATTGGCCAGTGCAAATCTTGGATATACATTTAATATGAAAAAGAGTAAATGGATTTCTAATTTAAGAGTATATGCTACTGCCAATAATCTGTTTGTGCTTACCGGTTATTCGGGATATGACCCTGAAGTAAATGCTGCTCATACATCTAATGGTGTTCCTTCTTTGGGTATTGGGTGGACTACTTATCCAATGGCAAGAAGTTTTAGTCTGGGTGTTACAATGGATTTCTAACCTTTATCAATTGAATAATTATGAAACGAATTAGTATAATATTCGCCTCGGCTTTGATGTTGATGGCAACCTCTTGTACAGACTTGAAAGAGGAAATTTTAAATGAACAGGATGGTTCTACAATTGTATCTGACAGCGAAAATGCACAGATGCTTATTGCACCGGCTTACGCATACCTGCGAGATTTACAAAGTCGCTCAGGAGTGTGGCTGGTTATGGAAAGTTTAACCGATGAGATGGTTTTCCCTACTCGTGGTACCGACTGGAACAATGCTGATTACCGTACTCTTTTTACACATGATTATGACAGTAAAAACGGTTACATTAAAAATACATGGAATAGCTTTATGCTAGGTATTACAAAGTGTAATATAGCCATGCAATATTTATCAAAACTGGAACAGACTGATGAAATTAAAGGATATATGGCTGAGGCTAAATTTGTAAGAGCTCTTTGCATGTATCATCTGATGGATTGCTTTGGTCATTTCCCATTCAGAGAATATGAGGAACTGGATTATTCAAAATCTCCACAGATATTAGATCGTCCGAAAGCGTTGGAAAGATTGATTGCCGAACTGAATGATGTTATCCCGGTTTTGAAACAAAAAGGAGATGTGCCTTACGGACGAGTAACCAAGGCTGCTGCCCAGATGTTGTTAGCTAAAGTTTACCTCAATTATCAGGTATATACCGGTACTGCACCAACGTTCAGTGATGGTACTGCAAAATGGGATGAAGTAATTTCTTTGTGTGATGATATTATTGGCTCGGGTAAGTATACTTTGGCTGATGATTTCTGGAAACTTTATCTTGCAAAGAACGAAACTTATTCAGATCAGACAGAATCAATATTACCAATTCCTTTTAATAGTTCAGTGGGACTTGGCGGTATTCCATGGCTGAATATCACTTTGCATTATAATCAGACATTTGGTAGCTTTAAGAATATGTGGAATGGTTGTTGTACTACTCCTGATTTCTTGAGTATATGGGATGTAACAGATCCTCGTTATCAGGATTCAAGATTGAAGAGTCAGGTTGGATTTAATCTGGGTATTCTTGTAGGACAGCAATATGGACCTGATGGTACTGCTTTGAAAACCCGTACTGGTTTGCCTTTGATTTTTACACCAGAATTTAGTGTTCAGAATTCATCAGAGGCTCAGGGAGCACGAGTTATTAAATATGCACCCGATCCAACTTCAACCTATGCCAGCAGTAGTGAAAATGATTTTCAATATTATCGTCTTGCAGATGTTTATCTGATGAGAGCAGAAGCTAAATTCCGTAAGGGTGATGCTACGGCTGTAAATGATATCAACGCTGTAAGAAGTAAACGAAATGTGAAGACTTACTCAGCTTCAGAACTTTCTCTTGATAAGCTTATGAATGAAAGAGCTTATGAGTTTTACTGGGATGGTCCTTCACGCCGTAATGACCTTGTTCGTTTTGGCAAATATTGCAATAGTCGCTATCAGAAACTTGAAACACCTACTTACAAAATTTTGTTGCCAATTCCATTGTCGGCTCTTGAAGCTAATCCGGAACTGACTCAGAATCCTGGGTATAGCGAAGCTCTCTAATAACCTAACCATTCATATAAAAAGGCCTCATTCGGTAAAAAAGGATGAGGTCTTTTTTACTTAACTATTTATAAATTGTGTACTAATGATAAGAAGAACAAAATCGATAATAAGTATTTTTCTTTTGTTAAGCAGTTTTGCAACTGTTCAGGCTGCAAGTTTTAAACCTCTTCCTCAATGGATGAAAACCGCTGTATTTTATCAGATTTATCCGCAAAGTTTCAAAGATACCAATGGAGACGGGATAGGGGATATTCAAGGGATTATTGAAAAACTTGATTATGTAAAGTGGCTTGGTTGTAATGTTATCTGGCTTAATCCATGCTTTGAATCGGCTTTTCAGGATGCAGGATATGATGTGATTGATTTCTACAAAGTTGCTCATCGATATGGAACGAACGATGATTTGAAACGTCTGTTTGATGAAGCTCATAAACGTAAAATGAAAGTTTGCCTTGATTTAGTGGCTGGACATACCTCTATTGAATCATCCTGGTTTAAGGCTTCTCAGAAGAATGAAAAGAATGCTTATTCTGATCGTTATATATGGACTAATGATTCGACTATTAAACCTGAAAAGTTTGTATCTGGCAAGTTTGAAAGAAACGGAACTTATATGAAGAACTTCTTTGATTGTCAACCAGCTTTGAATTATGGATACGGACAACCAGATCCAAAATGTCCCTGGGAGGAGCCTGTTACGGCAGAAGGACCTCAAAGTACCCGAAAGGAACTGATGAATATTATGGATTACTGGATGGAAATGGGCTGTGATGGATTCAGAGTTGATATGGCCGGTTCATTGGTTAAAAAGGATCCTGATTTAAAAGAAACAACAAATCTTTGGGCTGAGATAAGAACCCATTTCCAGGATAAATTTCCAGAAGGAATACTTCTTGCAGAGTGGGGTAAACCGCAACAGGCCATAAAGGTTGGATTTATGATGGATTTCATAATTCATCTGAGAAACAGCGGATACGATACGATGTTTTTTAATAAAACAGGAACCTACAGGCGAGATACTTGCTATTTTGATATTAAAGGAAATGGTTCTCCTGATTTCTTTATTAAGAATCTCACTACTCAGCTTAGTGCTGCAGGTAATGATGGATATATTTGTGTACCTACTGCCAACCATGATTTTCAACGTCCTTGTTGCGGCGAAAGGAGCACTGTCCCTCAATTAAAAACCGTGATGACTTTTCTGATGACTCTGCCGGGTATCCCTCTGGTTTATTATGGCGATGAGATTGGAATGCGTTTTATTGATGGATTACCCAATAAGGAAGGAAGTCAGCTGACGAAAGGAAATCGTGCTGGTTCTCGTACTCCTATGCAATGGGATAGTTCAGATAATGCCGGATTTTCATCGGGAAGTAGTAGTTCTCTCTATCTGCCTTTGGATTCTTCTGCAAGTAGACCTACTGTTGAACAGGAAAAAAAGAATCCTTCATCACTTCTTTTATTTACCAAAGAGTTAATAGCATTGCGTGGTAAATATGCAGCACTAGGGAATCGTGGTGAAATAAAATTTTTGCAGTCTAAAGAGAATCAATATCCGTTAATTTATGAACGCAGATTAGGTAAGGAAGCTTTTATAATTGTAATTAATCCGTCAGGAAAGGACGTATCTGTATCTTTGGATTATGACAGAACTGTACAGAAAGTTTTTCCAGTTTTGAATAGTTCAAAACACAAAATGATTGATTATAAAAACAAACAATTGAAAATTTTGGCAGAACCTCTTTCTTATGGAATTTATCAGATATATTAAATTGAATATGAATAGAATAAGTTTTTTAATCGGTGCTATAATACTATGCATTTCGCATGTGAAAGGGCAGAATCCATGGATAGTTGAAGCAGATAACATACAGCCGGATAATTATTACGGAGTTACTGTGGCCAATGGTATGCTTGGATTGGTATCTTCTCCACAGCCTTTAAAGGTTTCAAATGTTATACTAGCAGGTAGTTATGATATATATGGACGTGGAAGAGTCAGTAACTTTCTGAATGGATTCAATATGCTCAATATGCAATTGTCTATAAATGGAAATAGCGTGAATAGCAATAACATAATTCAGTTTAAACAAGTACTGGATATGAAACAGGGAATTCAGACTTCTTCCTTTATGTTCAAAGATGAAGCAAAAGTTGAATATTCATATCTGGCTATAAGGCAACTTCCTTTTTCGGCTATGCTGGATGTTACGATTACTCCATTGAAAGATATTACTATTACTGCTGCTAATATACTTGAAACACCGGAGGCTTTTCGGGATTCGAAGAATTTCTATAATCAGATTAATCGCAAACATGTAAGTATATCCTTGCTTACATCTTCAGCCTATAGTCCTACCGGGAAATTGAATATATGTGCTTCATCGTCCTTTATTTTTCCGGAAAAAAGGGGAGAGGAACCACAAATAATTCATTCTACACCTAATTGTAACAATCATTCCATGAAGTTTACCAAAGAGCTTAAGGCTGGTGTAAAATATCATTTTTCACTAGTGGGCTCAACTATTACTTCGGCTTATCATCCAGATCCACTGAATGAAGTTGAACGACTCACAATATTTGCTCGCTTGGAGGGTAGTGACAGATTGTTGAACAAGCATCGTGAAGCATGGAATAAACTTTGGGAAAGTGATATTGTAATTGAGGGAGATCCGGTTGCTCAACAGGATATTCACAATATGATGTATCATCTCTATTCTTTTGTTAGAGAGGGATCGGCTCTTTCTATTTCTCCGATGGGGTTGTCTGGTTTAGGATATAACGGACATATTTTCTGGGATGCAGATACATGGATGTTTCCTGCTTTGTTATTACTTCATCCGGAAATGGCCCGTTCTTTTGTTGATTATCGTTTTGATAGGCTGGAGGCTGCTAAGAAGAATGCATTCGAGCATGGATTCCGTGGAGCTATGTATCCTTGGGAAAGTTCAGATTCCGGCTTTGAAGAGACTCCGGTTTGGGCTCTTTCCGGTACATTTGAACATCATATTTCCGGATGTGTGGCATTGGCTGCATGGAATTATTATCTGGTGACAAAAGATAAAGAATGGCTGAAAGAAAAGGGATTCCCCATTATCAGAGCTACAGCCGATTTTTGGTTGGATCGTGTAGAGAAGAACGAGCAGGGTAAATATGAAATACGTAATGTTGTAGCAGCAGATGAATGGGCTGAAAATGTGGATAATGATGCATTTACCAATGGAGTGGCGCAGATAAATCTTGAAGTAGCTGCCAATGCAGCTGGTATTCTCCAGGAAAAAGTCAAGAGTCAGTGGCTGGAAGTCGCAAAAAATCTGGTTATTCATAAGTTTGAAAATGGAGTAACAAAAGAACATAAGACTTACAATGGAGAGGGTATAAAACAGGCAGACGTGAACTTACTTGCTTATCCGTTGGGAATTATTCAGTCACCTTCACAAATTAAAAAGGATTTGGAATATTATGAAGTGTGTGTTCCGGAAAAGGATACCCCGGCAATGACGCAGGCTATTTTCTCTCTTCTTTATGCAAGATTAGGTGATAAAGAGAAGGCTTACCACTTCTTTATGGATGCTTATGTTCCAAATCTGAATCCTCCTTTCCGTGTAATAGCTGAAACAAAAGGAGGTACTAATCCTTATTTCATTACTGGAGCAGGAGGAATTCTGCAAACAGTTATGATGGGATTTGGCGGTTTAGAGATTACTCCTGCAGGTATTGTTCAGAAGAAAGGTTCATTGCCTGGCCATTGGAAGTCTTTGACAATCAAAGGTGTGGGATTAGAGAAAAAGACTTTTATTGTAAAATGATATAATACCTGATTATATAGCAATTTTATTCGCCAATGGATTTTATTTATTCCTCAATGGACAGAGAACTATTGCTCAATAAATAAAATCCATTCACCAATGAATATGATGGTAAAAACGTTTAGGTAAGATTGGCACTTGAATCAGCTATTTAAATAGCTATGTAGTAGTATAAAGATTGCAGTTAGAAGTTCTTTTCTTAATTTCTGGATAGAGCGATGAATTAGATTACGTGCTGACTGATAATTCATATTTAACATAGCAGCGATGTCTTCAATAGATATTTCCCGGATATACCTAAGATAAATAGCTTCCCGTTGTCGTGAGGTCAAGGTCTTCATGGCTCGGGAAAGCTCTTTTTTCTGATCTTCCGAAAAGATCTCTTCAGGATCATCATCTTCTTCTGTTGAAGCTATTTCTATTTCGAAAAGTAAATCATCATTATCGGCATCTAAAGAAATAAGTGTTCGAGATTCTAATTTTGAAATTAGCCTGTTTCTCAAAGCCTTGAAGAGATAGAACTTAACATGCTCCGTTTCGCTAAGATTCTCTCTGTTATTGTATAGCTTTATAAATAACTCCTGAATAGCATCTTTTACAATTTCCCTGTCATTTACTATTTTATAGCCGTATGAAAATAGAACATCCGCATACATATAGTACAGAGTAGAAAATGCTTTCTCGTTTCCAGATAGAAAAGATTTCCAGATATCACTTTCTGAATTGTATATATGCATTTGATTTGTTATTCTTAGGTCAATTATTCGCAATATTAACTATTATAAATGATAAATACAAGAATATTTTTTTATACCTGAAAAATAGAAGATAGAACGATTGCAAAAAATAGTAAAATATAAAAAGTTCGGGAATTGTGAATATAAAACTCACAATTCCCGAACTAATATTTAACCCAGCTAAGAGCACTGGGATAATTTTTACAAAGGTAATGTCAGATTACAATTCTTCGATTTCTTTGAGCCATAAAGCCGAACTTGCGTCACTTGGCATGCGCCAGTCACCACGCGGACTTATAGAGATACTTCCTACTTTAGGGCCATCGGGTAAGCACGAACGTTTGAACTGTTGGTTAAAGAAACGGCGGAAGAAGGTGTGTAGCCATTTCTTGATGGTTTCTCTATCATATGATCCTGCAAATGCAATGTTTGCCAGATAGTATATTTTAGCCGGACGGAAACCAAAACGCATTGTGTAATAAAGAAAGAAGTCGTGAAGCTCGTATGGGCCTACTAAATCTTCTGTTTTTTGCAGAATATTTCCATCCTCGTCTGCAGGTATAAGTTCCGGGCTAATAGGAGTAGCTACAATATCTGTCAGGATTATAGCAGCATCTTCTTCAACTTCATTTTGGCTTACCCAGTCAACCAAATGTTTAACCAGCGTTTTGGGTATGCTAACATTAACGCCATACATTGACATGTGATCTCCGTTATAGGTGGCCCATCCCAAAGCAAGTTCCGAAAGATCGCCGGTACCAATAACCATACCGCCTGTTTGGTTTGCTACATCCATAAGGATTTGTGTACGTTCTCTAGCCTGTGAGTTTTCATAAGTAACATCGTGCACGTTTATATCATGATCAATGTCTTTGAAATGTTGAATACACGCAGCCTTTATATCTATTTCACGAATACTAACTCCTAATTCTTTCATCAGGTTGATAGCATTGTTATAAGTACGGTCGGTTGTTCCGAATCCAGGCATGGTAATTCCTAAGATACCTTTACGTGAAAGTCCCAGTTTATCGAAAGTCTTTACGCATACAAGTAATGCTAGCGTGGAATCCAATCCTCCGGAAATACCTAAAACTGCTGTTTTTGAATGTGTGTGAACAATACGTTTAGCCAGACCGGAAACCTGTATCTCAAAGATCTCTTCGCATCTTTCATTCAGAGTTCTGCCTGTTGGTACAAATGGAAGAGCATCTATTTTCCTGCTAAGACTTAAAGGTCTGCTATTTGTTAGTTCGGTAGTAACGTGAATTGCTTCTGCATCCTTATAATCACCACTATTTGCTGAGAAGGTTGTGTTAATACGTCTTTCTGTGCGTAAACGTTCCACATCTATTTCTG
>Ga0074197_1002283_pt1 | contig 13653 bp, 14 predicted proteins | sample EPASupsiteSAE305_FD_64526 | JGI IMG/M metagenome (GOLD analysis project Ga0074197, IMG submission 64526) | Bioremediated contaminated groundwater microbial communities from EPA Superfund site, New Mexico - SAE3-05 reassembly with SPADES | ecosystem: Environmental > Aquatic > Deep subsurface >...
CCGGCCCCGTTTTTCCGCACGATCGGCATCGAACACGGCAACGCCGACCGCCACCCCGGGCGATGCCGGCAGGCCATGGGCAATAGGCTTTTCATGAGCCCGGGGATCGAGCCGGGGAAAGAGCAGCTGGTTCAGCATATCCGGCTGGATACGCAGGAGAGCCGATCGTTTGTCAAGGAGTCCTTCTTTTACCATTTCGACCGATGTTCGGACAAGGGCTGAGGCATTCATCTTGCCATTCCGTGTCTGGAGACAATAGAGGATCCCTTTTTCTATGGTAAATTCAAAATCCTGGATCTCCTTGTAGTGAAATTCCAGTTTTTTGCGGAGCTCCAGGAGCTGGCGGTACAAATCCGGCATCTCTTCTGCCATTGCAGCCACCGGTTTTGGCGTGCGGATTCCTGCAACAACATCCTCTCCCTGTGCATTCACCAGGTATTCCCCAAACAGGACATTCTCACCGGTACCCGGGTCCCGGGTAAATCCCACACCGGTTGCAGAATCATTGCCCATGTTGCCAAAAACCATCTGCATGACATTAACCGCCGTGCCATTGGCCATATCCGGGGTAATCCGGAATTCCCTGCGATAGTCTACTGCCCGCTTGCCACCCCATGAATTGAAGACCGCACGGATTGCAATCTCAAGCTGTTCATAGGGCTCGGCCGGGAAGGGCTTACCGGTATTGCGGTGGACTACATTGAGGAACCGTTCCGAAATTTCAGCCAGGTCGCGGACTGACAGGTCCACATCATGCTTTGCCCCGGCTTTCTGTTTGACTGCATCGAATTCGATATCGAACTCTGTTTCCGGCACGCCCAGGGCAACTTTGCCGAACAGCTGGATGAAACGGCGATAGGCATCGTAGCAGAAACGCTCGTTGCTGGTCTGGGCGATTAACCCTTTGAGAGTGTCAGCATTCAGGCCTAGGTTGAGGATCGTATCCATCATGCCCGGCATGGACATGGCAGATCCTGATCGGACCGATACCAGCAACGGGTTCCTGCTCCCGCCAAAAATACGGCCGCTCTTCTTTTCCACATCGCTCATGCTGGCACGTACCTGATCGAGCACTCCCGCCGGCAACTCACGCTTGGGATCGTCCAGGTATGCAAGACAGGCTTCCGTGGTAATAACAAAACCCGGGGGCACGTTCAGCCCGATCTGTGTCATCTCGCATAAATTTGCGCCCTTGCCGCCCAACAGCTTCTTGTTTTTGCCATCGCCTTCATTGAAATCATATACCCATTTCATGCTCATGTTCCTCACCTGCAGGTTTGCTCACGGAAAATTCCGGAGAGCGTTCACGCACGATATAATTCGATAAGTAATATATTAGAATGGTGAATGGCATAGCAGGGATTTAATCTTTTCGAGGATCGGTCCAACTACGGTCCTCGTCACGGCCGAGGGAATTTTATCAGGGTGGACAGGAGGGGTCAGAACACAGGAGACAGAGAGAGGATTCCTGTTTTCCAAAAATTGTTTATAATCATATAAGCATACACTTATACAGAAATATGGATCCCTGCACGAGATGCGACGAATGCACGAAACTCTGTGAGATCGTTCCCGAAATGGCCGGTATGTTCAAAGCCCTCGGCGATCTTACCCGGCTCCAGATCATACATCTGCTTGCATCTGATACGAGCGGGACTCTGGGGGTGAGTGAACTTGCAGCCCGGCTCGGGATCTCACAACCGGCAGTATCGCAGCACTTAAAGACACTGAAAAGCGAGGGGATCGTCGACTCACGCCGGGAGGGATTCTTTGTCTATTACACGATCAACCGCGGGCGCATCATGCAGTTCCGGGAACAGTTCGAACTGATGTACGCAAGCGTCATGGAAAATTGCGACCGTGAGATGATACGCAGGACAAAGATCGACCGGGCGTTCCGGGCCTGCGTTATTTATTATTCGTACTCCGGGATTACACGGGGAATTGCCGAAGATATCAGGAATGCCAGCGGCTGCGATCTCATCGAAGTCCGGACAAAAGTGCCGTATTCTTCATTCACCGCGTATACGACCGGCGTCCTCCGGGCGCGAAATATGAGCTGCGATCCAATCGAACCGGACACGATAGATGTTTCAGGTTACGATTTTTTAATCATCGGTACACCGGTCTGGGCATGGAGACCGGCTCCGGCCATCAATGCTGCAGTCAAAGCGCTGCGGGGGTGTGATGGCAAGATGGCCGTGATCTTTACAACGTGCTCCGACCATCCCGGTGAAGCCCCTGAGCTCCTGAACGATGCGCTGGAAGAACGCGGGGTGAAGGTCATGGCAATGGTATGCCTGACCAAGGAAGACACGAAAAACCCGGATGCCGGCAGCGAACTCCTTCACCGGATCGTTGCGGCCTATCCCCTTAAGGATCTGCACGAAGATGTGGCAACAGAAAAAACCAGGACAGAGAACAGGTGAATCCATGAAAACAATAATCTATTATTTTACCGGCACCGGCAACTCGCTTGCTGCCGCAAAAAAGATTGCCGGAATACTCGGTGGATGCGAGATCGTACCGATTTCCTCACTGATGAAGACGGAGGGCGAAATTATACCCGATGCGGACCGGATTGGATTCGTATGCCCGGTGTATGATGCAGGTCTCCCGCTTATCGTAGCCGAATGCGCAGGACGGATCAATCTCTCAAAAGCCGGCTATACATTTGGCATCGTCACACTGGGTGGCATCGGGGTCTCTGCCCTCCACCAGCTCAACCGGATCGTTTCATTGCGAAACGGACGCCCCCTTGATGCAGCGTTTATCGTAAAAATGCCGGGCAATTTTCCCCCGGTTGGAAAGATCGCAACCCCAGAAAAGCAGCAGGAGATCCTGCAATCCGCTGATTCCCGTCTTACGGAGATTGCCGGTATTATCGATAAGGGCCTTGTGGTCCGGCCCGGTTTTTCTCCCCTCTCCGCTCTTATGCATCACCTTGCGTATGGTTCGTTTGCCAAAAACGGCCACACCATGGACACGGCATTTTCTGTTGCTGATTCCTGCACATCCTGCGGAACCTGTGAAAAGGTCTGCCCGGTGGGAAATGTCGTAATGGAAAATGGCCGACCCGTCTGGCAGCACCATTGCGAACTCTGTTGTGCCTGCCTGCATTTCTGCCCGGTTGAAGCAATCCAGCTCTCGATGATGCAGGGTACAAAAGACCGGGGCAGATACCGGCACCCCGATTTGAAAATCGATGAAATGAGAGCACAGCAGAGTAAGAATTCCAAAATTCAGGGGTTATGACAACACGGTAATTCCCATGAAAGAAAACAACCAATCCACGGTATCCACCCGGCAGAACCTGCGCAAAGCGCTCATCATCCTGTCGTTCATCCTCTACCCGGTTACCTTTGCTTACATCTCGTGCCCGATCATCACCGACGCAGCAGCTCAGGGAATCCTCCCGGCAGGCCTCATCGTCTTTACCCTTGTCTTTTTAAGTTCCCTGGTCTTCGGCCGGCTCTGGTGCGGATACGTCTGCCCGACCGGAGGTCTGCAGGAAGCGCTCAGCATCGCCCTCCGGGGCCCTCTCCGGACAACGAAGCTTGACTGGCTGAAATATCTGGTTTTTCTCGGGATCTTGGGGGGCATGGGATATGCCGCCTGGTCGGCCGACGGCCTGAAAACTGTCGACCTGTTGTACCGGACTGAGAACGGCATCTCGATCCTTGCAGCAGGAGGTGTTGCGGCTTTCATCGGGCCGGTCGTCATAATCTTGATCTTCACGCTCGTTTTTGGGAAGCGGGGGTTCTGCCACACCTTCTGCCCAATCTCGGTGATGCTGATGATCGGCAGGAAGATCCGCAACCTGTTCCGCTGGCCCTCATTGCAGCTCGCTGCCGATGCAACCCGGTGCATCAACTGCGGGGCATGCACAGCCGGTTGCCCCATGAGCCTTGACGTGAACGCTCTGGTCCGGCGGGGGCAGATGGAAAATCCTGATTGTATCCTCTGTGGGAACTGTGTGGATACCTGCCCGGAACGTGCAGTAGAGTACACGTGGAAGGTGCAATGAATATGGACGCAAAAAAGATCCTTGTTATCATGGGAAGCCCCCGGAAAGGCAATACCTTCCGGGCGTGCGAAGAGCTTCGGGAAATCCTGGAGCAGGAATTACCGGTTGAATTCGAATACCTGTGGCTGAAAGACGTAAACCTGCAGCCCTGCAAAGGATGCCTTGCCTGTTTCTCAGAGGGAGAGGCCCGGTGCCCCAACCGCGACGATGCCCCCTTCATCGAACAGAAAATGCACAATGCAGACGGGGTGGTCTTTGCCTCCCCCGTTTATGGTATGAACGTGTCCGGCCAGATGAAAACCTTCATCGACCGCCTCAGTTATGTTTTCCACCGGCCCCGGTTCTTTGACAAAAAAGCCCTCCTCCTCACAACTGCCGGTGTGCTCGGCAACGACGAGGTCCTGAAGTACCTTGATACGGTAGCCCGTATATGGGGGTTCGAAGTCGCCGGAAAGCTCGGACTCGTGACCGCGACACCCGTTCCACCGTACCGTATCGAGAGGAACCGGAAAGCAATTGCCCGGAGCGCAGGGGAATTTGCCACTGCTCTCCGGCGCCCGGTGCGGAAGAGCCCGGGCCTGTATGACATTATCATCTTCCGCGGGCAGCGGGGGGCATTCTCACAACTTGCTGAAGTCAGTCCTGCCGATTACCAGTACTGGAAGGAGAAGGGATGGTTTGACCGGGGCACCCGGTATTTTGTTGATGTTCCGATCAACCCGCTGTACCATGCGATTGGGATACTTGTTGAATGGTTCTCAAAACGGGAGATTAAAAAGGACCTGGAGCCGGGGCCCGGGAAAACACGATGAAGACTATCATATATTATTTTACGGGAACCGGCAACACGCTTGCCATTGCCCGGGAACTTGCCGCAGAACTCGGAGATACCCGGCTCATCCCGCTCCGGCGGACGATTTCTCCGGGTGGGATCAGTATTGACGCGGATGTCATAGGAATCGCCTTCCCGGTCTGTTTCCTTACCATGCCGGAAATTGTCCGGCAATTCGTGCAGCAGGTCCGCTTTGAAGGGAACCCGTACATTTTCGGTATCGCCACCTGCGGGGAGCGGCCGGGCCCCGCTCTCTTCGACATGAAAGAGCTCATCGAAGAGAAAGGAAAAACCCTTTCAGCCGGCTTTGTCGTTGTCATGCCGGAGAACTATATCGGCCCGGTTGATCTGATGAAAGATACGAACCGGATCGCTGAAAAGTATGCTGAAGCAACGCGTCGGATCCCGGAAATCTCTGCTGCGATACGCGACCGGAATAAATCTGCACCGGAAGGCTCGAACGCCATCTTCATGAAAACCGGGGGACGCATCACCCGCATGCTCATGACATCGATATACCGGACACCCCATCGGTTCCATGCCACAGCGCAATGCAACCAGTGCGGGACATGCATGCGAATCTGCCCCACGAGAAACATCATCGTGACAAACAGTACCGTAACATGGGGCAGTTCCTGTACCCAGTGTTATGCCTGCATCCACTGGTGCCCGAAAGAGGCGATTGAGATTGGCAGCAGAACCCGGGGTAAGCGCCGGTACCACCATCCGGATATCACGATTAAGGATCTGCTTGAGCAGAGAGGAGAATAAACGTGGAGTGCGTCGTGCGGATCATACCGGGTTTGCGCTTGGCATCCATGCCCATCCCGGAATCAAGCCACGGGGTCTCTGTTGGAGTCATTCAGCAGAACAGACAAATCCGGGGCAGAGTATGAACAAAAACCATTCCCGGTACCGCGAGATCTTCGATGCTGCCATTGCAGAGACCCTTTCGCAGGCAATCCGGATCATTGCCGCTGACCCGGCACTCGTCATTTCGGGCATGAGGATCCTGCGCAACCAGAAAAAGGCAGCAGCACGGCGGAAGAAGCACGCTGATGAGGGGCTTCTCGTTCCCCCGATCATGATTGTCAGTATCACCTCCCGCTGCAACCTGGCCTGCGCCGGCTGTTATATGCACGGGCGGACGGAGAAAACTGCCGGGGAGATGAGTTCGGAGATCCTTGTATCGGTATCGGAAGAAGCTGCTGAGCTGGGAGTATCGATCATGGTCATCGCGGGAGGCGAACCTCTTGTACGGCTGGATGAGATCCTCCGCATGGCACAGGATCATCCTGCGATCCTCTTCCCGGTTTTTTCCAACGGCCTCCTGATCGATGCGGCGCTTGCAGACCGGATCGCCCGGTACCGGAACATCGTGCCGGTCATCAGTTTCGAAGGATTCCGGAAAGAGACGGATACACGCAGAGGAGCCGGCGTCTATGACCGGCTGCTCGAAACCTGCACCCTGCTGAAAAGCCGGAACATCTTTTTTGGCTGTTCGCTCACTGCAACCCGGGAGAACTTCGACCGGATCACAAGCGAGACATTTATCCGGCAGATGATCGGAACCGGAGCACGGGTTTTTACGTTTGTCGAATATGTGCCCATGAAGCCCGGCACCGGTGATCTCGTCCTTTCACCGGAACAGAAACAAAACCTGATCGCGATACTATCGGTATTCAACCAGAAATTTCCGGCACTCTTCATCGGCTTTCCCGGGGATGAAGACCCCTATGGAGGTTGCCTTGCGGCAGGCAGGGGATTTATCCATGTCAGCCCGTCCGGCAATGTCGAACCCTGCCCGGCCGCCCCGTTTGCGGATGTAAACCTGGGTCGTGTTTCCTTAAAGAGCGCCCTCCAGTCAAGGTTTCTCCGCGAGATTCGCACGCACCACCATAAGCTGACAGAAACAAACGGGGGATGTGCCCTCTGGACAAACCGGGAATGGGCACAGAAAATTCTTGCAGACCCACCCGGAGATCACCAGGACTGACACCCCCCTGCAAAAAGATTTCCGGCTTCCTTATTTTTTTGTGCATTTTCCAAATGATTTCCCGGAATTGCGGCAGGACAACCACAACTGTTTTCCGGACGAGATCATAATCGACTGCAAAAGAGGAACGCAGGATTTTATCCGGCATTCCCGCAATCTCCCACCACGGGATCTCAGGATATGCTTCGGTTCGTGTGGCGGGAGTTGCGTACTGCTTCACCGATGACCAGGAAATCAGAAACAACCGCCTGCACGGTTTTTTCATCCGTTACGAATGATTCACACCATGTCACGGATAAATGAATCAATCCGGTCAAGTGCAGCAATGATATCGTCCAGCAACCTTCGTTCATCATTCATACATACACGATATCCTGCATGACCTCGTCCATCCATCCATCCATCCATCCATCCATCCATGATGCAGGGCCTTTTTTGAAACGAGATCGCCCGGCCCGAAAATGTCTTCAGGATAATGCCAGAGACCGATAGAGGTGACAGGGTCAGCATCCGGTCCGAATTCAGCCACGAGTACGAGGGTATGTTCCCGGTCATTTCCTGATACGGCAACCGATCCGGAGATTCCGGTTTCCCGGAGATCGTAACGGGTGGCAAGTTCTTCCTTCATGCCCCTCAGCCGGGTTATAACTTCCTGCCACAGGGTCATGGTCATCTGTCAAACGGTAATCGGGTGCGACAATAACCGTTTCGCTGGATCAAGGAACACAAGATACAAAAAAAGAGAGGCTGAAAATTATTCCCGCTTTCCAAGATGATGATCGATATAGAAAAGATGGCCGGGAACATCACCGACGATTTTGATCTGTTCAAGAACCGCACAGGACTGCTCCTCTTCTTCAACCTGTTCCTTGACAAACCACTGGAGCATCTCGAAGGATGCATGATCCTTCTCTTTCTGGGCAAGCTCGACAAGAGCGTGGATCATACCGGTCACTTTCTGCTCATGGGCATAAACTTCCCCGAATACAGCTCCTGCTGACGACCACTTCGCTTTCGGGGCTTCGATTGCACCAAGCGAGGGTTTACCATTGCGGGCCAGGATAAAATCATAGATCCTGAGGGCATGGCCCTGCTCCTCTTTTGCCTGGACCCTGAGCCACCGGGCAAATCCTTTCAGTTGTACGGATTCACAATACGCTGACATTGCCAGATACAGGTACGCGGAATAAAGTTCACGGTTGACCTGCTTGTTCAGTGCATCTTCCATGGTTTTGGAAATCATTCTTAAAACCTCCGATGGATCGTTCATTGGTTTTGCTTTTTATAATTCTTTCGCAATGGGGTAAAAATCGCAGGAAAATTCCCCGAACCGCGTTTTTTTAAAATCTGACGGCAAACCGGAAGGGTCATACAATTGATGCACACCTTCACACCTCCCATCAGGTCCGTTCACCGGTTCGTCTCAACGCGACTGGTCCCCTGGTTGCTGATCCTTGCCGGGGGATTTCTCGGGTCCATCGCCCGGTTTATTATCGGGGAATGGTCGTCACTGCTTACTGGAACCCTGTTTGTCAACACGGCCGGATCCGTATTTATGGGAATTTTCATGTATGAATCGATCTGGCTTGGCCGGTTCTCCCGCCAGACCCGCCTGCTCTGGGGGATGGGATTCCTCGGGGCATTCACCACGTTTTCTTCGCTTGCAGTTATTGCCGCAGAGCTTCCACCGGCCTTAGGGCTCGGATACTTCCTTGTCACGGTCGCCTGCGGGATCATGGGAATTTTTGCCGGCCGGCATATCATCCTGTACCAGCGGGGGATTTGATGGACGCGTTCCTGCTGGTCGGGATTGGCGGGGGGATCGGATCAATCATCAGGTTCGAACTCTCCCGGCTCCAGCCGGTCCGGGAAATTCCCGCCGGGACGCTGCTGGTCAATATCACCGGCAGCTTCATCTTCGGGCTCCTTGCTTTTTCATACCCCCCGTCCGATCTCATGAACCTGATTGGTGTCGGGTGCATGGGCGGATTTACCACGTTCTCAACATTCAGTTACGAAACATTCCGTATGCTGGAGAATCACACTTATTATACGATGGCAGCAAACATCCTCGCAAACGGGGCCGGGAGCATCCTTGGCGTGTACGTGGCATATGCCATCTGCTCTGCGGTTTCAATTCCCTGGTGAACCATTATGCAGGACGGTGCACTTCTCAGAATTTACATTGCTGAATCGGCGAAAATTAATAATCTGCCGGGTTATTCATATCTCGCAGCATTTTTCCTAAGGAAAGGTTTTGCCGGCTGTACAGTGATGAGAGGTATGGGCGGATTCGGCCACGAGCATATGATGCGATCGGTCGATGTCTTCCGGTTATCCCTCGACCTGCCCGTAATTATCGATGTCGTTGACAGTCGGAGAAAAATTGAAAGTATACTTCCTGAAGTTGAGGCAATGGTCAATCACGGCCTTGTAATCGTCCAGGAAGTAAAGATGAGCAATAAATCACCCGATACGAGCACGTGATCGGCAGACCGTATGCGGGTGCCTGCCACCATAAACCTGATATTTACAGAAAGTAAGGTTCTGCTGTGAATGTATTTTTGCTCCGGCATGGCAAAGCCGAAGAAGTACGTGCCGGGGGCGATGCAGGCCGGAAGCTGACCCGGCAGGGTCGCGATGATATTGCAACAGTCGCACGCTGGATGGCAGACCAGGATTTTGAATTTGAGCGGATCGCAACAAGCCCGTTTGCCCGTGCCCGTGAAACAGCTGAGATTGTTGCCGCAACACTGGATATGCCGGACCATATCGAAATCTGGGAGATGCTTGTTCCGGGCGGCAGCCCGGATACAATCTGCCATGAACTCGGCAGGTTTTCCGATGATCCAGGCCTGCTCCTCGTCGGTCATGAACCCCTCTTATCAGCCCTTATATCCCGGATAATTTCCGGGGATCCGGGATCGGGGATTGTCATGACCAAAGGGGGACTTGCCAAGATACGGGACTTCTCGTTCTCCCGCAGGCCGGCCGGGGAACTTCACTGGCTGCTGACCGCCCGGCAGATTGCCGGCATGATGAAATGAAGGTTCATCCTGCCCTGATACAAGCAAACAAATAGGGGAAGCGGATAAATAACGGGATATTAAACAGGAGGTATTTGTTTATGGATGCAGGAAAGGGATATGCATTACCGAAACTGCCGTATGACTATGCGGCTCTCGCACCGTACATCTCCGAACAGCAGCTCACGCTGCACCACACGAAGCACCACCAGGCATACGTGACCGGGGCAAACACCATTTTTGAAAAACTTGACAAGGCACGCAAAGACAAGGTCGATCTTGACCTGAAAGCAACATTGAAGGAATTGTCGTTCCATGCCGGGGGCTACCGGCTCCACAACATCTTCTGGGAGAATCTCGCACCGGCCGGCAAGGGCGGGGGCGGAGCCCCGACGGGCGATCTGGCAAAAGCGATCGATGCCGAATTCGGGTCATTCGAGCGGTTCAAAAAAGAATTTTCCGCAGCCGCCAACAGCACGGAGGGGTCAGGCTGGGCAGTCCTGACGCACTGCATGAAGACAAACCGGCTTCTCATCATGCAGGTCGAGAAGCACAACGTGAACGTGATCCCGGGTTACCGCATCCTGATGGTGCTCGATGTCTGGGAGCATGCATATTATCTCGATTATAAGAACGACCGGGCCAAATATGTCGAGGCATTCTGGAACATTGTGAACTGGGATGCTGTTGCAAAACAGTATGCGACACACATGAAAGCGTAAGTGCAGGAATCCGTGACATTGGATTTCCCCTATTTTCTGTCGAACGGAGTAATGGACACACTCGCATAGCTGCCGGGAATTGTCTCAATCAGCATCATCCAGGTGTTCCCGGTTCTTCCGATCATTGCCGGAGGGTTAACCGGAAAACCAATTCCTGAGGTCATTCCGGGAGCTTTCCCGTTTCCACTCCTGGTTCTCGGAACTATTCTCGTACAGGGATCACCGATACCGGGAGACTGGTTTTTCGATGCAATTGTCTATTACGGGTTCCTGGGAATAATCTGGGGACTGGCCGGCTTTTTCACTTCCGGAAGAATTGTAAAAAAGGTGATCCTCAGCATACCCTTTCCCGGTTGTGGATTTCTGTAATGGTATCCGGGATCAATCAGGTTCATATTCCGGATGAAACACGACAGGTGCAAACAAACTATCTGGTCAGCCGTGAAATACTATGCGATGCATTCCGCAACCGCGTACATCGATATGGAATTCGGCCACATCTGTGGCACGTACCAGGCGCAGGTAATCCCGGTCGAAGTCGGGGTTGCGATTCATATACCGGGGACCGATGAACTCAGGTTTGCCGGCAAAAAAATTTCCTATGATATTGATGTCGAGCTCTGGAAACATGTGACCGATGATCTCGGCAGAACGGTGGACCGCTCGGTTACGATAGCAAATCTTGGCAGGAAAGAATACACAAAACCCTATTCCGGAAAAATCAGGCTCGACAAAAAAGGTCGTGATCGTGCGTATGAAATTTCCCGGGCAGCCCATGCAGATCTCCGGGAGTTCATGCGCAGCCTCAATAAATTCAATATCGATACGCTGGTGTTCTTTGCTGATGGCATGGAGAAGAAGGCATTCAGGGCGGCCCGGGTGAATACAGACGGGTTTGTTGTCCGCGATCTCCAGAAAGAGATCCAGAAGGCTTTCTCCATGAAAGAGGCAATGGCCCTCGACCGGCTCTCGATTGCCATCGGTTTTGAAATCCGGAGAGGGTTTGTCCTGTCTGAAAACTTCAAGTATGAAATTCCGGACCAGTTCCAGTATCTCATCAAACCACACAAGGCAATCGGAGATGCGGCACGGATCTTTATGCTTTCACAGGAATTTTACAAATTCCCGGAAAAATTCCGGCACCTGGTAGACCAGCACCTTGCAAAATGTGCTGCAATGTCCCGGAATACTCCGGAAGTTACCGCTGAAACAGGCGAATGAAAAGCAATGCTGCGGCAGGTTGATCGGTCATAAAACCGTGCTTTTTTCTTACCAGAACCAAAATACAGTCCTGGTTCATGGATTGAACCGCACAGTAAGACCAGGTTACTTTTGGTATACTATGAATATATGTGCAGCCGCACCTGACTTTTGATCAGAGTGTGCGTCCCGCAGGTGCGGAACAGACGTGCACTCGCATCCGGTACATTGGAAAGATCGCAGATGCCGGAATTCCCAAGGATCGCTTTCCCCTCAGGATTCCTGCATCGCGGACTTCCCGTACCGGATAAAGAATCCACGGGCTCCGCAGGTTACGCCGGAAACGGCATGCATGCGGTGACAACCAGGAGATCATGCCATGAGCAAGAACGACACCACATCCCGGACAGGATCCGGCTCAATCCTGCATCATGCACAGGCCGTATCGAACTGCATACGAAGCATCCGCTCCTCCCGGATGCCGGCAGGAGGCTGGCTGAATGATATCCCGACAAACGAGAACTGGCGTTTTGCAACCATTGTCAGGCGCCACCGCGACCAGTCAGCCGCACCATAGCGTCAGCAGGCCATCACCGCGAGAATCCATACACAATACCACCAGCAATGCCAGGTCTGCCGGGAAAATCCCGGCTTACCCAAACTCTTTTCAGGATTTCCGGTATTCCCCTAAAAAAGATAAAAAACAGATTACCGGATCTTAGTGCCCGGCCCAACCGGTTTTTCCGGTGTGAGCAGCGATGCTGAATCCCCGGCTGCGAGTATCATGCCATTACTTTCGACCCCGAAAATCTTTGCCGGGGCAAGGTTTGTGAGTACGACTACATTCTTGCCGACGAGTTCCTCAGGTTTGTAAAACTGGGCAATACCACTGACGATCTGGCGGGTCTCGCCCCCGACATCCACCTGGAGTTTTAAGAGCTTGCCCGATTTCGGGATCGCTTCAGCCGCAAGCACAATGCCGGTCTTCATCTCAACTTTTGCAAAATCATCGATAGATACAACGGGTGTTTTTTCCATTTTCTTGTTCGCCTCCGCGACCCGCTTCTGGAGCAGGGCATCGAGGTCTTGTACCTGGTCGTCTTCCATCTTCACAAAAAGGGGAGACGGGGGCAGAAGGGATGCTTCCGGTACCGGAAGAATCGCATCGCGGATCGGATGATCCGCGACCCGGTCGGTATGCCCGAGCATCGCCCAGCACTCCTGTGCCTTGACCGGCATGACCGGTTCGATTAAGAGCGCAACAGCATTGACGATCTGGATACAGTTCCGGATCACCTGCGCTGCTGCCGGACGGTCGATCTTGATCAGTTTCCACGGCGCATTAGCCTGGATATACGTGTTCCCGAACGCCGCCAGTGCCATGATGGCATCGACAGCACCCTTGAACTCATAATCCTGCATGTAGGTGTTGACCGTTGCAAGGCTCTTTTCGATCTCAGCCGTGATCGCCGGATCGACCTCCTTGCCCGGTACACCCCCGAACTCTTTCTGGGCAAAGTAGAGGGTGCGGTACACGAAGTTGCCGAAAATATTGACAACTTCGTTGTTGATCCGCTCGGCAAAAACCTTCCACGAGAAATTGAGTTCCTTGGTGTGGCTCGTGTACGCAAGCAGGTAGTAGCGCAGGTAATCGGCCGGAAGCCCCTTGTCAAGGTAATCGTCGTTGGTCCAGACCACGTAGCCCCTTGATTTGGAGAACTTGTGGTCATCCACCTTGACCATCCCGGATGCGACAATCGCGTGGGGCACCCCGTAACCCGCCCCTTTGAGCAGCGCCGGCCAGAAGATGCAGTGGTGGTAGATGATGTCCCCGCCGATAAAATGCGTAA
>Ga0074197_1002284_pt1 | contig 13653 bp, 13 predicted proteins | sample EPASupsiteSAE305_FD_64526 | JGI IMG/M metagenome (GOLD analysis project Ga0074197, IMG submission 64526) | Bioremediated contaminated groundwater microbial communities from EPA Superfund site, New Mexico - SAE3-05 reassembly with SPADES | ecosystem: Environmental > Aquatic > Deep subsurface >...
CGCGCGGCATGAAAGCGGAACCGCCGGGCCCAGCCCCGGCGGCCTTTTTTATATAATTGAAGTCCACACTTATGGGACAAGAGGGGAAAAAGATAAATATTTTCGAGCGCAACCCGGTAAAGACCATTCTGGTGCTGCTGGGGGGCGTGTTGCTGCTGGCCGACATAGGGGCCGGCACCTTCCTGCACCTGCGGGCGCGGGGCATTGGCATTTCCCATCCTTATTACCACCACGGCATGCGCGCGGGTGCCAAGGGCCGGCGCGACTGGGGCGGCATGACGCGCGATATCAGCACCAATTCCCTGGGCTTCAAGGACGCTTCGACTCGCCGGGTGGACCCCGCCAACGCGGCCGGCAAGAAGCGCGTGCTTATAATGGGCGACTCTTTCGCCGAGGGCGTGGGTATTCCGCACGAGGAAACTTTTCCCGCCCTGCTCCAGGATAAACTCGGGAGCGGGTTTGAAGTGCTCAACGGCGGCGTAGCCAGTTTTTCGCCCAAGCTCTACTACCTCCGCCTCAAAGACCTGCTGGAGCGGGAGCGGTTGGCCTTCGACCGGGTGTATCTCTTCATAGACATCTCCGACATCCAGGACGAGGTGATGTATGAATCCTTCTCCCCGGAGCCGGCCTACTCGCTCTACAAGCGCCTGCGGGTCTTCCTGCGGGACCATTCCCTGGTGTTCCCTTTCCTTTATTCCCGGGTGGGCCTGAACCGGGTGACCGATACCGAGAAGAAAACGCAATTCGAGCTGTGGGGTACGGAGCAGGAGCGCTACAATGAGCGCGGCGCGTGGCTCTATTCGGCGGAAGTGCGCAAAAAGTGGGGAGACAAGGGACTGGCTTCCGCCTTCGCGCATATGGAAAAATTCGCGGCCCTCTGCAAGGAGCGCGGCATACCGGTGACCATAGTGGTCTATCCCTGGCCCGAGCAGCTGCTGCGCCGGGACCTGCGGCCGCTGCAGGTGACGGCGTGGCAGGACTTCGCCGCTAAGCACGGCTGCGCTTTCCTGGATTATTTCCCGGTGTTCTCCCGCCTTGGCGCCCCGGGGGCCGTGGCAAAAGAGAATTTCATAGCCGAAGACGTGCACTGGAACGCCGCCGGGCACAAGATAGTGGCCGCCGCGCTGTACGCGCGGGTGCGCTCGGACTTCGGTTTAAAATAGGGGCGCGGCGGGCCTTTTTAATATAATTTAAGTCAGACGACCTGATGGCTAAAAAAATACTCGGTATCTCCGCTTTTTACCACGATTCCGCCGCGGCCCTGGCCGTATACGGGCAGGTGGTATTCGGCGTGCACGAAGAGCGGCTCACCCGCGTAAAGCAGGACGCCTCCTTCCCCGTGAACGCCGTGCGCGCCTGCCTTGAACGCGGCGGCCGCCTGCTGCCCGGCGGCCAGCCTTTGAACCTTTCCGACCTGGACGCCATAGTCTTCTACGAAAAGCCGCTGCTCAAGTTCGAGCGCCTGCTGGAAACCCATTACCTCTTCGCCCCTAAAGGCCTGCGCCAGTTCCTCTCGGCCATGCCGGTGTGGATAAAAGAGAAGATGCTGCTCAAGAAGGTGATGCTGGACAAGCTGCGCGAGCTGGGCCCGCTGGACACTGACCGAGTGAAGCTGCTCTTCCCGGAGCACCACCTTTCGCACGCGGCCAGCGCCTTCTACCCGTCGCCTTTCGACGAGGCCGCCATCCTGACCGTGGACGGCGTGGGCGAATGGGCCACCGGCGTTATAGGGCACGGCCGCGGCAAAGACATAGAGATACTCAAAGAACAGGATTTTCCGCATTCCATAGGCCTGCTCTATTCGGCCTTCACCTACTACACGGGTTTCAAAGTTAATTCCGGCGAATACAAACTGATGGGCCTGGCCCCTTACGGCGCGCCTGGTTCCGCGCGCGTCAAAGAGATGACGGACAAGATCCGCACCGCCCTCGTGGACATAAAGCCCGACGGCTCCATCCGCCTCAACCAGGACTATTTCGATTACGCGGCCGGCCTGCGCATGGTGAACGAAGCCAAGTGGACGGCGCTTTTCGGCCTGCCGCCGCGCGGCGCCGAGGCCGAACTGACGCAGGACTACTGCGACATGGCCCTGGCCATACAGGACGTGACCGAAGAGATAATTTTAAAGCTGGCCCGCGAGGCCAAGCGCCTGACCGGTTCCAAAAATCTCTGCCTGGCCGGCGGCGTGGCCCTGAACTGCGTGGCCAACGGCAAGATCCTGCGCGAGAATATTTTCGACGGCGTCTGGATCCAGCCCGCGGCCGGCGACGCCGGCGGGGCCCTGGGCGCAGCCCTGGCCGCCCAGCACGTGTATTTCGGCGAGCCCCGCCCGGCTTCCACCGGCAAGGACAGGATGGCCGGTTCTTTCCTGGGCCCGGAGTATTCCGAGGCCGAGGCTATACTGATGGCCGAAGGCTACGGCGCGCCTTATGAGCGCGTGCCGGAGGAAAAACTTTACGATACCGTGGCCGGCCTCATAGCCGGCGGCGCGGTGGTGGGCTGGCACCAGGGCCGCGAGGAGTGGGGGCCGCGCGCCCTCGGCAACCGCAGCATCCTCGGCGATCCCCGTAACCCCGAGATGCAGAAGAAGCTCAACCTCAAGATCAAGTACCGTGAGAGCTTCCGGCCTTTCGCCCCGTCGGTGCTGGCCGAGGACGCCGGAGTCTATTTCGAAAAAGGCTACGCTTCGCCCTACATGCTGCTCATAGATTACGTGACCGAGGGGCGCCGCAAGCCCCTGCCGGCCGGTTACCACGCCATGCCGCTCAAGGAAAAGCTCTACCACCTGCGTTCCGATATCCCGGCCATTACGCATTTGGACTACTCCGCGCGGGTGCAGACCGTGCACGCCGATACCAATCCCCGCTACCACCGCCTGATAAGCGCCTTCAAGAAGCTCACCGGCTACGGCGTTATAGTGAATACCAGCTTTAACGTGCGCGGCGAGCCCATTATCTGCACGCCCGACGACGCCTACCGCTGCTTCATGGGCACCGAGATGGACTACCTGGTGGTGGGGAACCTGCTGTTCGACAAGAAGGTTCAGCCCGCCGGGCGGCTGGCTAAACAGGAATACGCGCCGGATTAGGAGAAAAGATGCTCGACGTGCTCAAGGACCTCTGGTCCTTCCTGAAGGAAAGAAAGAAGTGGTGGCTGCTGCCGGTGATAGTCATCCTGCTGGCCATAGGCGCCCTGGTGATAATGTCGGCCGGCTCTTCGGTGGCGCCGTTCATCTATACGCTGTTCTGATATGAAGACCAAAGTGACCCGGGAGAAAGCGCTGGAAACGCTGGCCGTACTGGCCGCGGCGTCCCTGCTGCTGTTCTTCATCTTCAAGCGGCCGGCCTTCGCCGTGCTGGCGGCGGCTTTCCTGGTGCTGGCCCTGGCTTTCCGCGGCGCCGCGGCCGCTGTGGCCGGGTGGTGGCTGAAATTCTCCGAGGTGCTGGGCAAGTTCAATACCGCCCTGCTGCTCGGGCTGGTGTATTTCCTGGTGCTTACCCCCGTGGCGCTGCTCTTCAGGCTGTTCACGGGCCGGGGTAAATACCTCAAGTTCGATCCCGCCGCCAAAAGCTACTTCCGCGAGCGCAACCGCGTCTTTACCCCCGCCGACCTTCAGAACCCCTGGTAAGCCCCGGCTCCCGCAGGGACCAAGCGAAGACCCCGACACTACGTTGTCGGGGTCTTCTGTTATGCTCTGTATATGGGTTCGGGGGAAAAGTTATTGCGCGGGAAGCTCCACCTCTTCCATGGCTCCGGCCACGAAGAATTCCTGCGTGCCGTCCAGGTCGGTGCGGAAAACCTTGGCGCCGGAATTGAGCAGGCGGCCCAGCGCTTCCTGCGTGGGGTGGCCGTAGTTGTTCTTGCCTACCTCTATATAGGCCTTGGCGGGCTTCACGGCGCCCAGGAACAGGTCGGAAGAGGAATATTTGCTGCCGTGGTGGCCCACCTTCAGCACGTCGGCCTTGAGCTCTTCGCCGTATTTCCCGGCCAGGATCTGCTCGGTCTCGCCTTCGGTATCCCCGGTGAAGAGGATGGAGGAGCCGCGGTAGGTGAGCTTGAACATGATGGAGCAGTTATTGAGCGTTTCGCTGGTGGAGGAGGCGAAGGCCTTGTCGCAGGCGTTAAAGACCTTTATCTCCACCCCCGGGGCGCTCCAGTCCAGGTTATCCCCGGCGGCGGGGTAGATGGTGTTTATGCCAAGGGTCAGCGCCGTGTTGCGCACGGTGTCGTCGCCGGTGGCGCCTTTGTTGTCCACCCGGGTGTCGTAGAAATTGCGCACCGTCATGGTGGAGAACACGTACTGCAGGCCGTTGTAATGGTCGGAGTGGGGGTGGGTGAGCACTACGTGGTCTATGGCTGTAATATTCTTTTCGGCCAGGAACTTGGCCAGGGGGGAAGAGGCGGTGCGGGAGGGGCCGCCGTCAATAAGGGCGTTGCGGCCGCCGGGCAGTTCGATGTAGACGGCGTCGCCCTGGCCCACGCTGAGGAAATAAACGTTGAGGCCCGGGGCCGGGGTGTAAACGGTGGCGTTGCCGGGGGGCGGCGCGTAAGGGATCTCCACCGCGGGGGCGGCCTCTACAAGCTGGCTGAAGGCCGGGGCGGCGGCCGCCTGGGGGGTAAAATGGAATACGGCTAGCAATAAGAATGCCGCCGCTATTAGGGTGCGCTTTACGGGTGCTGGAGAGGTACTGGTCACGAGTTGCATATCCACCTCCGCGTATTGCTGCTTGCCGTGGTGAATCCGGATTAAGGTCCGGAGGTGGATGCTCCCCGGCCAATTCCGGGGATTACACGGCAACTAGGTATAGTTTACCCTCGCATTGACTTTGCTCAAGGGCCAAAGGGCCTATGCGCGAATAGGTCCAAGGGCCTATATGCCCGCTTTCGGGGAGGGTGCGGGGGGGCGGGCAGGGGCCTAAATGATAAAATAGAGGAAACATGGACCGGCAGGAAATAGAATTCAACGAGCAGTTCGCCAAGGCCCTGCACCTGCTGCAGCACGGCGGCCGCAACCTCTTTGTAACCGGCAAGGCCGGTACGGGCAAGAGCACCCTGCTGCGTTATTTCCGCGCCCACACTTCCAAGAAGATAGTGGTGCTGGCCCCTACCGGGGTGGCCGCCATTAACGTGGGCGGCGAAACCATTCATTCCTTCTTCCGCTTCAAACCGGGCACCACCCCGGATAAGGTGCGCCGGGCGCGCCGCAAGGACGCCGACATCTACCGGGAGCTGGACGCCATAGTGATAGACGAGGCCTCCATGCTGCGCGCGGACCTGCTGGACTGCGTGGACGCCTTCATGCGGGCCAACGGCCGGGACCCGGGCAAGCCTTTCGGCGGGGCCCAGCTGGCCCTGTTCGGGGACCTGTACCAGCTGCCGCCGGTGGTGACCGCGGCCGAGCGCGAACTTTTCTCCTCCTATTACCCGGGCCCGTATTTCTTCAACGCCAAGGTCTTTGCCAAGGCCGGGCTGGAGTACGTGGAGCTGGAGAAGATCTACCGGCAGAAGGACCAGGGCTTTATAGACATCCTCAACGGCATCCGCAATAACCGGGTGACGCCGGCCCAGCTCGCGGCCCTCAACAAGCGGGTGGGCGCCGACGTGGAAAGCGAGGGGCGCGGCGCCGTGGTGCGCCTGCTGACCACCAACGCCGACGCCGCGGAGATAAATAACGAGAAATTGCGCGCCATAGACGGGCGCTCGCACGTGTACAAGGCGGAGATAGGCGGGCAGTTCTCGCGGGAGTCCTACCCCGCCGACGAGGAACTGCACCTGAAGGCCGGGGCGCAGGTGATGCTGCTCAATAACGACCCGGACGGCCGCTGGGTGAACGGCACCATGGCCGTGGTGCAGGACATCATGAAAGGCCCGCCGGGCCAGGACGACGTGGTGCACGTGCGCCTGGCCGACGGCTCCGTGGAAGAGGTGGAGCGCCACGCCTGGGAACTTTTCCATTTCACCTACGACGCCGAAGAGAAAAAGATAAAGGCGGAGACCGCCGGCACCTTCATGCAGTACCCGCTTAAACTGGCCTGGGGCGTCACCATCCACAAGAGCCAGGGCAAGACTTTCAGCCGCGCGGTGATAGACCTGGGCCGCCGGGCTTTCGCGGCCGGGCAGACCTACGTGGCGCTCTCGCGCTGCACGGGGCTGGGGGGGCTTTCCCTGGCAAGGGCGGTGCGGCCTTCGGACGTGATGACCGACTGGCGCATAGTGCGCTACGTTACCGGCCACCAGTACGGGGCCAGCGAGGCGGCCATGCCGCTGGACCGCAAGATAGGGCTTATCATCACGGCCATAGCCGACGGCGACCTGCTGGAGATGACCTACCTGAAGGCCACGGACGAACGCAGCCGCCGGGTGGTGCGCCCTGTGAGCGTGGGCGACTGCCGTTTCAAGGAACACGTTTTTAAAGGCCTGGTGGCCGACTGCCAGAAGCGCGGCGAGCGCCGCACCTTCCGGGTGGACCGGATACTGGAGCTGAAGGCGGTTCCGGCGGCCGAAGCCGAAATTATAAAATAGGAGCGTTATGGAAAAGAAAAACCTTCTCTTTACCGCGGCGGCCTGCCTGTTGCTGGCCGGCTGCGCCACCAACCCGGCCACCGGCAAGCGCGAACTGCGCCTCTTCTCCGACAAAGAGGAGGTGGCCCTGGGCGCCAATACCCGCGACTCGGTGATAAAGCAGTACGGCCGGCACGCCGATCCTGTGCTGGAGGCCTACGTGGCCGGGGTGGGGCGGAAGATCGCCGCGGTCTGCGACCGGCGGGGTCTGGACTACAGTTTCTACGTGCTGGATACCGATATGGTCAACGCCTTCGCGGCGCCCGGCGGCTACATCTTCGTGACAAAGGGCATACTCAAGGCGATGGGCGACGAATCTGAACTGGCCGGCGTGCTGGGCCACGAGATAGGGCATGTGACCGCGCGCCACAGCATGAAGGCCATGGAGAAGCAGTACGGCTACCAGGCCGTACTTAACCTAGCTTCCATGGTCACTCAGCGCGACCTCTCGGGTATGCAGAAGTACACCGATTACCTCACCAACATGCTGCTGATGGGCTACGGGCGCGACAACGAGTTCCAGGCCGATGGTCTGGGCACGCGCTACGCCCTGGCCGCCGGCTACGACCCGCGCGGTACGGTGGATTTCTTCCGCAAGCTGGAGAAGATGGAGGGGGGCAAAAAGGCTAACGACCTGCAGAAACTTTTCCTGTCCCATCCGCCCACCGGCGAGCGGATAAAGAAGATAGAGGGGCAGATAGCGGGCTCGCCCGGGGCCGGCGGCGCCCGCAACGAGCGGGCCTATGCGGCGGCGGTGAAAGGTCTTTAGGCTCTCTGCTGCCAAATAAAAAAAGCGCGGCTTGCCGCGCTTTTTTATTTTGTCCCGGGCGGGTTCAGAACAGCTTGCCCTTGAAGTGCAAGAACAGGACTATCACAAAAAGGATCCCGGCGATGCCGCCCCAGAACAGGAGGTTGCCGGCCACCCTTCCGGCTTTCTGCGCCCCGGTGGGCGGGGTTTCCGGCGCGGCGGGGAATTTTTTGCGCAGTATGGCGCCCAGCGCCACCGGCACAAAGGGCACGGTCAGGAGCAGTATGGTTTCGAGCAGGTAGGAAAGATCCGTCATGGCGCAGGCACCTCTTTACCGTTCTGGTAGCAGACTTTCTTGCCGGCCACATAGCCGGGTTCGGTAGCTTCCTGGTTGCCCATCAGCCGGGTGAGCCCAGGCAGGCGGCCGGGGACCAGGCCGAAGGTGCGGTAGCCGCAGACTATGGCCCCCTTCACGAGCGTGCTGGTGTCATGTGAGAGGTCCGCGTTCCATTCCTTCTCCCACTGCTGTTTGGCCTGGGCCGCCGGTATGCCGTCGGCCCGGTCCTGCCAGTAGGGCAGGCTGAAGTAGAGCAGCCGGCGGGCCACCATGGAGAGGCCCACGGCGGGGTTGAGCGTGGAGTCGCCTATGGAAGCGGTGTTGCAGCCGGAGAACTGGATAACGCCGTTCTTGGCCATTTTCCCGTCGAGCAGTTCCGCGGTGTAAAGGGCGTCGTATTGGCCCGGACCCACCGTCTGCATGCCCGGCGAGCCGTGGCCGTAGAGCGTTATTTTGGTCACCGATCCGGGCGGCAGTCTCCGGATGGCGGCCTCGGCGGCGTTCGTGTCGCGGTAGGTCTGCCTGCTGTGCGCCGTCTCCACGGTTATGCCGTACGCGTCCGAGGTCCAGGCGGTGGACTTGGCCTTGCCGGCCGCGTCCAGCGAGGCCGGGGCCGCGGATTTTATGGTGGAGGCTGAAGTGGCGCGCGGCGCGCCGAGGGCCGCCGCGGTATTGCCGGCCACGAAAGCGCCGGTCTGGGACGAGAGGCCGGAGACGGCGCCGTTCACGGCCCCTTTGGGAACGGCGTACTTCCCGCTCAGAAAGGACGAGCCGGCGACCCCGGCGGAGAGGTCGCCGTCGAAGACCTTGGCCATGTTGCGTTCCACGTTGCCGGACAGCGCTCCGGAAACGCCATTAATGGTGGCATCCACCGTTTTTTTGGGGAGCTCGTATTTCTTGAATTGCCCGCCGGACTGCGCCCTCAGGGCTTCAGCCTCCTTCATGTAGCGGAGGTTCGCGATGGCGTCTTCGGTCAGGTGCGGCCGCAGAGCCGCCGCGTCCGTTTCTTCCAGGCCGGCGGCCTGCGCTTTGCGCAGCATGGCCCGCGCCAGGGCCAGCTTGTTCTCGAAGAGCGTGCCTTTGAGCGTCCCCATCCAGACCTTGACGCTGGTTACGTCGTCCGCGGTCGTATTCTCGCAATAATCCTGCAGTCTGGAGCTGTCCCATTTCTCCATGGCCTTCGCGTAGTAGGCGGCCATCGCATCCTGCCGGCGCTGGGCCGGTTCTGCCGCGTCGCTCAGGGCCTTCTCCCGGGCTTCGGGAGCGAGTTCTTCCCAGGAGGAGCGTTCATAGGCGCCCTGCTCTATGAAATATTTGAACTGCGCCTGGTACTCCTGGTCGCCCCAGCGCACCGGCTCCGCGGCCAGCGCCGCGCCGGCCTGCAGGGCCAGCAGTATAAGGATGAGTGTTCTTTTCATAAATTTCTCCGCGCCGCGGCGAACGCATACCTCGCCAGCGCGCAGATATAGTCTAACTTACGGTGTTTTTTTGTCAAGGGCCGACAGGGCCCTGGGCGTTATCCTGCGCTGCTTTGGCGTAGATGGCCCGCACGCAGTCGGCGTAAGGTTTGCGCTTCTCCGGGGTGAAATCACGGTAGACCAGTTCCACGGCGCGGCCCGAGCCGAACATGGCGTGGTCTATGGGGAAAAGCGGCTCCGTACCGGGCGGGAGGAATTCCTTCTTTATCTCCATGCGCAGGCCCCAGCCGGCCAGGAGCGACAGGCAGTACACCCATTTCTGGGTGGCGGGGTTGAAGATCTTGAGCACCGGGCCCGGGTTCTTGGCCGTGTTGGGGCGCATTTCCCAGGTCTGGCCGGGCAGGTCGCCGGCGGCCTGCATGAGTTCGGCCCAGAACTCCCGGAAGGTTTCGGCTGATTTGGGGTAGCGCACGGCTATGTGCTTCACGAATTTTTCGAACTCCTCGCGGATCAGGGCGGGGTCGGCCTTCATGACCTTGGCCTTGTTGCGGTTCTCCTCGTCTATCTTGAGGCGGGTTATGAGGTCCTGCAGGGAGGCGGCTTCGGCTTCGGTGGCGGGGGCCAGGTACTGGGCGCGGAAGGTGAGCCGGTCGCCCGTCGGCGGCTGCACGGTCACGTTGTCCCCGGCCACTTTCACCACCACGCCGAGGGATTTGTTTATGGTATTGCGCACGGGCGCGTAGATCTCAAAATGGTTCGTTTCCATAGGGTTCACGCTCCATTGTACAAATAATGTAATTTGTGCCGGAATCTCGCTATTTCCCGTCAGTCCGCAGCGGGTTTGCTTTTTATCGGAAGGAGAACGGTGAAGGTACTGCCCCGCCCGGCTTCGCTTTTTACTTCCACGCGCCCGCCGTGCCGGCGCACGCTTTCGTATACCAGCGCCAGGCCGAGGCCTGTGCCCTTACCGGGTTCCTTGGTGGTAAAGAACGGCTCGAATATCCTGGAAAGACTTTCTTTCGGGATGCCGCAGCCCGTGTCGGAGATCTCCAGTGCCAGGCACTCCCCGTTTTCGCATCTTTTTTTGAAGGTTTTTATTGTCAGCGTGCCGTCGGCCGGCATGGCGTCTATGGCGTTGCCGCAAAGGTTTATGGTGGCCTGTTGCAGGGCCGAGTGGTAGAGAGGTATCCGTTCGAGTCCGGGGGCAAGGTCCATGACCAGCTCTACTCCGCGTGTTTTGCACTGGGCCTCTATCAGCGGCGCGGCGGCCTCTACTACGGAGTTGATGTCCGTCTCTTTCAACTGTTCATCCCCAGAAGCGCGTGAGAACGTGAGTATGCCCTGAACGAAGTTCTTGCAGCGCAGGGCCTCTCTTTCGATGGAGCGCAGCGGTGCGGTCAGCGGGTCGGACTCTGCGGCCCTCTTTACGATGCTCTGGGCAAAGCCGAGGATGATGCCTATCGGGTTGTTTATCTCGTGAGCTATGCCGGCGGCCAGCTGGCCTATGGCGGCTATTTTTTCAGCCTGCATGAAACGGGCTTCCAGCTCTTTCCTCGAAGTCATATCCTTCATCACCGCTATTGTGCCATGGAGTTCTCCGTTCTCGCCTTTCTGGGCGGAGGTGGACACCAGGGCAGGGACCTTTCTTCCGTCTTTTGCCAGCAGCCAGGTTTCAATATCTTTTGCCGGAGTCGGGATGCCATGGCCGGGGCCGGCGGCCCGTCCTGAAGGCGCGAGCGAACCATGGCCGCCGTGAAACAGGTTCATGGCCGGGGTCCCTATGATCTCCTGGGCGGAGTAGCCGAGAGTATCGGTGAACGATCGGTTTGCCATTATCACTACGCCGTCCCTGTCCGTGACCACCAGCATGTCGGCCATGTTCTGAATAACGCCATTTAGCTGCTCGGTAGTGCGGGAAAGGCTTTCGGCCATGGTGTTAAAAGCCCTGCCGAGCTGTCCCAGTTCATCCCCGGTAGAGATGTGCAGTCTTGCGCCGAAATCACCTATCTCTATCTTTGCTGCCGCCTGTCTGAGTTTTAGCAACTTGGCGGATATGTTCCGGGATAATAACCAGCCGATGATGAAGGCCGCGGCCCCGGCCAACAGGCTGAGGACTATTGTCACTGTCCCGGCGTAGTTCACGGCTCTTTCTACCGCAGATTTCCTGTTTTCAAGCTCTCCCTTCTGGCGGTCGAGGGCGGTGTTAATTGCTCCGAGGAAGTTTTTTTCAGCCGTTTCAAAATCTTCTTTCGCGTCCAGTATTTTTTCGCCTTGCTGGCCGGCGCGGCTAAGTCTTACCACTTCAAGCCCGGTCTTGCGCAGTTCCGCTCCTTTGGCCGTTATCCTGGAGAGTATATCCTTGTCCTCCGGATGATACAATTGTGACAGGCTCGTATATTTTTCAAGAGCCGCTCTGTACCCCTCCAGTCCTTCGGTAATGAGTCTTTCCTCTTCGCTGCCCTGCCTGGCGGCGCTATGCTTGCCTTCAGCGGATCTTTTTTCGGTTTTTCCGGCCATTATGAGCCCGAATTCGCTGACAGAGGAAACTATGCGCAGGCCGGAAAATCTCAGGTTTTGAAGAGCTTCTATGGTCGGAATTGTCTCGTTATGGACCGCGTCAAATGAAGTCCTTATGGAGGTTATCCCTTTAAGACCGAAATACCCGGCCAGTCCCATGAAGAAAACTATTGTCAGGTGTCCGAGTACGATCTTGCCGCGTATGTTCATATTTCAGGGGTTTAAAAACCGAATTGGACCTGCGTCACCAGGCGGCGGTCTCCGGCCGTTTCCCCGAGCCCGGCCATAAATCCGGCAGCGATAAACGCTTCTTCAGAGAGCCCGTATTTGAGGCCGGGTCCGGCCGCGATGCGGTCGCGGTTTTCCTTGAGGTCCCTTTCCCCGGTCAATTCCGCGAACAGGCGCCATGAAGAGGTTATCGGGAAGGCTGCGGAAATGCCGTACAAAATGTTTTCCTCTTCTCCCTCGCCCGAGAAGGCGTAACCTACCGTGCCCTGCAGCGTGGTCCTGGCCAGGTTCTTAAGCCACCCTAGGGAAACGGCCGTTCCTATGGAGCCCTCTCCAAGGCCGTCGCTGCGCCTGCCGGTAGGCAGTTCAAGTTCGGCGATGACGGATAGCGCTGGCCGCCATTCCCTTTCACGCAGGAGAAGATATTTAAGGCCTAGGCTTATGTCTCCAAGGCCGGCTTTTGTGGCGCCGCCTTCTTCCTTGCGCGCCAGCAGGGGGAAACTGAGGTCACAGCCCAGGCGGTCCGCCAGGCCGAAAAATAACTGGGCCCTGGGGACCGAGTACAGGGAGGCTTCCGGTTCGCTGTCGTCGCCGGCCAGGCGGTTTTCTTCCAGGCTGAAACGGACGCTCGATTCGCCGGGTTCGGCGGGCATTATTTCCTCGAACGCTATTGGTTCCGGCGGAGAGCTTTCCGCGGCTTTCGCTGCGCACGCCAGGGCCAGGAGCGCGGCCGCCGGGATCCAGGAAGCGCTTAACCGCGTCATTCTTTCCTTCCCGTGCCTGCCAGGCGTTTACGCACTTCTGCTTCGAAGACATCGACCTTGACCGGTTTAAATATCATATCGCTCTCCTCCAGCCCCAGATCCTTTATGGTCCTGTCATCCAATTCTCCGGGCGGAAGCCCGGTTATTACCAGCACTTTCACGGCGGGGAACTTTTTCCTCGCCAAAGTTATCATATCGGTTCCCTGTCCGTCGGGCAGGCAGATGTCTGAGATCAGCAGGTCCAAGGCGGCCGCTTCCAGCAGTTTTTGTCTGCCTTCCCTCAGGGTGGCGGCGAATACCGGCGTATGCCCCATAGGCGTGAGTATGCGCTTATAGAGCGACCGGATTATTTCTTCGTCCTCAACTATCAGTATGGAGATCCCGTTCATGAGGAGTGGTTCCCTCCGGAAGTTCTATTGTAAAGGAGCAGCCGGCGCCGGGCCCGTTCTCGGCACGTATAGCGCCCCCATGCGACTTTATTATCCCATATGAAACCGAGAGCCCCAGGCCCATCCCCTTGCCAGTAGGCCGCGTGGTAAAAAAGGGCTCGAAGATATGGGGGAGGTCTTTTTCCTCTATGGCGCCGCCGTTGTTGCTGAACTTCACACCGACCAGGCCTTTTGCGCTGTACAGGCTGACGGCCAGTTCAGGGGAGTCCTTCCCCTCCATGGACTGTATGCCGTTCAGCAGGATGTTCACAAAGACCTGCTTTAACTGGTTGGAGTTCCCGATCACTTTCGGGATGCCGTCGGGGAATAGTTTCCTTACGGTTATATGCGCTCTGAAGATGTCGTTCTTGAAAAGCTGCAGGGTCTCCTCCAGGAGCGGCCGCAGGTCCAGCGTTTCCCTGATGGGGTCCGTTTTGCGGGCAAAATGCATGAGGTCCTGGATGACATGCTGGCAGCGCCGGCTTTGCATGTGTATGTCGCGGATGTCCTCCCTCAAACCGGCCTGTATCTTTTCGTCGCGCAGTAGAAGTTCGGAGATCCCAAGGATGCCGGTGAGGGGATTGTTGAGCTCATGGGCTATGCCCGCGGTCAGGCGTCCTACGGCGGCCATTTTTTCCGATTGGATCAGTTC
>Ga0074197_1002285_pt1 | contig 13649 bp, 12 predicted proteins | sample EPASupsiteSAE305_FD_64526 | JGI IMG/M metagenome (GOLD analysis project Ga0074197, IMG submission 64526) | Bioremediated contaminated groundwater microbial communities from EPA Superfund site, New Mexico - SAE3-05 reassembly with SPADES | ecosystem: Environmental > Aquatic > Deep subsurface >...
GGTTGAGGGAGCGGTCGAGAATGATTTTTCCCGGCGGTTTGAAGCCGGTTTCACTGATGTAGGCCAGCTGGGCCTCGATCTTGTGGAGGGAGTCCAGCATGGTGTTGACGCTGGGTACGGCTTCCAATTGGGCAGCAATGTCCGGGGCCTCGTTGGCAAGGGCTTGCAGGAGGTAGTGATCGCAGTAGACAATGCCGTCAAGCACCCCTCGCTGCAGGCAATATTCCAGGTTGTGGATGACCGGCTTGATGCTGCTACGGTCGGTTAGCAGCTCCGGAGTGTAAAATCGGCTGTTGAGCAGAGCGTACTTTTTGGGACCCTTTAATCGTTCGAGACCTGAGATAATGGTCTCCTGGGCAATGAACGGTTCTATCCGGATTCGGCTGTCGAGCGTCCTGGTGTGCAGCAGGCTGAAGTGGACACTGTCCAGGTCGGCGGTACACTCGGTGAGAAAATCGACATACCTGTCCTCCGGGAGAAAGGGGACGTTCAGAAAAGGTTTCATGTGGGCTCTATGCGTTTTCGCAACAAGGATTGCGTTTCAATGTGTTCCAAAGTCGGATCGGTTTGCAGAATCACCCGGTTGCCCGGATTGGCTCTGCTCAGTGCTGTCCCGTCCTCCATCTGCATGGCGCTGACAGTCACCGTGGCCGGTTCAATGGCGCGGCCCAGGTATTCCACCTGGTCGCCAAGGGCAAGGACATGTCGCGTCTCAATCAAAAGCGGGGCAACCGTACGGATAATGCCGACCGGCACATATCCTTGCTCAATTCTCATTCTATCATACAACATGTCGTTGGATGAAGGCCTGGTGCTAAAAAAGTTTTCTGTCTGGCCACGGGTTCCGATCTTGCTCAATTCCTTATGAAAAGCATCGGGAAGAACGAGGCTAACTGCAGGTTCTCCAGAAAAAAGTTGTTGTTGGATCCAATCCAGGGCCAGCCGGTAGAGGCGCACGACGGCCCCCACGTAGCCGACCGATTTCATCCGGCCCTCGATTTTGATGGAGTTGACACCGGCATCGATCAGCGCCGGCAACTGGTTCAACAGGCAGAGATCGCGGGAGTTGAAGATGTAGGTACCGCGTTTATCCTCTTCGACCGGAAAGTACTGGCCGGGCCGTTTTTCCTCCATCAGGGCGTAGGAATAGCGGCAGGGGTGGGCGCAATCGCCTTGATTGGCGTTGCGGCCGGTGAAATAGTTGCTCAGCATGCAGCGTCCGGAATACGAGATGCACAGCGCCCCATGGACAAACACCTCCAGTTCGATGGTGCTTGCCGCCCGGATGGTCCTGATCTCCTCGAGGCCCAATTCGCGGGCGAGATTGAGGCGGCTGATGCCCTGTTCGGCCCAAAAACGGGCGCTGGCCCAATTGGTGACATTGGCCTGGGTGGAGAGATGCAGCGGCAGATCGGGGACCACCTGCCGGGCCAGGGCGAGGATGCCGGGGTCGCTGACAATGAGGCCGTCGGCGCCACTGTCCCGCAGAAACACGAGATAGCCTTCCAGGCTGTACAGGTCACGGTTGTGGGCAAAAATGTTGACCGTGACGTAGACCTTAACCCCGTGGTCGTGGGCATACCGCACCGCCCGTCGCACATTGTCGTCGTCAAAATTGGCGGCCCGGGCGCGCAGGCTGAACTCTTTGCCGCCCAGGTAAACGGCGTCGGCGCCGTAATGAATGGCGGTCACCAGTTTTTCGAAACTGCCGGCCGGGGCCAGCAACTCAGGTATGCGGGGGCCGGGATGCGCGGCCGTCAAGGTGTCGTTCATGGAGATGTCTCAAGAAAAAGGTGGATGCGAGGGAAAATGCAGTGCTGCCGGTTCGGCTAAGATCACGCGATGGAAAGCTCACGCTCGTGAAGCAGGGAGTCTTCGGATGGTTGCTACAGGGGCAACTATACCAATGCTGAGGAGAAAGAGGGAAATAAAAGATCAATCCCTTGCTGCAAGAGCATCAGCTGATTTGGAGAAGAATGAGGCTTTGGGCTGTTTCCAGGTTTGCCGTGAAGCGGGCAATACCAGTAAGCAGCCTCGGATCAACCGGTAAAAAGGCTTGCTCCTCAGCGTCTGCTGTTTTACAATTTATTAACTATCATTGCGTTACTTCGATTCGCGCATATCCGCCCTGAACAGGCAAAAGGAGTCCCCGTATGCTGAAAAAAAGCTATTCCAAAACCGGAACAGTCTGCCGTGTCACCTTCAAATACGAGAACGATGAACAAGCCGAAACCGCTGTTTTGGCGGGTGAATTCAACGGCTGGTCCCTGCGCGAAACGCCGATGAAGAAACTCAAGGACGGCAGCTTTTCCGCCATCCTTTCTCTGCCTGCCGGTCAGTCCTACCGCTTTCGCTATGTGCTCGACGGCGGCGTCTGGGTCAACGATACCGATGCTGACGGCTACGCCCCCAATGAATACGGCGAAGCCAACTCGGTTCTAACCGTCTGATACGTCAGGCTGCGATCAGTGCGGGGGGCGGGACTCTAAAAGCAATCGCCAATCTTGGCCTGGTGGTACTCGTTTTTCAAGGCCACATAACGCCGCCAGGAGGCCTGCATTTCCTGCAACTGGACCTCGCTGACCTCCTTGACCACTTTGGCCGGCGTGCCCATGATCAGGGAGCGCGGGGGAAACTGTTTGCCCGGTGTGACTACTGATCCTGCGCCAACAATCGATTCCCGGCCGATGACCGCGCCGTCGAGGATGATCGCTCCCATGCCGATCAGACACAAGTCACCCACCGTGCAGCCATGGAGAATAGCGCGATGGCCGACGGTGACGTCACAGCCGATGATGGTGGGGTGTCCGTCCCGGTCGTCCCGCTCGGCCCCTTCGTGCTGGGTGATGTGGAGCAGGGAGAGGTCCTGGATGTTGGTGCGCGCCCCGATACGGATGCGGTGGACATCGCCCCGTACAATAACCCCAAACCAGAGAGAGACATCCTCGCCCAGAATCGCATCGCCAATCAAGGTAGCGTTGGGGGCTACCCACCCGCCCTTGCCCACCTGCGGCTGATAATCACGGTATGGCAGTATCATTTTTCCTCCTGTTGTCGAGATGCAACCTATCGCTGCATGGACGTATCGTCCTGTTTTTTGTTTGCAAACTTGCGGTTCCGATCTTCTTCCTTGGCTCGATAAAGGGCGACATCGGTCTGTTTAATACAACTCCAGAACGAGCCGGTGTCAAGCGGGAACTCGCTACTGTCCAGACAGATTGTTTTTTGCATAGCCGCCTCGGGGAGATGGATGATTGGCCCGCACCTTGATTCTTCGTCCAGGTGCATTTGGCCGCGCCCCTTATCAAGAAGGGAAAGCTGTATTTGTCAGGCAAATCGGACGTGCTGGCGGAAAAAATCGCGGTACTCGTCCGGGCGATGACTAACGTAGAGAATGGTGGCCATTTGATCTCTGGCAATTGCGGCGAGAAAATCGAGCAGTGCCATGCGGTTGCGCTCGTCCAACCCCTGCGTCGGCTCGTCAAGGACCAGCAGGGGCGGTGTCTTGATCAGCGCCCGGGCCAGCAGGATCAGCCGTTGCTCCCCATAGCTCATCTGGCGGAAGGCCTGTTGAGCTTTGTGCTCCAGGCCGAGCCGTTGCAGCCAGCGGCGGCCGAGCTGCTGCTGTGCCGCAGTTGGCCGGGTATAGAGGCCGATCGTGTCGAACAGGCCGGAGACCACGATGGCCAGGGCGCTGCCGGCGACGCGATGGTTGCGGTGCAGGTCCGGGCTGAGGATCCCCATCCGCCGCTTCAGTTCCCAAACTGACTCGCCGCTGCCGCGCCTTCGGCCGAACAGGCTGAGATCATTCACATAGCAGAGAGGGTGGTCGCCGGTAAGAAGCTGGAGCAGGGTTGATTTGCCGCAGCCGTTGGGGCCGGTGATCAGGGTGTGATCGCCTCGATTGATGGTGAGATCGAGGCCGGTGAAGACCTCAATCTCGCCGTAGCGGGCAAACCCCTGGCGCAGAGTGACCAGATTGGCATCAGGGCCAGTGATCCAGCCCAGCTGCTGTTCGCTGCGCACTTCTTCGACCGAAACCTGAAAGAGCGGCGGCTGGCTGGCCATCAGGGCGGTGACTTCCGCCAGGACATCGGCCCGCGCGCCCCGGACGGCGAGCGCACCATCCTTGAAGACCCCAAGATGGGTGCACCAAGGGGCAATGTCGCCGGTGTTGTTGATCAGGACGAGGATTCCCAGGCCCTGATCCCGCAGCCCGGCCAGCACCCGGTCCAGTTCCCGGCAACTGTTCTGGTCGAGACCTTCGTAGGGGCTTTCCAGAACCAGGAAGTCGACACCCCGGGTGAGCTGCTGCAGAAGGCAGAGTTTGCGCGCCTGGCCGGAACTCAACTGGCGGTAGCCGTGGTCGAGCAGTCCGGCGAAGGCAAAGTGGTCGATCAGGGACTGGTGCCGCTCGATACCTGTGAGGAACGCTCGGGCCAGGGTGCCAGGGTCCAGGCGACCCAGAAAATCGGTGTCGTCCTTGCGCAGCTCGTCCTCGAAAATCGACTGCTGCCCCTTGAAGGAGAGCACGCCGAGGCCGGGCGGCAATCGCAGGAGTTCGGCACGGTAGCTGGTTGTTTCTCCGGCCATTACCTCGCAAAATTGTTCGATCCCCGAACCATTGCCGCCAAGCAGGCACCAGCCCTCGCCCGGTCCGGCGTGGAACCGTTCGATGCGGAGTCCCTCGGTAGCCAGGTTTGTAATGGTAAGCATCAAATTGGCCCGGCCCTACTCGTCCCAGATATTTTTGAGGGTATAGGGAGAACCCTGGCCGGTGAAAAAAGAGCCATCGACAAAGCGGTATCCCCGGTCAAGCATGGCGATATCGGCCATATCCTGGGCATCGAGCACCAGATGGGCCGCTGCGAGATTCTGCCGCAGCCGTTCCGGATTGACCGATTTAGGGATCACCACGGTCTTACGGTTGAGTCCCCAGGCGAGCAGCACCTGGGCGGGTGTGGCTTGATGTTTGGCCGCCACCCGTTGCACCACCGGATTGTCGAGCAGGGTTGGCTCGCCGCTTTTTTTCATCCCCGCAGGCCGGTCGCCCGAGCCGAGCGGTGAGTAGGCGGTGACCAGGATGCTGTTTTTCCTGCAGAACTCGAGTGTTGGCCCCTGCTGGAGGTAGGGGTGGAGTTCAATTTGATTCATTGCCGGGCGGATGGTAGCTTGTCTGCACAGGGCGTCCAGTTTGGCGACGCTGAAATTGCAGACGCCGATATGGCGCACCAGTCCCTTGGCCACGCAGTCCTCCAGCGCCTTCCAGGTTGCGATGATCGGGAGGTCCTCCAGGGCGATATAGTCCTCACTCTTGCGGGGGAAGAAAACGCCGGGCTTGAAAGCGACCGGCCAGTGGACGAGATAGAGGTCGAGGGAGTCGATCCGCAGATCCGTCAGCGTTTGCTCCAGAGCCGGCCGTACCTGGTGTGGAGCGTGGGCGTTGTTCCACAGCTTCGAGGTCAGCCAGAGGTCTTGGCGAGACACCATCCCGGAAGCGATGGTTTCGGCGATCGCCTTGCCGACCTCGGGTTCGTTCTGGTAGGCCGGGGCGCAGTCAATATGGCGATAGCCGATCGCTAAAGCCTCCTTGACCGCTCCATAAACCGCGCCGGGCGCCGCTTTCCAGGTGCCGAGACCAAGGGCGGGAAGACGATCCCCGCCAGGTAAAGAAAATGACAGCATAAGACTCTCCTTTCGGTTTCCGCCGATTACCGTGGTGGCGGCAGAAGGCGTTTTCGTCCGCCAGGTTCAAAACACAGCCATGAGCCAATGATTTGTTACGCTGCTGACTTTAAAAAGCAGCTGGTTGTCCGTCAAACAAATAACGGTGGCTTTGTCGTTTCCAATCCAATGCTGACCGGGTTGAGCCGACGAAAAAAATTGGCCGGAATTTTTATTTTTGCGGCGGGGGTTTTTTTTCATACAATGAAGTCAACCGGGTTGTTTCCGGACTGATGACAAATCGGGGGAGGGGTGGGCATTGCCGCAGCCATGAAAGGAAAACCATCCATAAACGTTCAAATGCAAAACAGTGAGCCGCCGGGTCAGCAAACGGTGGTGGTGGTGGACGATAGCGCCACCATGCGTACCGTTATTCAAAAGGAACTGAAGGTGGCCGGTTTTACAGTGATTACCTTCAGCGACGGCCTTGAAGCCCTGTCCTCGCTTCGCTGGATGCAGAAACCGCCCGACCTGATCACCTTGGATATCGACATGCCGAGGATGGACGGCTTTGTTTGCTGTCAGCAACTGCGGGAAATGGAGGCGCAAGGCCAGTTTGGCAATGTGGATCACCCAGTCCCTGTCCTCTTTGTTTCCGCCAATGATACCTTTGACAACCGTAGTCGCGGATTTCATCTCGGTAGCCTGGAATTCATCTCCAAACCGTTTGCCCGCGGTGATATTGCCACGGCGGTCAGCAAGGTGCTGCGGCCGCAAACCACCTTTGCGGGCATGACCGCGCTTGTGGTCGACGATAATCAGGGCATCCGCCGGATGGTCGGTTCCTGCCTGGAACGCTTTGGTCTGGGGATCATCGAGGCGGAGAACGGCCGGCAGGCTTTTGAATTGATCAAGGAAAATCTGGTCAAGGTCGACATGGTCATCGTCGATTTCGACATGCCGGTCATGCGCGGCGACGAATTCATCCACCTGACCCGCCAGTTCCCCGAGGTCGAGCATCTGCCCATGCTTTCTCTCAGCGGCGCAGGCGACACCCATGCGGTCCTGCGGATGTTCCGGGCCGGGGCCAGTGATTATCTGACCAAGCCCTTCATCGCCGAGGAACTGTTGGCCAGGGTCCAGGTGCATCTCCACCTGCGCCGCCACATGCGCCACCTGGAGGAAATGAACCGGAACCTGTACGACAAGGCGGTCAACGATGCCTTGACCGGTCTGCGCAATAAGCGCTATTTTCAGGAGGCCTTTGAGGAGATATTCGCCCGGTCCCAGCGTTCCAGAAGCGATATTAGCTGTCTTTTTTTCGATCTCGATCATTTCAAGAAGGTCAACGATACCTGCGGCCATGGTTTTGGCGACTATGTATTAAAAACCATCGGCGCGTTGGTGAAAAAAAATGTCCGCTGCGGCGATTTGGCCGCCCGCTTTGGCGGCGAGGAATTTGTCGTTGTTCTACCCTATACCGGTCTGGATCAGGCCGAGTTTGTTGCCGAGAAGATCCGTGCCTTGGTTGAGGCCCATCAGTTCAGCGATCAGGGCCGTCAATGGGCGGTAACGGTGAGCATAGGGGTCGCCTCTCTGCACGTCCACCAGCCGGGGACAGCGACGGCATTGCTGCAACTGGCCGATCAGGCGCTCTATCTTGCCAAGGGCTCCGGCCGCAACCGGGTTGTTTGCTGTCCGTAGTAAGCGGAACAGTATTCCGCTCTGCCACCCTCCGGCATCCTTCTCGCCAAGTATTTATCCTGCTCCCTGCCGATCGCCGGCATCGCCTCTGCACATGGAATCCGTAACCTGTGACCCTCCACAATTTGCTCAGGGAAAGCATGCCAGCGTTGCAGTGTCATGGAATCATGTTAGATTGGCGATAAGCTGGGCCGTTAGCCATACTCCCCTCCAGGGATGACCGGGTCTCTTTCACGGCCAGCCGTTCACCGGGGTGTCTAGGAAGATCTGTGGCAGAGGATTCGCTGGTTTTCTTTTTTTTTGCGGAGGTATACCATGACAGAACATAAACGCCGGTTCGGTTTTAGCACCCGCCAGCTCCATGCCGGGCAAACCGTTGACCCGAGCACCGGCAGCAGGGCCGTGCCCCTGTACCAGACGAGCTCGTACCTGTTTAAAAATTCCGAGCATGCCGCCAATCTCTTTGCCTTGAAAGAATTCGGCAATATTTATACGCGGATCATGAACCCAACCACCGATGTGCTGGAGCAGCGGGTGGCCGATCTCGAAGGGGGCATCGCCGGACTGGCCGCCAGCAGCGGTCATGGCGCCCAGACTCTCGCTTTTTTAACCCTTTGCGAGGCCGGCGATCATATCGTCTCCAGCAGCAGCCTCTACGGCGGCACCTACAACCAGCTGCGTTACACCCTGCCGCGGCTGGGTATCGAGGTCAGCTTCGCCGATCCCGCCGATCCGGATGCCTTTCTCCGTGTCATTCGGCCCAACACCAGGCTGATCTACGGAGAAACTCTGGGCAATCCAGGACTGACGGTCTTTCCGTTCGAAGAGGTCAGCGCCATCGCCCAGGCGCATGCTCTGCCCCTGGTGATCGACAATACCCTGGCCACCCCCTTCCTTTGCCGGCCGATTGAATGGGGGGCAAACATCATCAGCCACAGCACTACCAAATTTTTGAACGGCCACGGTACCTGTCTCGGGGGCCTCCTAGTGGATGCGGGGAACTTTAATTGGCGATCCGGCCGGTTCGCCAACTTCACCACCCCGGACCCCTCCTATCATGGTCTGGTGTACAGTAGCCTCGGGCCGCCGGCGTTTATCCTCAAGGCCCGGGCGCAAATGCTGCGGGATCTGGGGGTGTGCGCATCTCCGTTCAACAGCTGGCTGACAGTACAGGGTATCGAGACGCTGAGTTTGCGCATGCAGCGGCATGTGGCCAACGCCTTGGCCGTTGCTGCATTTCTTCAAGAGCACCGACAAGTCGCCTGGGTGTCCTATCCGGGTCTAGCGGATCATCCGAGTTATGAGCGGGCGCGACGCTATCTGCCCGAGGGTGCCGGCGCGGTCCTCACCTTCGGCATCAAGGGGGGACGTGCAGCAGGGCAGCAGTTTATCGATAGGCTCAAACTGTTCAGCCATGTGGCCAATGTTGGCGACGCCAAAAGCCTGGCCATTCATCCGGCCAGCACCACCCACAGCCAACTCAGCGAAGAGGCCATGCGCCAGTCGGGAGTGACGTCGGATATGGTCCGTTTGAGCGTGGGGTTGGAGGATGAAGAGGATCTGTTCTGGGATCTGGATCAGGCTTTGACGTCAGCCTAATCCGGAAAGGACAGTGTGAAAAATTTAGCGAATCGATGATTGTCCAGAAGCTTCACTGGTGCAATCGGAGGACACACTGCAGCCATTACTGCTATCGATGCCGGGGATGACGGATTGTTGGGAGGCGGGCGCGGCCAAATAGCCAGACTGACCGGTTGTTCCGGTCTGCGGCGGCAGGCTGAGCGCGGCGAGGATGGCGGTTTCACCCCGGCGAATAGTCCAGCCGTCGAGCGTTCTGGTCATGAGCACCGGAATTTCATCGATGCCCAACGAAGTCAGCAAAGCCTTGTTCACAGCCGGAGAGTATGAGGCGGTGCGGGTGGTGTTGGGGAGATCGATGGAAGTCACCTGGTCGATGGGATTGAAAGAGATGGTCACCCGAGCGTTGTTTTTCAGGTTAGCGATCACCTTTTCGCAATGGGCACAGGTTGAGGAATAAAAGAGATACTGTTCGGGATATGTGCTCAATCCCGGCCGGGTGGCAAAGACCCCGGCGGTGAAGGCCTGTTTACCGGGAGTGCTCTGGTTGAGATCCAGGCTGACCAAAGCGAGGATTGTGGCGGCGAAAATGAGCATCCCGGGAACGATTTGCCTTAATCCGAGCAGCAGATTGAGCAGGACGATAAAAGCGAGAATACCAAGACAGTAGGTGCAGAAAGCCTGCGCCACCAGATACTGAAAACCGATCAACACCGCTTCGACCGCAAGAGCTGCCAGGAGCAGGATCTTAACGAACTGCGGCAGACGGCGCATCTCGCCCCGCGCCGAACGCAGACCCCAATACACCACCTGAAAAAAGAACAATCCCGCCACATCGAAGACCAAGGGCGAAACCTTGGTGAGCTTCCCCACGATTTTGCATCCCTCATTGAGGCAAAAAGGCGTTCCCTGGTAGAGGGTGAAACCGATCTGACCGGCGATGAGCAAGCTAGCGAAAAAGGCAAGGAACTGGCCCAGTTGGAGCGCTTTGTTCTTTCTGTTCAGCATGAGTTATCAGAGGTTGGCAGCCACCAAGTACTGCATCGTACCGTGCTTTTTGAAGAAGCCCTGGCCGCAAAAAGAGGAAGGCCTATAATGAACCATTCTCCCTGTTGTGTCAACATTCCTCAAGCGGGGAGCGGAAAGCTTGTTCAGAATCCACCTCGGCAGCAGCCACGGCCTGGCGATATAGACTGTCCGCCCGATAGGAGCTGCGGACAAAGGGGGCGGCTGCAACGGCCCCGAACCCAAGGTTCAGGGCTTGGTGTTGCATGGTAGTGAACTCTTCGGGCGGGATGAAGTCGACTACCTCCAGATGGCGTCGCGAGGGTTGGAGATACTGACCGATGGTGAGGATATCACAGCCGGTTTGGCGCAGGTCGTTAAATAGGCCGGTGAGTTCTTTTGCCGTTTCTCCCAGTCCCACCATGATGCCACATTTGGTGACTGTGCCGGGAGCGATGGCCTTGCTGTGGCGGAGAAGCTCCAGGCTGCGTCCATAACTAGCCTCGGGACGAACGGTCGGGTAGAGCCGTTCCACGGTTTCGAGGTTATGGTTAAGTACATCCGGCTGGGCCGCGAGGACAGTGGCCAGTGCCTGGGCATCGCCTTGAAAATCCGGAATCAACACTTCAACAAGCGTCTGTGGATTTTTTTTACGGATCGCCCGGATGGTGGCGGCGAAATGTCCGGCCCCACCATCATCGAGGTCATCTCGGGTGACCGAGGTGATGACGCAATACCCGAGTCCCATGGTGTGCACCGCCTCCGCCACGCGAGCCGGCTCGTCCGGGTCGGGCGGCGCTTCCGGCCCGTGGCCGACGGCGCAGAAACGGCAGTTTCGGCTGCACCGGTCGCCGAGGATCATGAAAGTGGCCGTGCCCTTGCCGAAGCATTCGAACTGGTTGGGGCACATGGCCTCCTGGCAGACCGTGGCCAGGCACTGATCCTTGATCAGATGGCGGATGCGTTCATACTCGGGGCCGGTGGGCAACCTGCGCCGCAGCCAGCGGGGTTTGGGTTTGCTTGGTTCGATGGTCATGGGCATGGGGCGGAAGAGGGGAGACCGGCGGGCAGGCTTGCCGGGGAAAGGGTGTGCAGTTCCACGCCGAAGACCTCGGTCAGATGGTGCTGTAACCGGGCTTTAACCCGGTCCATGGTGCAGGCGGCCGCACCCTCCCGGAGCAAGGAGGTCATGCCGACGTCCCGCAGCCCGCAGGGGTTGATCCAGGCGAAGGGTTCCAGGTCGAGATCGACATTGAGGGCCAACCCATGGAAGGCAATACCGTGGCGAATGGCAATGCCGATGCTGCCCAGTTTGTTGTTGGCCACCCAGATTCCGTGATTGCGGGAGTCGCGGCTGGCCTGAACGCCAAAGTCGGCGGAGAGGCGCAGCATCAGTGCCTCCAGGAGGCAGACATACTCGCTCACCCCCAGGCGGGCCTGGCGCAGGCTGATGATCGGGTAAAGCACCAATTGCCCCGGCCCGTGATAGGTGATCTCGCCGCCCCGCTCAATTGGGACCACGGCAATGTTGCGCTCCCGCAGAAAGGTCTCGCTCACTCCCAGATGTTCCCGGTTGCCCCGCCGGCCCAGGGTGAAGACCGGCGGATGCTCGACGCACAGGAACACATCGGTGGCCAGGGTCCCCAGCCGCCGCTGTGCCGCCATCGCCACCTGCAAGGCATGCACGGCCGGGTAGTCGCGCAGACCAAGGTCGCAGAAGGCAGCGGTTGCGGCGGTCATTGCAACACAAGCACTTGAGCCAAGCGCTCAATCCCCGGATGGGCCGATCAGGCAGGGACACCGGGCCGCCTGGACCTCGTCAAGCCGCCGCACCTTGGTCCGCTGCGGGGCCTGGCGGAGCAGTTCGGGCTGCTCCACCGCCTCCTGGGCAATGGTGCGCAGGGCGGCGATGAACTGGTCGATATCGTCCTTGCACTCGGTTTCGGTGGGCTCGATCATCATCGCCCCATGGACGATCAGCGGAAAGTAGATGGTCGGCGGATGGTAGCCGTAATCGATCAGCCGCTTGGCCATGTCGACCGTGCTGATCTTGCACTCCTGCTGCTTGAGGTCGGAGAAGACGCATTCGTGCATGCAGGGCCGGTCATAGGGCAGGTGGAGCACATCCTTCAGCTGTTCCTTGATGTAGTTGGCGTTGAGCACTGCCAGTTGGCTGGCTTTTTTCAACCCCGCCTCGCCCATGCTGAGGATGTAGCTGTAGGCCCGCACCAGCACGCCGAAGTTGCCGTGGAAGGCATGGATCCGGCCGACGGACTGCGGCCGGTCGCTGTCCAGACGGTAGGTGTCGCCCTCCTTGACCACCTGGGGTACGGGCAGGAAGGGCTCGAGTTCGCGGGTGACGCAGACCGGGCCGGCACCGGGGCCGCCGCCACCGTGCGGGGTGGAGAAGGTCTTGTGTAGGTTGAGATGCAGCACGTCGATGCCGCAGCGCTTGGCGTCGATCACTCCGAGCACCGCGTTCATGTTGGCGCCGTCACCATAGACCAGACCGCCTTTGGCGTGGACGACGGCGGCGATCTCGCGGATCCGCTCCTCGAACAGCCCCAAGGTGTTCGGGTTGGTCAGCATGATGCCGGCGGTGTCCTCGTCCATCAGCGCGGCCACCACGTCCGGATCGAGCATACCCTGGTCGTCGGACTTGACCGGCACGGCCTTGAAACCGCAGAGGGCGGCCGAGGCTGGGTTGGTGCCGTGGGCGGTGTCCGGGATGAGGATTTTATGGCGCTGGGAACCGCGGCTGCGGTGCCAGGCATGAAAGATGAGCATGCCGGTCAGCTCCCCGTGCGCCCCGGCCGCGGGTTGCAGGGAGACCGCATCCAGGCCGGTGATGGTTGCCAGTTGCTGCTGCAGCTCAAAGAGTATTCGCAGGGTTCCCTGACAGAGGCTGTCGGCCAGCATCGGATGGGCGTTGGCAATCGCCGGGGTGGCGGCCTGACGCTCATTGGTTTTGGGGTTGTACTTCATGGTGCAGGACCCGAGCGGGTACATGCCGCTGTCCACCCCGAAATTCCATTGCGACAGCCGGGTGTAGTGGCGGACCACGTCCACCTCGCTTAAGTCCGGAAAATCGACCGCCTCGCCGAGCAGGTGGGCATCGATGGCGGCGGAGGGAACATCGCTTGCCGGGATCGACATGCCGATCCGGCCTTTCTTGCCCTTGTGCCAGAGCAGGGGTTCGTTGAGGATCAGCCCGCCTGTTCCTAAGATGTCGCTCATGCTCCCACCTCCGCCGCAATGGTGTCCATGGTCTGTTTGTCGATCGTCTCGGTAACGCAGAAGAGATGGCGCCCTGCAAGCTCGGGGTAGAGTGCGCCCAGTTCCAGGCCGGCAACGATGTTTTTGGCCAGCAGCCGCTCGTAGGCCGGCTTAAAATCGGTGGGAAACTCGACCACGAATTCGTTGAACACCGGCCCGTCAAAGACCATTGTGGCCCCGGCGTTGCGCAGCGTCTCCTTGCAATACTGGGTCTTGTCGTAATTCAGGCGGGCCAGTTGGCGGATACCGGTTCCACCCAGGGAGGCCATGTACATTCCGGCAGTCATGGCGCAGATGCCCTGGTTGGAACAGATGTTGGAGGTCGCTTTTTCCCGCCGGATGTGCTGTTCGCGGGTGGCCAGGGTGAGGACGTATCCGCGCCTCCCCTCGAGGTCCTTGGTGTCGCCGACCAATCGCGCCGC
>Ga0074197_1002288_pt1 | contig 13640 bp, 8 predicted proteins | sample EPASupsiteSAE305_FD_64526 | JGI IMG/M metagenome (GOLD analysis project Ga0074197, IMG submission 64526) | Bioremediated contaminated groundwater microbial communities from EPA Superfund site, New Mexico - SAE3-05 reassembly with SPADES | ecosystem: Environmental > Aquatic > Deep subsurface >...
GGCTATCTTGCTCCGCCGCGCCGTGTTACACGCTCAAAAATGCGGGGAGATAAAGAGGGCTTCCCGATCGGCGGACGCCCCCTCCCCGCCGATATCCGAATAGTTTCTCCGCCCCGGAGTTGAAAATTGCAATGCGGCAATCACGTTCCTCCAAGTCACAGATAATCAAGCCGATGCTGTCAAGCGCGTAATAGATGGAAGCAAGACTGTCGGTCTGTTCCCTGAGCCGGGCGTTGGCATCCGCCTGCGCCTGGTTGCGCCGCTGTTCGCTTTGGCGGAGCGCCTCTTCCATCTGCCTGCGCTCGGTGATATCGCGGGCGGCAACGAAAAAGGTCGGCCTATTTTTCAAGGGCACAATCCGGGCCGTCATCTCGACCGGAAAGACGGTTCCGTCCTTTCTGCGATGCAGACGCAGGGGAATATTGATGACCGTATCCGGGGTCTGCCGTGCTTCGTGGATGCATCGAAGGGTTTCCATCGGTTCCGCCGAAAGATCCGTGACCTTCATGCCGAGGAGCTCCTCCGGACCGTAGCCATAGATTTCCGCGGCCCTGTGGTTGGCTTTGAGGAGCTCGGTGGTGTCGATGTCGATCAGAAAAAGCGCGTCGGATGCCGATTCAAACACCAGACGATACCGCTTTTCACTTTCCAGCAGGGCCTCTTCCGCCTGATGGCGTTCGGTAATGTCGCACAAGATAACCCGGCACTCAACCGAACCGTTGGTCTGCGGCGGGGAAGCGATCATCATCCTTGCCCAGAAGAGAGTTCCATCCTGGTGCACCATCCGCAGTTCGATCCGACGCGGCTCACAGAGGCCGAGAGCATTTTTGCGGCCATGGAAATAGATGTCCTGATCTTCCTTGCAGATGAAGCGGGAGAGCGGCTGCTTGAGCAGCTTGCTCCGGGGCAGGCCCAGCAGGATCGCAGCCGTGAGGTTGGCTTCCCCGATCAACCCGTCTTCGGAGATGGTTACATAGCCCACCGGAGCCAGATCATAGAGGTCCCAATAGCGCTCTTTCAGGGACTCCAGCTGGTCCTGCGCCCGGCGCAGCTCCTCGTTCTGCATTTCCAGCTCGATCTGATGAACGCGAAATTCGTGGAAGGTCTTGTGGATCTCTTCCGGCGACAGGGTCGCGAAGTCTTCCGTTGGCAGCGCTTTTTCCCGAATCATCGCCTCGGCCAGCCGCCGCAGATCGGCGGTATGTTTGAGTTGCTTGTCCGTGTCGGTCATCGTGTACGCCTCATCTCAAAGGGTGTTCAATCCTTCCATCCGTTCCGTGGTGGCAATCGCATAGATTTTCCCGGCCTGATTCATCAGGGCGGTGGCGGTTACCCGCACCTCGACCACGGCGCCGTCCTTGGCGAGCCGTTGGGTGCGATACGGTTCCAGAACTTCAGCCCGGCTCAGCTTGCGGACCGTGGTCAACTCGGTCTCGCGCAACTCCGGCGGGGTCAGATCGCGGATATTCATGGTCAGGGCATCGGCCTCGCTCCAGCCGTACATCCGGGTTGCCGAGGGATTCCAGGACAAAATCCGGCCTTCCAGATCCTGCACAGTGATCGCATCGTGGGCGTCACGGACGATCACCGCCAGGCGCCCCAGCGCCTCCTGCGCTTCTTTGAGCTCAGTGGTGTCGACAAAGGTGATCACCGCGCCCTCGATGACATTGTCCAGCGTGCGATAGGGCTGGATGCGCATGGTGTAGCACCTGCCCTCGGTTGTCCGCACTTCCACCTCGCGGGGAATCAGGGTCTGCAGCACCTCCTGCGCGTCCGCCGGCAGGCGGTCGTAGCCCACCAGGTTGGAGGCGAGATGGCCCACCGGACGGCCGACATCGCAGGGAATCAGGTTGATGATCCGGGTCGCGGCGGGGGGGAAACGGAGGATGCGCAGTTGATGATCGACAAAGACCGTGCCGATGCCGGTACCGGCCAGCAGGTTGTTCATATCGTTGTTGGCCCGCGACAGATCCGCCACCTTGTTCTGCAGTTCGGTGTTGACCGTGACCAGCTCCTCGTTGACCGACTGCAGTTCCTCCTTGGAGGTTTCCAGTTCCTCGTTGGTGGACTGGAGCTCCTCATTGACCGATTGCATTTCCTCGTTCGAGGATTTGAGCTCTTCGTTCGAGGTTTCCAGCTCCTCGTTGGCGGTCTGAAGATACTCCTCCTTGGTCCGCAGTTCCTGCTTGAGCGCCTCGATGCGCGCATCGGCGTCGGTTTCGGGACAGCTGGAGCAGACGGATCCAGGCAAGGTCGTTGCCGGCAGTTCCGGATCGGGACGCAAGGCTTCCTGCAAAACAACCAGGAAAAGCATCTCCCCGGACCCGGCCGCGGTCGACACCGGACTGATGGTAAGATCAACAATGGTGAAGCTGCCGTTGGTCTTGACCCGCAGCCCGGACCGGCGCACCACCGTCTTTTCCCCGGCAGCCTGGTGCAGGGAGGTGGTCAGGTCGCGGCGCAGTCCTTCGCGGGCCATCTTGAGGACATTGTTGATCCCGGCCTCGCCCGGTGCCGGTTCCAGGTACATCCCGGTGCGGCCATGCAGGTACAGGATGTCGCCGGATCGATCGACCAGCACCGCGGCCGGGGCAACCAGCTGGAGGAGGGTCTTTTCGGTCAGTTCGCGGAGCGGTACGCGCACGGGCAAGGCCCGGTTCCCCACGGCCTGCGGCAGCATCTTCTCCATCATCGTCGTCATAGGGGGCAGAAAACGGCCAAGGGCCGCCCGCTGGGCGCTATGGGTATCTTCCTTGCGTTCATACAGCTTTGCCTTGCGGTCGAGCACGGTAAAGAGATCGCCGAAATCGCCCACGGTCTCCGAGGTGCCGAGAAAGAGAAAACCGCCCGGGTTCAAGGCGTAATGGAAGAGAAGAATGAGTTTTTTTTGTAAATCCGGCCCCATATAAATCAACAGGTTGCGGCAGCTGATCAGGTCGAGCTTGGAGAACGGCGGGTCCTTGATCACGTCCTGCTCGGAAAAGATCAGCATGTCGCGGATGCTCTTATGGATACGATAGGCGCTGTGGTCGGCCTCGGCGGTGAAATAGCGGGCCAGGCGCTCCGGCGAGAGGTCGGCGGCAATGCTGGCCGGGTAGAGGCCGGCCCGGGCGACGGCAATGGCCCGATTGTCAATATCGGTGGCAAAGACCTGCACCTTGAAACCCTGCCGCAACTGCTCCATGTGCTCGTGGAGGAGGATGGCGAGCGTATAGGCCTCTTCGCCGGTGGAACAGCCGGGAACCCAGACGCGGAGCACGGACCCCATTGGCTTGCCGGCAAAGAGTTTGGGGATGAGGTGTTCCTCGAGCGCCTTGAACGCCTCCGGATCGCGGAAGAAATTGGTGACGCCGATCAAAAGGTCGAGGAAGAGCGCCTCGATCTCGGCCGGCATCTGCTGCATGAGCTTGACATAGCCATCGATGGTTTCGATCTGATGGATGGCCATCCGTCGTTCAATCCGCCGGTTGATGGTGGTCGGCTTGTATTGGGAAAAGTCATGGCCCACCTGGGTGCGCAGCAGAATAAAGATCTTCTGCAAGGCATTTTCCTCTTTGACCGTCTGAGGAGAGCAGGACTTGGGCGGCTTGCCGAAGGCATGGGCGACATAGGCCATCAACTGGGCAGGCATCTCGGCCGGCTTCAGCTCATAGTCCACCAGTCCGGTGGCAAGGGCGCTGCGCGGCATGCCGTCGTATTCGGTGGAGTCGGGCTCCTGGGCCATGACCATCCCGCCCTCGCCCTTGATGGCCCGCACCCCCAGCGTCCCATCGCTGCCGGTTCCGGAAAGCACGATGCAGATCGCCCGCTCATGCTGGTCCTGGGCGAGCGTCCGGAAAAAATAATCGATGGGGAGACGCTGGCCGCGCGGCGCCGACGGTTCGATCAGCTGAAGCCTGCCGTTGAGCAAGGCCATGTCGCGGTTGGGAGGGATGATATAGGTGCAGTTGGGCTGGACGACCATGCCGTCTTCGACCTCGAAGACCTGCATGCGGGTATAGCGGCGGATGAGATCGGTGAGCATGCTTTTATAGTCCGGTGCGAGGTGCTGCACCAGAACAAAGGCCATGCCTGGATCGGTGTCCACGGGGAGACCGGAAAAAAAGGCTTCAAAGGCTGCCAGGCCCCCGGCGGAAGCACCGATGCCGACAATAGGGAAAGCCAGGGTCGACGACTCCGTCGGCAAGGGCATCTTGTGTTTTCGATCTTTTTTCCCGATCATATCTCTTCCTCCCCTTAGGTGCAAGATAACTGGGACGGGCGTTAAAGGTCAATTTTTTATTTGAAGAAAAAAAGCCTGTTATCCCCTTATAACTTCTTTCAACAACGGGTCGGAATACATACGGGGTACGCGGTCGGAACAATTGCGGGAGTTGCCTTGCGATAACGGTGCAGGCAGTTGAGACTGGAATTTGCCAGGTGAGAAGAAAACTGAAATCAGGGCTTCTTGCAATGAACGTCCGCATGCTGTGGCATTGCGACCAACGGGAGAAATCTCGCGCCTCAAAGAACGAGATTTCTCGCTACCGCTCTATATGACATCGGAGGAGTTCGTAGGCTGCGCCGTGCGCACCAAAAATGCTGAACGGTGCGCAAAGCGCACCCGGTCCGCGGCCTTTTTATGCCAGGAAAAAGCGTTGAGGTTCCTTATGCGCCCTGTCGCTGCAAACGGCGCATCAAGCGCATCGCATTCAAGGTGACCAGAAGCGAGGCCCCCATGTCGGCAAAAACCGCGAGCCAGAGGGTCGCCATATTGAAAAACAAAAAGAGGATGAAGACCACTTTTATCAAGATGGAGAAGCCGATATTCTGCTTAATGATCGCCACCGTTTTTCGGCTTAGCTGCATAATGTAGGTGAGCTTGCCGAGATCGTCCGTCATCAGGGTAATATCCGCCGTCTCCAGGGCCGTGTCCGACCCGGCGACCCCCATGGCAATACCGACCGTGGCGGACGCCAGGGCAGGGGCGTCATTGATGCCTTCACCAACCATGGCCACCTTGCCGTGTTCGAGATGCATCCGCTTGATGGCGGCGACTTTATCTTCCGGCAAGAGATCGCTGTGGAAAGCGTCGAGATCAAGGGTTGCGGCAATGGCCCCGGCCACACGCCCGTTATCCCCGGTCAGCATGGCGATATGTTTCAATCCCTCCCGATGAAGCGACCTGACGACTTCCTGGCTGTTGTCCCGCAGGGTATCGGCAACCGCGATCAGCGCCCTTATCCTCTCCTGCGAGCCCAGGAGGAGCACGGTTTTCCCCTGCTGTTCGAGATTCGCCAGGGTCTGCTCGTAGGGGCGGATATCGTGACCGAGTTCCCCGAACAGACGCGGATTGCCGATATACGTCAGCCGGCCCCCGATCTCCGCCTGCGCTCCTCTGCCGATCAGGGCTTGAAACTGCTCTATCGGCTGCAACTCAAGCCCCTTGGCCCGTTGGACGACCGCACGGGCCACGGGGTGCTCGGATCGGGTCTCGATACTAGCGGCAAGGAGCACCACCTCGGTTTCGGAGGACCCGTCAACAACGACAATATCGGTCACCGTCGGCCGCCCCTGGGTCAAGGTGCCGGTTTTGTCAAAGGCTATCGCCGTGATCGCGCTCATCTCTTCCAGGTAGGCCCCCCCTTTGATGAGGACGCCGTGCCGGGAGGCATTGCCGATAGCCGAGACGATGGACACCGGTGTGGAGATGACCAGCGCGCAGGGACAGGAGATGACCAGCAACACCAATCCGTTGTAAAACCAGGGGGCAAAAGGTTGCTGGAACAGCAGCCAGGGCAGGGTCATGACCCCGGCGGCCGCCGCCAGGACAAGCGGCGTGTAATACTTGGCAAAGACATCGACGAACTGCTGGGAAGGCGCTTTTTGTCCCTGGGCCTCTTCGACGAGATGAAAAATTTTGGCCAGGGTCGAATTGGCGGCAATCCGGGTCACCTGAATTTCGAGAGCGCCCTGCTCGTTCACGGTTCCGGCATACACCGAATCCCCCGGATTTTTTTCAACCGGGATCGATTCGCCGGTAATCGTGGCCTGGTTGACCGCCGAGGCGCCGCCAACAATCGTTCCATCCATGGCGATCCGTTCGCCCGGCTTGACGATGATGATATCGCCCACCGCAATTTCTTCGACCGGCAAACGTTGCTCCCGGCTCCCCTTCCTGACCAGGGCCTCCGGCGGGGCCAACTCCATCAGGCTCTCGATGGAGCGGCGCGTCTTCTCCATGGTGTAGGTCTGCAGGGTATTGCCCAGGGAAAACAAAAAAGCAACGGTGGCTCCCTCGCTCCATTCACCGATCGCCGCCGCCCCGATGATCGCGGCGGACATCAGGAAATTCATGTCCAGCGACAGGGTGCGCAGCCCGTACAGGCCGCTTTTCGCCGCATGGAATCCGCCGGTGACGGCGGCAAGGGCATACAGCGGGGTGACGAAATTATCGGAGACTCCGAGCCAGCTCAGGGCCAGGGCAGCCGCCAACAAGGTTCCGGACGCCAAGGTCGCCAGGGTCCGGATATTCTTCCACCAGGCGGGGGCGGCAACGGGTCGACGGGAAAGCCCTTGCTCCGTTTCCGCGCTATACCCGGCCTGCTGCACCGCCTGCAGGATAACGGCATCGTCACCGGCGTGCTCGACGGTCATTTTTCCGGTGGCGAAATTAATGGTCGCCAGGCTCACCCCCGCCAGCATGGCCACCCGCCTTTCCAATTTCGCCGCGCAGTCGCCGCAATCCAGGCCGACGATCCGGTAGATGGTCTTGGTCGAGGCCTCGGCCCCCGGCTTTGCACCGCTGTTTGCACCCGAATGCAGGGCCTTGTCAACCTGCCTGAAATCGATAATTTTGAGATTATTGATGGTGCCGAGATTTACCGGATGATCCTCGCAGTCGCAGTCCGCATGGGTGTGCCCTTGATGGTCGGGGCGGCAACAGGCATCCTGACAACCGCTTTGATCCGCCGATTTAACATTTGTATCGAATTTCATAACCATTACCTGTGGATGACATGCTCAATCCCTTGCGACAAAAGCGAAAAAACATGTTCGTCATCAAGAGAATACCAGACCATTTTCCCCTCTCTGCGATACTTGACCAGCCGCAATCCCCTCAGCAGCCGAAGCTGGTGCGACACCCCCGATTGCCCCATGCCAACGACGGCGGCGAGATCGCAGACGCAGAGTTCCCTTTTGGAGAGGGCGTGGAGAATCTTGACCCTGGTGGCGTCTCCCAGAATTTTAAAAGTTTCAGCAACTTGCCTGGCATCTTCGTCATGCAGCAATTCATTCTTCGCCAAGCAGATCGCCTGCGGGTGTTCACAGAGTTGCGTACAGGTATCCGTTTCGCAAGGGAGGCGTTCCATAACATTCCTCTTTATATGATCATTTGTTCACATGATAGAGAACATACCACAAAGTGTCAACATATTTTTTACGCGCTTCAAAATGAATATTGACAACACCCCAAAATCATGAAAATTATCCAGCTTTACCAACCAGGAGTTTTGATTGACCGGTATAATTTTATTGCATTATAAAAACTAAAGTTTAAGATTTCACAACTAACCCATTGTTTCGGGCAAGCTCAGCAAGCCGCGCTTTCTCCTTGCCGCCCAAAGCGAATCGTCCCCAAACTGCACCTCACACCCCTGAACCCGGTGGCTGTGAAGAAAGAAAACTCCAAGCTCCAGCCCACCAGTTGATTCTATGCCAGGAGGTATTGTGAATTACTTCGACATCGCAGCAAGCTCCATTGAAAATTTTTCAATGGACGAAGCAGAATATACCCTGCTGGATCGTAGAACTAATATTGTTGTACATGGGCTTGACGGAAAAGTTTTTCTAAAACAAAGTACAATCAACAGCGCTGACCCAGCAATTCCCAGCTCACCCTCACTCTATGGTTTTATACGGGGCGGTTTTCGTAAACTTTTTGCCGCAATCGCACAGCTCCAAAGATATCTGGGCAAACCGCGCCGTTGGCCAGGGGGGGCTAAGATAAAAATCTATTTTGGAAAGACTAAAGGATGCAAAGTTTTTATTGGAGAAAATATCAGGGGTGATATGACAATTAATTTTCGAGGCAATGATTCTATTATTTACATAGGATCACAATGTTATCTTAATAAACTTGAAATAAGATCATTGCAAGATAATGATTTCATTGCTATAGGAAATGGAGTAACAACAACCAATAGAAATGTATGGATATCTGGTAACGGTGCAGGAAACGAAACACCAGCAATAATAATTGGAGATGATTGTATGTTTTCTTATGACGTAGTAGTAAGAAACTCAGACGCACATCCAATTTTTGATGCGGAAACTGATGATCAGATTAATGAGCCAACCGGAATTGTACACATAGAACCGCATGTTTGGATTTGCGAACAGGTTAATATTTTGAAATCAACAACAATAGGAGCATGCTCAATCATAGCATTGGGTAGCGTAGTAACTAAGGATGTGCCCAGGTTTTCAATCGCCTCTGGTGTTCCAGCAATTTCTCGCACTAATGAAAATACTTATTGGGCTAGATCAGATGGCGCCAAAAAAGAAAAAGCAAAGGAATATTACCAAAAATATAAAAACTTATAACATCTCCCTGGTTCCCGATGGTCAAGAAATGAACATCGGGAAAGAGCCGGGAAGGTTTTTTTCACGTTCGCATGAAGTTTCGGTTAGATAATACTGCACAAGCGCAAACCTGAAATATCGGAATCGCACCACCCAAGACAACATCGTCTTTATTCAGAAGGCAACCGTATGCCGCTGGTAACGAAACAAGCGAAACACATCGTTAACATATTGTTTTAACTATATTCATTAGGGTTATCCCGACCTTGAGTCAATGACAACGAACGCCAGTTATAAAAATCGATTCGCAATATTTCAAAAGATGATTTGCACCTCTTGCGCTACCATGGTCTCATATTTATTGTACCATTTCTCTCAATGTCGTATTTTTTGTTATCCAATCCTCCCTTAGCGCATGCAGCATAATCTCAGGCACTTCATCGTCATCTTGACTCTCGTCGCTCTTACATTGGGGGGCGGGGTAAAAATGAACCTCTGCGTGATGCCTGACGGCGACGCGCATGTTGAGAGAGCCGCCTTGTTTTGCCAGCTGGCCACGGAGTCTCCCGTCCTCACGGACGCACACGCTTCCGATGACCGGAGCAGGTGCCACGCCCCTTGCCGGGATGTTGCCTTGAGAAGCGACGCCTCAAACGGATCGTACCGAAATTTTGCTCAACTCCCGTTGCGCCCCATGATTCCCATTGGGCCACCCATCGTCCCCGTCCTTGCCAACCAAAAAGCCTTTTCCCCACCCCCTCCCTTTACCCTGCCCCTGCTCGCGCTCCAAAAAAGCGTTGTTCTGCTGATTTGATACCCTCCTTCTGAGTCCCGGCGCGGCGACCGCCCTGTAATCGCCTCCGGAACTCACCGCAAGAAACCATAGATACCGGCGGCCATCCGAGTTGATCGGCACAGCCCCCCTCTCCGCTTTCTTTCCGTTTTTGAAGGATTATTCATGCGTCTCCCCCGATTCGCCCTGTGCACCCTTGTTTTTTTCGCGGGTCTCTGCGCCACGGCCCTGGCCGCGGCCCAGCCCGCGACGCACACCCCAGCCCCGACACCTGATCCATTGACCCTGGAACAGGCCCTTGACCGTGCCGCCCGCAATCGGCCGGAACTGACTGCCTTCGGCGCGGACCTCGATGCCGCCGGGCTCAAACTCAAGCATGCCGGCTTGCCCCCCAACCCGGAAATGGGGGTAGAGTGGGATAATTTAGGGGGTAACCTCCCTGACGGCGACTCCCGGGAGACCACGGTTTCCCTGAGCCAGCCCGTCGAAATCGGCGGCAAGCCTTTGGCCCGGAAAAAGAAGGGCCAGGCGGAAATGCTGCAGCTCCACAGCGGCCGGACCGTGGCCTGGCTCGATATCGCAGCCGAGGTCAGACTCGCTTTCCTGGAGGTGCTCAACGCCCGCGAACGGCTGGCCCTGCAGGCTGAAGCCGGCAAAATCGCCGCCCAATTGGCCGAGATCACCCGAGAACAGGTCGCGGCCGGAAAAATCGCCGGGACCGAAGAGACCAGGGCCGAGGCGAGGAAGGCGGAAACCATGGCGGAAACCCAAAAGCTCAAGCGGCTGCTGGCTGAAGCGGAACTCAATCTCGCCGTGGTCCTGGGAGAGCCGGACAGTGCCGGCGTGACCGCAAAAGAGCGCCTCACCTCCGAGATCCCCATACCCGACCAACAAACCCTGCTGGCGGCAGTCAAGGATGCTCCCTTGCTGGCGCTGCGCCGGAGCGAGACCCGGCTGGCCGCCTCCAACCTCTCGCTGGAGCAGACCAGGGCCTGGCCGGATCCCACGGTCTCCGTTGCCGTTCGCGACGTTCCCAGCGAGGATGCCCGTGCCGTTGCCCTCGGCATCTCCATCCCCCTGCCGCTCTTTCAGCGTAACCAGGCGGCCGTTGCCGAGGCGGGAGCCCTGGCGCGCAAGGCCAAGGCCAACGAGGCGGCCGCCGCCCGAAGCCTGCAGACGGAACTGATCAAGGCGCATACCGTTCTGGTCGCCGCCGACCGGGAAGCCCGCACCCTGCGTACCGAGGTGCTGACCAAGGCCACCGAAGCCGCCGAGGCGACCCGGGAAGGATTTCGGGCCGGCAAGTTCCGCTACAGCGACGTATTGGACGCCTCCCAATTCCTGATGACCATAAAGGGCCGCTACCTGGACGCGCTCCTCGACCTGAACCGCGCCGCCATCGCCCTCGACCGGCTCCTCGGCAAGCCCGCCATCCCCGGAGCCGGAGTTTCGGAAAAACCCGCCCCCTCCTCTTTGCACCGGAGCACCCCATGATCCAGAAAAAAACAGCCTTTCTCGGCCTGAGCATTGTCGTCCTTGCCACCCTGACCGGCGCCGGAGGTTTTTTTGCCGCCGAGCACCTGCACCGGACCGACGCCCCGGCGCAAGCCGCCCCGGCCAAAACGGCCCCCGAGAGCCAGCATGACGCGCATGATCAACATCAGCATGATCAACATCCGCAAGATGAACCCAAGGAAGCGGGCCATGATCACGGCGACGAGGTTTCCGATCTGGAACGGCCGGTGGAGGAGATGTGGAGCGCCCGCTGCGAACACGACCTCCTCCAGCACCAATGCGACGAGTGCCGCTACGAGATCGGCACGGTCAAACTCGACGCATCGCTCCTGGGCGAAAACGGCCTGGTGCGCGCCGGTTATCCCGAAAAACGGCAAGAACATCAGCAGGAACGCCGATGGTCCGGCGAGGTCCGGCTCGACGACACCCGGACCGTGCGGGTTGCCAGCCCGGTGACCGGTTTGATTACCCGCAGATTCACCACCCCGGGGGTGAAAGTCGAGGCCGGGGCGCCGCTCTTTGAGGTCGACAGCCCGGAGATGGCCGAGGCCAAGAGCAGCTACCTCAAGGCCGCGGCCGCACTTGAGCTGGCCGTCAAGGCGGCTGAACGCGAAGCCCGGTTGTTTGCGCAAAAGATCGCGGCCGAGGTCGAGGTTCAGCAGGCCAAGGCCAAACGAGCCGAGGCCGAGGCCGAGATCGCCGCCGCCCGTGGTCGGCTGCTGCGCCTGGGACTCAGCCCCGCTGAAATCGAGCAGATCTCGGCCAAAAAGGGGGCCTCCGCCCTGAACGGACTGGTGACCATCCGGGCCTCCAGGGCGGGCACGGTCATCGAGGGCAATGCCGCCTCGGGCGAACACACCGAAACCGGCAAGGAACTGCTCACCATCTCCGACCTGGACAAGGTTTGGGTCATGGCCGATTTAAAGGAAGCCGATCTTGCCACCGTTGCCAACACCTCCGGCAAGGAAGCCAAAATCGATGCCCTGGACCGCAGTTTCAACGGCCGATTGGACACGGTGGCAGGCAGGATGAACGAGGCAACCCGCACCGCCAAGGCCCGTTTCAGCGTTGACAACGCCGAGGGGCTGCTCAAGCCCGGGATGTTCGTCGCGGTCCGGCTCCTGCTGCCCACCCGGGGCGAGACCCTGGTGGTCCCCAAGGTCGCGGTGCTGGCCGACGCGGGCCGGACCTTTGTCTTCACCCATAAAGAGGGGGACTACTGGATCCGGCGGCCGGTCACCCTCGGGGCGCGCCTCAACGGCATGGTGGAGATCGCCTCCGGCCTCACCGCCGAGCAGCGGATCATCATTGACGGCTCCTTTCTGCTCAAGAGCGATGTCCTGCGCAGCAAGATGGGCGCCGGTTGCGCGGACTGAAGGAGAATAACTCTATGGAACGATTCCCCACCTTTCTGCTCGCCCGCCGCTGGCTGGTCCTCACCGTGACGGCCTTCCTGGTTGCCGCGGGCTGGATCGCCTGGACCCGGCTGCCGATCGACGCCTTTCCGGACGTGACCAATGTCCAGGTAATGGTGCTCACCGAAGCGCCCGGACTCTCCTCAATCGATGTCGAGCAGCAGATCACCTACCCCATCGAGCAGCAGATGGGCGGCGTGCCCAAGGTCATCCAGGTCCGATCCCTGTCCAAGGCGGGGCTGTCGCAGGTGATCGTGGTCTTTGCCGACAACACCGACATCTATTTTGCCCGGCAGCTGATCTTTGAGCGGCTGACCCTCGCCCGCCAGCACCTGCCCGCCTTTGCCGAACCCGAACTCGGCCCGATCAGCACCGGCCTGGGCGAGATCTTCCAGTACACCCTTGAAGGCGAAGGCATGACGGCCATGGAGCTCCGCCGCCTCCAGGACGCGATTGTCACCCCCCAGTTGCGCCCCCTGGCCGGGGTCAACGAGGTCAACAGCTTTGGCGGCTTTGTCCGCCAGTACCAGGTCCTGGTCAACCAGGAGGCCCTGCTCAAGTACGGGCTCAGCCTGCGGCAGGTGGTGGAGGCGCTGGAGAAGAACAATGCCAACGCCGCCGGCGGCTTCATCGTCCGTGACTGGGAGCAGACCTATATTCGCGGCCTGGGCCAGCTCACCGGGCCCGAGGAGATCGGCGCGGTGGTGCTCAAGTCCAGCGACGGCATCCCGGTCCATGTCCACGACGTGGCCGAAGTCACCCTCGGCCCACAGCCCCGGCAGGGCGCGGTCACCCGCGACGGCAAGGGCGAGACCGTGGCCGGCATGGTCATCATGCTGCGGGGCGAGAATTCCAAGGAGGTGGTCAACCGGGTGAAAAGCACCCTGCCCCGCATCCAGGAGAGCCTGCCCGAGGGCGCGAAAATCAATGTTTTCTATGACCGCACCGACCTGATCGAGGCCTGTATCAAGACCGTGGTCGATGCCCTGGTGGAGGGCGGCGGCTTTGTCATCCTGGTGCTCTTCCTTTTTCTCGCCGAGTTCCGGACAGCCTTGATCGTGGTGCTGTCCCTGCCCCTTACCTTCCTGATCACCTTTCTGATCATGGGCTGGGCAGGGATCAGCTCCAACCTGATGAGTTTGGGCGGGCTGGCTTTTTCGGTGGGCATGGTGGTGGACGCGGCCATTGTCATTGTCGAGAACATGCGGCGCCATTTCGCCGAGAACCCGGACAAATCGCTGAAAAACCGGATAGCGGCCCTGGCCGTGGCCGAGGTGGCCAAGCCGGTGGCCTTTTCGGTGCTGATCATCGCCATTGTCCTGGTGCCGCTCTTTTCCCTCCAGGGGATCGAG
>Ga0074197_1002290_pt1 | contig 13624 bp, 10 predicted proteins | sample EPASupsiteSAE305_FD_64526 | JGI IMG/M metagenome (GOLD analysis project Ga0074197, IMG submission 64526) | Bioremediated contaminated groundwater microbial communities from EPA Superfund site, New Mexico - SAE3-05 reassembly with SPADES | ecosystem: Environmental > Aquatic > Deep subsurface >...
CAGCGAGCCAATTCTTGGCACAATAATGAGAAACGCAAGCAGCGCAATCGAAACCGCGCCGACAAGAATCGAAGCGGCCATCGAAATCCAGCGCATAACCAGCATCGGCCACTTTTTTGCCAGCTTTTCCAGCGGCAGCGACACAATCGCGATCGAAATCGGCACAAGCCCCATGAAGAGCAGAATTTTCAGCGCAAGCAGGGGGTGCCACACATACAGCCCCCGCGCACCTTCGAGGCTGTAGTGATAGGAATTCATGATAATGCCAAGTACGAGTGCGACGAGCGCCGCAATAAACATCGTGCGCCGTGCGGGCATTGCGCCTGGCTTTTTTCCTTCTTGATTCATACGATTACTATATCAGAAATCTTTATGGCGCATAAGCGCTTTTTTCTGCCTATTCTCAATTGCATAATCAGGCTCTGTACTGGGCCGCTCGCGCATGCATCATATTTCCAGCATCGAGATCGCTTTGCCGCCGCCATATCCTATCCAGCGTGTCTCCCAGGGAGAGAGCAACATTTCGCTGTCTATTCCGTGCTGAATCAAAATTTCAATCTTTGGCGCAGTACGAAGGTCAAATTTAGCTTGATTGTTGCTCAAGTTCTGTATGCAAAGCACATAGCGTCCACTTGGGTCAGGCCCTCTTGCCAATGCAAAGACTGAGCCTTCAGCAGGCAGGATTTGCTGTGGTATATCGGGGGCAAAGGATCTTTCGCTCTTGCGGAATGTAAGCAATTTTTCAAATCCAGTATAAACGGATGCGCGCAGCGAGTGCTCATCATTCAATGCTGTTTCGACGATGTCTTTCCGAGGCTTTTCTCGATTTATTGCTCGATTATATCCAAATAACTGAGGCCCTTCCTCCCATTGTTCAGATCCAACCCAGCTATGAAAATACACCGCGGGAAGTCCTGCAAATGCAAAAAGAACACCATGACAACATAAAAAGGCCCGGGCCCTCTCCTTGCTGGTTCCCAATGAAAGCGGCGCTACTGCACTCAAATACGAGCAATTTATCTCATAAGGGACAGGGCCAGATTGGGCATCTTTATACGATACAAGAGCTCCCCGCTCTATGACAGTATTCAATGTCTTTTTAAAGCTTAAATCATCTACAAGACCATTGATTGGCAGCACACCAATTCCATCGTGGCTTGCAAGGAAATTAAAAAATATGGGTCCTTCTCCAGGCTGCGGCAGTGTATTGGCCCATGTTCGAAGCGGGCTTGCATCTCCCGATACTGCGGCATGCAGCACAAGTGGCGGCAGCGCAAAATTATACACCAAATGTGCTTCATCGCCTTTGCCAAAATACGACAAATTTTCTTCATTCGGGACATTTGTTTCTGTGAGAATGAGCACATCAAGTTCCAGATAATCGATGAGCGCTCGCAGCAATTTGACAATGGCATGTGTTTTCGGATGATGGATACAGCTTGTTCCGTCTTCTTTCCAGATATACGCAATCGCATCGAGGCGCACTATCCGCGCTCCATGCTCGATATATTCAAAGAATATTTTTATAAACTCCAGCAGCACTTGCGGATTGGCAAGATTATAGTCGACCTGATCTTCGCTGAATGTCGTCCATACAAAGACTACAGAGCCATCTTTTCGGCAAAATGGGGTCAGGAGAGGATGCATTCTGGGGCGGAATACAGAGGAAACGTCGAAGTCCGCCGGTTTTGTAATATACCAGTCTCGATATGATGCATTATTTTCAAGAAATGATTGAAACCACGCGCTCTGTTTGCTTCCATGATTGAGCACAAGGTCAAAAACAAGTTTATATTCTTTTGCGAGCGCGGCAATATCATTCCAATCTCCAAGAGCTGGGTCTATTTCCCTGTAATCTATTACCGAAAATCCGTCATCCGACGAATAGGGATGAAATGGCAAAATATGCAGATAATTAAAGCTTCCATGATTCCATCGCTCCAGGAATTCTTTCAGTTGCTCAAGCGCGGTCTGCGAATGTGTTTCCGGCTCTTTTTTTGAGGGTTGCAGCATATCGCCATAGGTAATAAGGCACGTGTCTTTTTCTGTAAGTGAATCACGGAGTTTGGCGGCCTTGCTGCTTGTTGTTTTTTTCGGAATAAGCTGCTGCAGCGAATCAAAGGTGAGCATACCCTGTCCGCGGCCATAGATAAACATAAGCAAATCTTTGATCTTATTCATGTAATATTCATTCATCTGCTTTTCCTTCAATGATTTGCTCAGAATCTAATACCATATCGAGCACGATTGTGGACCAGCTCTGATTTCGGGGACAGCTCTGGCCATATTTCTCCCCCGCCTTACCCGTAATTGGATCAAAAAATTCGCAGAATCCAGAGTTTTGCACTAAGGAAATGCTGTCTTCAAGAATGGTATGCGCCTTTTCCTTGTATCCGTACGAAAGCAAGCCTCTCCATATGAGCCAGTTCACAGGAAGCCATACATTGCCGCGCCAATATTCTTTTGGATTGAATAACGCATCAAAGCGAGAGGTCGATGGCACTCTGAATGGCGTTGCATAGCAGTCGGCTGATCTGAATAATTGTAAAGAAATCGATTCGGCTTCCGAGGCGGAAAGACATTGGCAAAACAAAAGCACGAATTTTCCTGCATGATCAACAGCGCTTTTTTCCTCCGAAGCGCCAAGCAAATCGTGTACAAAAAGCTCGCCATCTTTAAAAGAAATCATTTTATCATGCACTGCTTGCTGAACAGCCTTTGCTCGCATTTCCAACTCCCGCGATTCTGCAATTTTCCCTAATTCTCCAGCGATTTCTGCTAACGCCATCAAATCAGCTGCGCGTATTGCATTGAAATCCGCAGGTTCCGCGTAAAATCCTTCAGGGACATGTGCGAGCGTTTTTGCATCATATTTGTGGGCGGCAAGTATCGAAACTAGGTTTTTTCTTTTTTGCTCCAGTTCGAAAAGCTCTTCTTTTGTACAAGCATGCAAGCCCATGAGGCTATCCCAGCGCTGAGAGGCATCCCACCCGCTTTCCCAAGGATGAATAATTGCTGCAAGTCCATCATGATCATCATCGCGGCGCCTATCGAACCAATCATGATAAGCTAGCAATTTCGGATAGAGTTTCGCCAATATATTTTTATTTGGTGCTTTTTTATGCACAGCGAGTGCTGCGATGGAGATAAGCGGCGGCTGCGTAATAGTGCTTGAATTTTTATTCTGAAAAAGCTGCTGCGCAGACAAGGCCCCATTTTCAGCCAAATGCGACATATGCGGCACCATGCCTGTGTCAGGGCCTTCTTCAAATTGATGCATTAGAAGGCTCTGCAGCTCCTCCCAAGCCATGTCGGGATCGAACCAACGATACACTATTGCATGAAAACAAGAATCCCATAGCCATTGCGGCAGGTAGGTTCCCTTCTCTCGCGCAGGACATGTATAACGATAGTGAAGCTTTTCAAGCACATTTTGCTCTGGGAGATTCTTTCCTAGAACGCATGCGCATCGTTCAATCCACATTTGTTGGATATGCATAGATAGTAACTCTAGGAAAAATTAACCCGTTTTTTGCTTTGTGCATCGAATAGCATGATTTTGCCGGGATCTATTATTAGCGATACTTTTTGCCCAATTCGAATATCGATATCACCCTCGAGCATTATCTTCCACTCGCTTCCGAATACTTTGGTAACGAGAATCGTATATGCTCCCTGAGGTTCGACAATCTCGATCGATGTTTCATTTATCCCTTTAGGTTCGCTGATATTGATGTTTTCTGGTCGAATTGCCAGGAAAATTTCTTCTCCAATATAGCGATCAATTCCAGGAAAAGCGCTCTGGTTCCCCAAATCAAGAGAAAATTGTGTTTCTGCGTTTTTATCATTTGCAATCAGCCGCTCCTGGTTTGATATCAACGAGACTTTTTGAATGTTTGCAGGAGGTGTTCCCATAAATTGAGCAGTGAAGAGACTTCCGCACTGGTTATAGATTTCACGTGTCGAGCCCACTTGCTCAATTTTGCCTTCATTCATGACTACGATACGATCGGCAAGCGCCATAGCTTCAGCTTGATCATGCGTTACAAAAATAGTTGTAGCTCCGGTATTTCGATGAATTTCTTTAAGAAAAGTCCGCACTGAAGTGCGCAGCTTGGCGTCCAGATTAGAGAGTGGCTCATCCATTAACGATAGTTTGGAGTCGACTGCCAATGCCCGGGCTACTGCAACTCTTTGCCGTTGTCCTCCAGAAAGCTGTGCAGGATAGCGATTCAGGTAATCGAGAATATTGCATATCCTGGCTACTTCTTGCACTTTTGAATGAATTGTATGTTTGTCCATTTTTCTCAATTTAAGAGGATAGGCAATGTTTTCTGCTACAGTCATATGCGGCCATACTGCATATGACTGAAAGATCATAGAGATATCTCTTTGCCTGGGAGGCAAATGAGTGATATCCCTTCCATTAAGGATGATTGAGCCATTTGTGACCTCTTCGAGACCGGCGAGCATGCGCAGCGTAGTTGTTTTGCCGCACCCTGAGGGCCCAAGAATTACAACAAATTCGCCTTTTTCAATCTCCAAATCGATATCTTTTACTGCTGTAACGCCATTGGGATACGTTTTTTTGAGCGAATTCAGTTTCAGATAAGACACCATCTTCCTCCATCAAAGTTATAAAGCCACCTTTCCCCATAGCTGATTGATATAATTCTTGATAATGAAAGTAAAAATAAGCGATGGCACAAGAAGCACAACTGCTCCTGCAGCAGGCAGGTTGGGAATCGTGGATGAACCAACCGTTCTGTAGACTAATAATGCAAGTGTCGGATTATTGTTCGTCATTATAAGAGCCGTTATTGAATCATTCCATGCAGCAAGAAAGGCATACAAGGAAGAAGCAATAATTGCCGGAAAAGCCAAAGGAAAGGTAATAGTCATCAGCGTTTTGAGCCTTGTTGCACCAAATACCATAGCGGCTTCTTCCAGCTCTACGCTTATTCCTTTGAAAATTGAACTGGTGATCCATGCCGTTAGCGCAATATTGGGCACTGCATACACAATTGCCAGAGCAAACGAGGTGTCATACAAATTCATTTTCATTATGTAGACGACAAGAGGCAAAGACAGCGCAACTGCTGGAAACATTCTGACAACAAGTAAGCTGGTGCTGAATGTGTTGCTGAACTTGAATTTATATCGAGCCATTATATAGCCGGAAACCCCGCCTAATATGAGCGAAATTAAAATTGTCCATCCGGCTGCCTTCAAAGAATTGAACAAAGCACACATCGAGCCCTCAGCCAGAATAAAAAACACAATATAATTGCGGAAGAAATCTTTCTTTAATTTTATTGGCAGAGCGTGATCGGTATTTTTTGCTTTGTTAAAAAGTTCCTGTACCGCAGCGCTCGAAAGCAGAACATTCAACTGGCTCTTGCAATAGAGCGAAAAATCCGAAACATCCTGCGTTGTTTTTACAGCTTCGTAGGTTGAGCCTTTTTTTAATAGCAAAGTATAGCTATCTTTTTCGGCATTGTATCGAAGCTGTGCGGAATAGGAAAAAGTTGGGAATATTTTGGCCGGGAACTGATATGCTTCGTAGTTTGATGCAAACGATATAGTAAGGAAATACAGAATTGGCAATATTACTGTGCTCGCGATAGTTGCCAGAATGAGCAGAAAGACTGTCCGCGACCAGAGCTTTCCGGGGCGCATGCTCATGCGATTTCACCTCCTTTCTGCTTCTCTCCAGAAACTCGGAGGTAAATGGACACTGAAATCAGGACAATAGCAGCGACAATGACAGAAATGGTATATGCATCTTTGCGGGCATATTTTGCAAAAGTGATGACATCGACATTGTAGGCAATTCGCTCAACCAGGAACGGCACCACATTGTAGCCGAAGATCATAACAGCAATGAGCCAGACTTGTACTGCTGCGATCATTCTCAAAATCATCGCAGTGATAATAGTCGGCTTCATGATAGGGAATACAATATCTTTAAGGGTTTGAAATTTATTGGCTCCAAAAACCCAGCCGGCCTCTTCGAATTCTTTGTTGAAATTCTGAAGACCCGCTAGAAGAATTATCATCACAGAAGGAAGAACGGTCCATGTATCGATGATAATAAGTAAAATAACTGCATAAAGATTTCGGAAGGACATCCAATCTACGGGATTCGCTGGATTCATTAACCCGAGCGAGCATAGGAAAGAATTTATCCATCCAAAGCGATAGAGCCCCGTTTTCCAAAGAATACCGACTGCTGCTGGCGGAAATGCCATAGGGATCAGCGTGATGAAAAGCACTAGATTGGAAAAGCGGAATTTTTTATTCAGCCAGAGCGCCAGGGCAAACGCAAGAATAAACTGAAGAATTGCAGAACCAAGGGTAAATAGTATCGTGTTCAGAAATGCTGTTCGCATTGACTTTTGCGAAAAGAGCCGCACATAATTTGCAAATGAAAAAACGCCTGATTTATCGGTAAATGACTCAATAATGACGCTGATGGTTGGCCTTATCCAAAATGCAGCATAATAAATAATGACCGGCACCAGAAACCATATAGGACTTTTGAAAAATCCAGCCCGCCGCATTCGGTTCATGCTCTACCTCGCCGAAATTAATTGGTGAATGCTGCCCATGAAAAGGCAGCATCCACCGCTTTTTGTTTTGAGCCAATTATTCCGGCTCTTTCAATTTACTTTAAGACTTTCCAATTCCTTTTGCTTTGCATCCAGATATTGCTTATTTATATCTTTGCCAGCCAGGATATCTCCAATAACCTCTTCGTAAAGCCTCTTGACCTGGCCCCAGTCCTGATATTCCGCAACTCTGACTCTATCGATAAGCGTAGGGCCTGTGAGCGTCGCCAGACCCATTTTCATAATCTGATCGGAAGGATCATCTTTAAGTTTGGAGGTGATTTCCGCTTTTGAAGGAATCCATGGGCCTGTGTTTTTCATTACTGCATACAGGATATCATCGCGCAGGAAAAATTCGACAAATTTTTCGGCGGCGGCTTTATGGGTTGAGCCAGCGATAATACCGATGCCATGGCCGCCAATTATAGTCCCGCGTTTGCCAGATCCGCCGATGGGCACAGGAGCGACGATAAATTTGTCTGGTGCCTGGCTGAATGACGCATTTGCGTATGCCTGATGGAACACAGTGATCCACGCTTCTTCTGTGGCTAGTGATGCTGTGGGGAAATCGATTGTCGGAGATGAAGGAAGAATACCTTCTTTCATCGATGCAACAAGCTTGAACGCTGCTTGGGATGCAGGAGTGTTAAAAGCCGGAACGTACTTGTCGCCATATGCAAGCTGCACAGCATTGAATTCATATGTGGCAAATTTTCCAGCTAGGGCAGGGAATACATATTTCGGCAGACCAGTTTCTTTTTTGATCAAACGAACCCATTCAGCCAGCTGCTCCCATGTCAGATTATTGATGTCATATCCAAGTTTCTGCAGGTAAGGAAGCGCTTTTCGGTTGGCAATGGTTAAATACACATCAGCTTGAAGAGGAACGAAATACCGCTTTCCGCCCTGAACAAAATTATCATCGAATTGCGTGATATATGTTCCGGCCGGAATTTTGGTATAAGGCTGCACTGCTCTGTATTCCTGTACTATAGGAACAGCAGTTGAGTCGTGTGCGATGAGAATATCTGTGCTCCATTTTCCGGTCTGTTGCTGAGCCTGGATCACTTTGTAGAGTTCGCTGGCGTTGGCTACGACTTGCAGCTCCACTTCGATGCCTGTTTCAGCAGTAAATTTAGGAAGTATCTGCTCCTTTATATACTGCTGTTGTGCAGGGTCATAAAACATCTGCGACACAATTTTGATTTTTTCTCCTTTTTGAGTGCCCTGGGCCATAACAAAAAAGGGACTTGCAAGGCCAATCAAAATGAGAAAAACCGCAATGAACGTCACTCGTGACTTTGCCATTTCTTCTTCCTCCTTATATATTCACGGTTTCCCGTGTGGATACACCATCACGCTTGTACGCATCCATGTTGATAAAAATTCCTTTTTTTCTCGATTCCTCAGCTGCGAAAGCCATCCAATGGCCCTCAAGTGATTCTTCGATAGATGATTTACTGTTTTTTATCTGTATTGTTTTGTTTGTCTCCGGGTCGGGAGAGTCATCAATTTGCTTGAAAATGCTGGCAATATCGTTCATAAGGCCGACATCCCCGCCATTATGTCCTCCAACGGAAGAGCCCAATTGGATGCGCTCTTTTGTTCCATGCAAAAATGTGCGTACTTCTATCCAGCCTTCATCGAGATCGCCGACGATTTCGCCTTCTGAGCCCGATATCTGGATTATTCTTGTTTTGTTGTATGTCAGGGCATTCATGCTAAAAGAGGCATTGATGCCATTTTTAAAGCGTATCAGCACATCCTGATGATCCATGACATCGTTGTCGCAGCGATATACGCATCGCCCATAGGGGCCAGTCTCAATAGCCTGCATTCGAGATGCAAGGCTAGTATCATCACTGATAACTGATGTAGGCCACCCTGTATTTTCAGTGAGATAGAGATCCGGCGCATACCATGGGCAAGTATCTGCGTGAGGGCAACCATCCAAACAACGATCCGGCGCATTCTCTGGTGAATTTTCTTTTTTAAACCAGCTTAAGTCGCCCATGGAAACAACAGTTTCCGGGGGTGCGCCTGCAAGCCAGTACAGAATATCTAAATCATGGACACTCTTTGCCAAAATCGAAGGACTTGAGAGCGAGGCATTACGCCAGTTGCCTCGCACATAGCTATGCGCAAAATGATAATAGGCAATATTTTCTTGCAGATTGAAGGTAATCGCCCTGCCGATTTTGCCTTTGTCGAGAAGCCGCTTTAATGTTGAAAAGAATGGTGTGTAACGCAAGACATGGCAAACAATTATATTTGTATTTTTCCCCAAGGCTAATTTTGACAATGTTGCGCATTGCTGGGTGTTTACCACTACAGGTTTTTCCAGAACGATCGAGCATCCTCGCTCTATAAGAGCAAGTACTTGCTCATAATGAAATCTGTCAGGACTGCAGACAAAAACAACATCGCGAGGCGTTACAAATTCTAATAGCTTTTCCCACGAGTCTGTACTTTTTTCTTCAGAAATATCATGCTGGGCGGCAAAATTGGTTCTTCGAACAGGGTTGGGCTCCGCTACTGCAGTAAATTTAAAAAGCCTTGGATGCGCAAGAGCAAATCGGCCATATGTTTCAGCTCCTCTGTTGCCAGCTCCTATGAGTATGCTTTGAATTGCCCCTTTTTGAGCATTCATAAAGAAACTCCTTCTCTGCGCAAACTTTGCCTAAGCAGCCCTTGCTGACCTTGCCATTTCATTTTCAATTGTAGAGGCATTGCGTCAAAATGCTTGTACTATTTTGCATCGAATGTTGTACGAATTTGCACGATTTATCAATTGACAGTATACTGTTCGATATGAATCCAGTACGCGAAATTATATATCCGACGCCTGGTTATTCTTTTTGTATTCAATACTTTGATGATAGACGACTGCATTTTAACTGGCACTATCATGAGGACATTGAGCTTGTACTAATTAAGAACGGTGAAGGCCAAGCTCATATAGGTGATTTGGTAAAACACTACAAAGCACCAGCAGGTTTTCTGCTTGGCCCTTCATTGCCACATGGTTTGCTGAGCATCGGTTCTCTTCAGGGGTGGATTATCCAATTCCAGGAAAAACATATCAAATATCCTAATGCGCCATCTGAATTCATCAATATACTGAATGTTATCGGTGAATCGAAAAAAGGATTGTCATTTAGCTCTCCAGCGATTGTGGATTGTCTGCCGCTCATGGAAAATTTGAATAGCTCGAATGGATTGGACAAGTGGTTATGGCTCTTGAAAGTCCTCAATGTGCTTTCGCAAGACAAAAACAGGGAACTATGTTCATTGCTGCCTCACAATCAAGAAGTGCTGACTGACCGATTTGAGCAGGCAATAACTCAGATATTCAACGAGATTGATAAAACCTATAATCTCGAAGAAGTAAGCCGAAAAGTCGGAATGAAAGTCAGCAGCTTCTGCAAAACTTTTAAAAAGCGCTATGGGCTATCTTTTATAGAGTATATTCATTCGATCAGAATCAACAATGCAAAGAAGCTGCTGATCCAGACAAAATTCTATATCGACGACATATGCTATGAATCTGGCTTCAATAATGTTTCCTTCTTTAATCGCAAATTCAAAGAAGTGACCGGGTTGACGCCTTCTGAATATCGAAAGCGCTATAGAGAAGCATAATTTTTCTATTTTCCCTTGTCTCCTGCCGAGGAGGGGGGTATAATAGCTCTTGCACCAAATACTATTTGAGGAACAGAATCTTCAATCAAAACAAGGAGGTTTGCGATGTTACAAAGAATCGGGAAATTTGCCGTGCTGGTAGCGGCAATTTTCACGCTGGCATTCACTGGCTCGCTTTCCGCTCAAGGGAGCCTGCCGAATCTGCCGGGCAATGTCCAGATTACTTTTGCGCATACAAATGATATGCACGGGCGCATTGTCGAGAGCAAGACTGAACTCGGATTCCCGAAGATCTACGCGGCTGTCCAGGAGCTGAAAGCGAAGAATCCGAACACCTTGCTTGTCGATGTGGGCGATACGTTCCATGGTTTGCCTGTTGTGAATATCGACCAGGGTCAAACAGCGGTCAAACTCATGAATGAGCTCGGCTATGCGTATATGACCACCGGCAACCACGATTACAATTACGGCTTTGCTCGCCTGCTCGAGCTTGCCAAGATGGCGAATTTCAAGATCCTGGCAGCAAATGTCTACAAGGATGGCCAGCGCGTCTTCCCTGCGTATGATATTCGCGACATGGGCGGGGTGCGTGTGGCTTTCTTCGGCCTTGCAACGCCCGAGACCGCCTACAAGACCGATCCGAAAGGCATTCAGGGTGTCACTTTCTCCGATCCGATCGTCGAGGCAAAGCTGGTTGTCGCGGAGCTGGCTGGCAAATACGACCTTCTCGTCTGCCTGTCGCACCTCGGCGTCGATGATTCCAGCGATCCCACTTCGATCACGCTCGCAAAATTCGTACCGCAGATCGATATTATCCTCGATGGGCACAGCCATACTTCTCTTGCAGATATCCAGAAAAAGAATACTACCAATACTCTTATCACGAGTACGGGCGCGTATGGTTCTGGGCTTGGTGTTGTTGATGTCGTTATAGGGCCAGACCGCAAGGTTATCTCCAAAACCGCCCGGACGATTACGCCGCAGAATTCCCCCGATCTCAAGGGCGATCCGCGCATCGCAACCATGCTGAGCGATCTTGTCAAAGCGCAGGATGCGGTACTCTCGCAGGTTGTCGGACAGACTTCGGTTCCGCTCGAAGGCAAACGCGAAATTGTCCGCACTCAGCAGTCGAATCTTGGCACCCTGATTGCAAATGCCATGCTGTACGTGACCGGAGCTGATTTTGCTCTCATGAACGGCGGTGGTATCCGCGATTCTATCCCTGCTGGCAATATCACTCTCAAGCAGATTTACACTGTCCAGCCCTTTGGCAATTACATCCAGACCGGCAAGGTTCTCGGCAAGGAAATCGATGCCATCCTCGAAAATGGTGTCGGCAAACTGCCTGCGCCCGATGGCCGCTTCCCGCATCTTGCGAACCTGACCTACGCGCTGGATGCCTCGAAGCCCGCTGGCGACCGCGTGTCTGACATCAAGATCGGCGGCGTGCCTGTCGATCCGGACAAGGAATACACTATTGCCACTTTGAACTTCCTCTTCAATGGTGGCGATGATTACCGCATGCTCGTCGGAAAGGCCAAGAACGACTTCCCGTCCGATGCCGAAGTTTTTATTGCATACCTGAAGCATCTCGGCACGGTGACGAACGAGAATATGGTGTATCAGAAATAAGGTTCGTGGGTGCGCGCTGCGGAGCTTGCATAGCAGGCTCAGTGGGCAACACCTGAACTATAGTCTTTGAAGCAAAAGGAGGCTGCTCCGATATGTGGGGCAGCCTTTTTTTGCTCGGCTGCTATTGTATTTTTGCGGTCAGTTTGCTAAGTGTTCTCAACCTTGTGTAAACCGTAGCGCTCATGCAGCGCAGCTTCGATATCGGCTTGTGTGCCGGCAAAAGGCCCGAGCGCTTCCATTTTAAGACTTGTGAGCGCAGCTGACCAGAATGTCGCCTCGTCTGGCGGCATGGTTATTCGCACTGCGAGATACGATGCAAGGCAGGTGTCTCCTCGCCCGCTTCGGCCCACAAGGCTTTTGGGCTTGAAGGGTGCTTCATGGAAAGAGCCCCCAGCGTAGACAACAACTCCGTCTGCGTGCGTAAGCACAAGTTCCGCAACACCAAAGCCGGCAAGCTCTCGCGCCGCCTGGCGCAAATCGCGCGTTCCAGTGAGGATTTCGGCCTCGACTACATCCGCCTTGAACACATCGACGAGCGAGAGCACCTCTGCCTTTTCTGGCCACTCTCTGTCGTATGCAAGCATGCCATCACGCACGACTCGCACAAAACCCTGGGCATCAAGGCCGATTCGCGCACCTTTTGCTTTGATCGCTTTGAGCACATCGAGGCTTACTTCGCCGCGAATCGATGCCCCGATCGACCAGACCGGCGCTGCAATCGAAGCAACATCCGCAGGCTCGAAAGGCTCCGCAACCGAAGTCACCGAAAGCACGCGCTCATCGGGATTGTCGGAAGGATACAAAAGCTGAAGGCAGGTAGACTTCTCTGTCGGAATGGCTTTGACTGTCACTCCGCGCTCGAGCAAGAACCGGAAGCTCGCAAAATCGCTCGCAGCGAGCCGCGTAATAGCTGCGACCTTGAGCCCCAGAGCCGCTGCTGCTGCAGATCCATAAAAATATGCCCCGCCATCGACGATGCGCGTCCCTGATTTGGTAATAATCGTGTCCTTTGTGTATTGTCCCAGAAATGCGATGTCAAACTGGTGCTCTGAAGGTTGGGTAAAGGTCATGCTCTGTGCTCCTGCTCGTCGGCCGGCAAAAGCCGGGCTGATTCGAAATCGATGACAATGCCGACCGCAGCCCCTTCTTCCAGAATCTGGGACGCCCCGGGGTTATAGCTTTCGATGAGGAGCGGCGCATTCTCTGTCGACACTTCGTAGCGCGCAATGTTGCCGAAATAGGTGAACCGGTCGATGCGCCCTTTGAGGGCGGCGATTCCAGGGGAGCCACGAGCGCCGCCTGCAGAGAGATCCGCTTCGCTGGCGCTCTCACCAAGCGGCACAAGCTTCAGCGTCTCTGGTCGCACCACAAGCAGCGCCTTCCCGGCCTTGGGTGCAACGGCTCCCGGCCGCGGCACAACGAATTGCCTTCCTTCTATTTCGATCCTTGCCGCCTCGCCCTCCATGCCCAGCACATTCACATTGATAAAATTCGCTTTGCCCATAAAATCCGCCACAAACTTCGAGTGGGGATACGCGTAGATTTCGCGCGGCGTGCCCACCTGCTGGATGCATCCGTCTTTCATGATGACAATGCGGTCCGAAATGGCCATGGCCTCGCTCTGGTCGTGCGTCACATACAGGCTCGTGATACCTAGGCGCTTCTGCAGCTTTCGAAGCTCATCGCGCATGTACTCGCGCAGCTTGGCGTCGAGGTTGGAGAGCGGCTCGTCGAACAAA
>Ga0074197_1002292_pt1 | contig 13620 bp, 14 predicted proteins | sample EPASupsiteSAE305_FD_64526 | JGI IMG/M metagenome (GOLD analysis project Ga0074197, IMG submission 64526) | Bioremediated contaminated groundwater microbial communities from EPA Superfund site, New Mexico - SAE3-05 reassembly with SPADES | ecosystem: Environmental > Aquatic > Deep subsurface >...
GTGGCTCATGCTGATCGCCAACAACAAGGCAGACAGCCTGGCCGGTCTGACCCCGGCTGCTGTATCCGGCACCCTGACCGTACCGGTTGGCCGTGTCCGCAAGATGAAGATGGGCCCACAGTACGTCCAGGCCTTTACCTGCGGCGATCAGTTGCTGTGGGGTGCAGCGGAACCGTTGCGCCGGATGCTGCGCATACTGCTGGAAAAATAGAAACGTTTTTTTGCTGTTAATGAAGGCATGTCCTGGCCCCCGCACCGTATCCGGTCGGGGGCTTTGCTGCTCATCACTATCATTTTTCTCTGTGAACTCTGTGCCCTCTGTGGCAAAAGCTTTTCATGCGAACAATTAAGCTCATCATCCAATACGACGGCACCAACTACTGCGGCTGGCAGGAACAACCCAACGGCCCCTCAATCCAGGAAACGGTCGAGCGAGCCCTGGCCAGGATTCTTGGGCAACGGGTACGGGTACAGTCATCAGGTCGTACCGATGCCGGGGTGCATGCCGCTGCCATGCCTGCTGTTTTCCGCACTGAATCAACAATTCCGCTCAAGGCATTTGTGGACGGCGTCAACACGCATCTGCCGCAGGATATTGCGATCCAGTCTGCCGAAGAGGTGCCAGCCGATTTTCGCGCCATCGGTGGCGCCCGGGCCAAGACCTATCGATATACCATCTACAACAGCCTGATTCGCAGCCCACTTAACTGTCGTACCTCCTGGCAGGTGCGAGATACGTTGGATTTACAAGCAATGCAAAAGGCAGCAACCTGCTTTGTCGGTGAGCATGATTTTGCCGCTTTTCGTGGTGCCAACTGCAGTGCGGTTACCAGCCGCCGCAGGATTGATGCTGTGCTGATCAACCAGCAGGGAGCGTTTATTACCATTGATGTTACCGGTGGCGGATTTCTGAAATATATGGTGCGGATCATGGCCGGGACCCTGGTGGATGTGGGCAGAGGGCGTTTTACGCCAGAGCATGTTGCACGCCTGCTTGCTGAACCGGACCGCCAACGTGGCGGCGTGACAGCACCTCCTCAGGGACTGTGCTTGCTGCAAGTCATGTATCCTGATCAACCCGTCATGCAAAAAACTGAATAAATTGCCTTGACTCTGGGAACACGCTTAAGTAAAATCCGGTTCTACTTTAGTGTAAGTGTGTTAATGTTTTTGTAATTAGCTGTTTTTATTTTGATTTTGCTAGATTTATTCGCCGTTGCGCTTATGCTTCGACGCTGTGTAGACACAAAAACAAAACAGGAGGTAGTAAGATGTCAGAGTACGGAACTTTGCAAGACCGCGTTCGCTGCAAATCACTGTTGGACAAGGTAAAGACCGCCGAGCAGTGCATCGAGTACTTCAAAAACGGTATGAACCTGGGCTGGTCAGGCTTTACTCCGGCTGGTTACCCAAAGATGGTTCCTATTGCCTTGGCTGAGCATGTTGAGAAAAATAATCTGCAAGGCAAGCTGAAGTTCAACCTGTTCATCGGCGCTTCTGTTGGTGCAGAGACTGAAAACCGCTGGGCAATCAACGACATGATCGACCGTCGCTGGCCCTATCAAACCGGTAAGGACATTGCTGCCGGTATCAACGCTGGCCGTATCCGGATGGGCGACAAGCACCTTTCCTTGTTTGCTCAGGATCTGGGCTATGGCTTCTATACAAAAGATTCGGAAACTGGCCGTCTTGACTTGGCTATCATTGAAGTATCTGCAATCACAGAAGATGGTGGCCTGGTTCCGACAACCTCCTGCGGCGTCATCCCTGAAATCCTGATGCAGTGCGACAGAATCATCGTTGAAGTAAACACCGGACAGCCATCTTTCGAGGGTATCCACGACATCATTGTTTGCGACAACCCACCAAACCGTCAGGTTATTAACATCCAGAAGACAGCTGACCGTGTTGGCACCACCTATGTCCCTTGCGATCCAAGCAAGATCATTGCTGTAGTTGAGTCCAAGCTGCGTGACAAGGGTCGTGCCTTTGCAGAGATGGATGACACCTCCGATGCAATTGCCAACCACATCATTGATTTCTTCACCCACGAAGTAAAGGCTGGCCGTCTACCCAAGAACCTGCTGCCAATTCAGTCCGGCGTCGGTTCCATTGCCAATGCTGTTATCGGTGGTCTGGCAAAAGGTCCCTTCACCAACCTGACCGTGTTTACCGAAGTTCTGCAGGACACCATTCTTGACCTGTTTGACTCGGGCAAGTGTGACGCTGCTTCCGCATGTTCCCTGTCACTGTCTGAAACCGAGGGCTTCCCTCGCTTCTTCGCTAACTGGGACAAGTATTTTGATAAGTGTACCCTGCGTCCGCTTTCCATCTCCAACGCACCTGAGCCGATCCGTCGTCTGGGTTGTATCGCCATGAACACCCCGGTTGAGATCGACATCTATGCACACGCCAACTCTACCCTGGTTGGTGGTACCCGGATGATCAACGGTCTGGGTGGTTCCGGCGACTTCCTGCGTAACGGTTTCCTGAAGATGATGCATACCCCTTCAAGCCGTCCAAGCAAGACCGACCCAACCGGTATTTCCTGTGTCGTGCCACACTGTTCACACATTGACCACACTGAGCATGACCTGGACTGCGTAATCACTGAGCAGGGCCTGGCTGACCTGCGTGGTATGGCCCCTAAGGATCGTGCCCGCCGCATCATTGAGAAGTGCGCACACCCAGATTACAAAGCTCAGCTGACTGAGTATCTGGATATTGCCGAGGCAGATTGTCTCAAGCGCAAGGTTGGTCACGAGCCACAACTGTGGGATCGTGCCTTCAAGATGCACCTGAACCTTGAGAAGAACGGCACCATGAAGCTCAAGAACTGGGACGTTAAAGTCGACCTCTGCGAATAGTTGAAATTTTGAACCGTTGAGAATCTACCCCGCCGGAAAACCGGCGGGGTTTTTTATTTCTCTCTGTCAGATTTCACAACAAAATTCCTCCTTGCGCTTAGACAATAAAGTGCGTAAGATCTCAAATTCATGATATTCGCTCTTCTATCCAGGGCATATTCCACACGGGAGTTCATTCATGGCAGAAGCAGTAAGCGGCTTCCAGGGTGAGATTGCCGGTCTTTCGCTCGCCGACGTCATCCAGATCAAGGGACATAATCGCTATTCAGGCTGTATTACGGTGGAGTATTTGGACCACCGTGGCGCGATCTATTTTGTCGATGGTGAAATTATCCATGCCGAGCAGGCCTCTTTCAGTGGTGAAGATGCCATCTACCAAATTCTAAAATGGCCTGGCGGCAACTTCAGCCTTGCACCCGAGATGACCACCAACGTCTGCACTATCCACTGCAGCCTTAACTTCCTGCTGTTGGAAGCACACCGCAGGATGGATGAAGAAAACAATGCTGCTTTAACTGCAGTTCCTGAAGAATCATTTGCCGATGTGATTGAGACCAGTGAACGCCGTAAAGAACCGCGTCCTGCTGACCCGACTAGCCCGCAACGCACCATGAGTGCAGCAGCAGCCAGGGTCATGCAGATTGATGCCATTACCTATGCCGTGCTGCTGGACAAGCAGGGCCATCCGATCCAGGATGACAGCATGGAGGCCGAAGCGCTGGCTGCCAAAACTCTGTTCCTGGCTCAATCAGGGAACACACTGGGAGACTTTCTTGGCCTGGGCGAGCTTAAGTCAGCTGCAGTTCAAACCCAGCATTTTGATCTCTTGATGTACGATTCAAAACAGCATTATCTAGGTATTGCCGTGGCTGCAGGCAACAAGCTGGATGCCGTTGAAGCTGAAATCAGGACCGCTCTGGTACCGGGAAGGTAGGGATCATGCAGACTATCCTGCAACAGATAACCGCAATAGATGGTGTAATCGGCAGCTCTATCTACAATAATCAGGGCAAGATCCTTGCTGCTGCCTGTCCATTGATACTGGACGACAAACAGTTGGGAACGGCAGCTGGAACTATTCTTGATTGTCTACACGCGCTTCAGATTTCTCAAACCATGTCCACCATGGAACTACGCTTTTCCGAAGGCCGGCTGATTGTCAGGCCTTTAACCGGTGCGTATATCAGCGTATTGTGTTCAAAAAACGTCAACACTTCCATGGTGAACATTACCTTGAACCTGGCACTGCGCAAGCTTGAGCAACTACTTCCCAAGCCTGGTGAGACACCGGTCGTAACAGCAACGACTGCCAGTGGCGCCGAAGGCAGCATGATGTTACGCATTGCCCACCTCCAGAAAGGTGATGTCAGTAGCAGTTTTGATCAGCTGGGCATGGTTGCCGTCAGTCAGGCTACAGCCAAACATATCAGCAACTTCTTTGGCAAAAGCAGTAAAAAACTTAAGGTTGCAACAGACACAGGTGGTGGTGGTACGTTCCCGGTTATGATTATCAACGATGTTGAGATGCAGTATGATAACGCACTGGTGGTTGGACCTGGCATTGAACGTAAGCTGAAGGTGGAAGAGGGAGCAAAGATTACCATCGAACTGGCTTAGCAGTACACTTCACAGAAAATACCGCAAGGGAGGCGACTAGTCGTCTCCCTTTTCTTGTTCATGGGCACGGGGATGAGCCTTGTCATACACCTTCAGCAACTGATCAATCCCCACATGAGTATATTTCTGTGTGGTTGATAACGAAGAATGCCCCAGTAGCTCTTGGATTGAGCGCAGGTCAGCTCCAGCCTCAAGCAGGTGGGTAGCAAAGGTGTGGCGTAAGGTATGGGGTGAGACAGACTTAAAGGTTGCGATTGGCTGCGACCACCGCTTTACCAACTCTGCAACAGCCCTACGGTTGATCCGATCACCACGACTGCCAAGAAAAAGCGGAGATTCATCATCTGCACGCTCCCGTTCTGCCAGGTAGCGTTCCAAAGCAGCCAAAGCAGCGGCCCCGACGGGGACAATTCGCTCCTTACTCCCTTTGCCCAGAACACGTACCATACCGGCAGCGCGGTCAACATCCCCGATCGACAGGTTGGTCAGCTCGGAAACACGCAAACCACTTGAATAGAGCAGCTCAAGAATCGCCGTATCCCTGAGTTTGCACGGTTCTTCACCAGCCTGATGAGGTGGCGCCTCCACCAGGGTAACTATCTGGTCTATATTCAGGTGAAAGGGAAGCCGTTGCTCCCGCTTGGGGGTGGCAATCAGCTCGGCAGGGTTAACCTTAAGCTGTTTGGACCGTACCAGCCAGGCAAAAAAAGCACGAATAGCTGCCAACTTGCGTCCAATACTACTTTTTGCGTACTGCCCTTGCCGAAGGTTACCGGCACCACTTAAACGGGCCAGATAGAGTCGCAGCAGCAGATGGTCAACTGCTGACGCATCACTGCAGTCGCCTCGCTCCTGCCGGATAAATGTGGTAAACCCGTTCAGATCATTACGGTATGCAGCAATCGTGTGGGGCGAGGCATTCCGTTGTGTTGCCAGAAATTCAAGAAAAGCGGCAACCTGTGCTGGCAGCCCGGCCATTGCTGGCGCTACTTGAATTCAGGCAGGGGAGAGGTTATCTTCCAGCCTTCGCCTGCTTCAGGCTCCAGAGGATTTTCCTCCAGCAAAACCCAGGTCTGATGATCGGTAATGGTTTTAAGGCGATTATCAGGAAGGACATAATAATCAAATTCCACCGTGGCCTCCGCCTTCTTCTTCTCAGCCATACACTGCTTGGCCAGAATACGGTAATCAACCATAGACACGCCACGGCGACGGATTGATTCTGCCGTCTTATCAAAAGCAGGGCGCTGTTTTGGGGTAACAAAGACACTAGCAACCTTCTCTGCCTCGTTCCACCGGACCATGCGACTGTAATCCTTGATCATCTTGTCGCAATTCTCCTGGCTTTTCATGTTTTTATAGGCAGCGCATCCGCCAAACAGCAATGGTGCCACAAGCAACAAACCAATAAACCTGATCCTCATTGAAAACTCCCTTCGTGGGGCGGTTGTAACGCCCGTTTTTTTAAGGTATAAAGATGTGCATTTTGCTCAGTAAAGGAACGCCATGCTGCACTCCCTGATTCACTGGCTACTCGAAACCATCGGAACGATGGGCTACTCTGGTATCTTCCTGCTGATGGCCATGGAAAGTTCTATCATCCCTGTCCCCAGCGAGCTGGTGATGCCGCCGGCAGGCTACTTGATCCACCAGGGCCGGATGGCTTGGCTGCCGACAATCCTGGCCGGCACCTTTGGCAGCCTGGCCGGGGCCTATGCCAATTACTATGCCGCCCATTATCTGGGACGTCCCCTGATTCTCAAATATGGCCGTTATGTGTTGATTCCGCCTGATAAATTTCAGCGGGTTGAGGCTTTTTTTCTACAACATGGCGAGATATCAACCTTTATTGGTCGTCTACTGCCAGTAATCAGACATCTGATCTCCATTCCGGCTGGCGTGGCCGGCATGAATCACCTGCGTTTTTCTCTCTACACCCTGCTGGGAGCCGGTCTCTGGTGCAGTATTCTGACCTGGATCGGCTACGCCATCGGCCAGAATCAGGAGCTTGTCGTGGCCTGGTCCCATCGCGCACTGGTCTGGGTTATCCTTGCCAGTTGTGGACTGGTGGCATGCTACGTCTGGTGGCACCGGCGACAGCAGGCATTAAACCGTAATAAGCCTTGAAAGGCAAAGGAATTTCAAATGGAAACAACCCGCATTGGACGCATTCACTATCTTGCGCCCAGCTTTGAGACCGTATCTCCCATAACGATCCAGGGGTTTACAACCCGGCACGAAGGGATTTCACGCCCCCCCTATAACTCGCTTAACCTGGGGATGAATACTGATGATTCACCCCACAACATCGAAGGCAACCGCAGCCTGCTGACCCGCGCCTTTGGTATCCAGCAAGACCGCCTGGTAACGGTACGCCAGAACCATGGCAGCGATATTCTGGTTATTGACGCACCCAACGATGATTATTCACACTTTGCCGGTCTTGAAGCAGACGCCATCATCACCAATCAGCCCGGTGTAATGATCGGGATCACCGTGGCAGACTGCGTGCCGATTCTGCTTTTTGATCCGGTCAAAAAAGTCATTGCTGCAGTCCATGCCGGCTGGCAGGGCACCGCAGCACGGATTCTCCTGCAAACCGTAGAGGGCATGGTGCGGGTCCTGGGTAGCCGTGCCAACGATATACAGGCAGCAATCGGCCCTTGTATTAACCCTTGCTGCTACGAAGTAGATCAGCCGGTAAAGGATGGCTTCAAAGCGCAGCCAGATTTCTGGAACGCAGTAGCTGAACCTGCTGCAAGCGGTAAGTGGCGTCTTGATCTTGCCCTTGCAAACCGGATGCAGCTTGAGGATGCAGGCCTTTCCCCGGCATCCATCAAAACTTCTGGCAACTGTGTCTGCTGCCAGAAGGAACTGTTCTTCTCCTATCGTCGTGACGGTGGGGAAACCGGACGCCAGATGGGATTCATCATGCTGAAGGAAGCCTAAATGCTGGCCAAGGTACTGAGTGCCGCCGTTGTCGGTATCGACGCTATTCTGGTTGATGTAGAGGTGGATATTGCCCAGGGCTTGCCTCAGTTTTCAACCGTTGGCCTACCGGACGGAGCGGTTAAAGAAAGCAAGGATCGGGTCAAGGCAGCCTTAAAAAACAGCGGATACGATTTCCCACCCCGTAGAATCACCGCAAACCTGGCACCGGCAGATCTGAAAAAAGAGGGATCTGCCTTTGATCTTCCGATCTCCATCGGCATTCTGGCAGCCACCGGCACCATCACCGGTAATCGCCTGCAGCGCTATATCCTACTGGGTGAACTATCCCTTGATGGCAGCCTGAAACCGGTGCGGGGTGCCCTGCCGGTGGCGGTGGCAGCCCGCCAGGCAGGGCTTTCCGGCCTGATACTGCCACCAGAAAATGCTGCTGAGGCTGCTGTTGTCGAAGGGATTGAGGTGTTACCGGCCGCCACTCTGGCCGATGTGGTCCAATTTCTGCGTGGAGAGTTGGAAATCGCCCCCAAACAAATTAATCTGCACCAGCTCTTTCAACAGCAAGAGGAACATGGCGAAGATTTTTGCGAAGTGCGGGGCCAGGATCATGCCAAGCGGGCCATTGAGGTCTCGGCTGCTGGCGGCCACAACCTGCTGATGATCGGCCCGCCCCGATCCGGCGAAACCATGCTGGCCCGCCGTATTCCCTCCATTCTGCCCCCTCTGGGATTTGACGAAGCTATCGAAACCACTGCCGTATTCAGCGTCAGTGGCCTGTTGGAATCTGGCCACGCCCTGGTCACCACGCGACCATTCAGGTCACCCCATCATACTATCTCAGACGTTGGCCTGATTGGTGGCGGCTCATCGCCGCGCCCAGGTGAAGTTTCTCTTGCCAATCATGGCCTGCTCTTCTTGGATGAGTTGCCGGAGTTCAAGAAAAACGCCCTTGAGGTACTGCGCCAACCCCTTGAAGACGGCAAGGTAACCATTTCACGCTCACTGCAGTCCCTGACCTATCCCTCCCGCTTCATGCTGGTGGCAGCCATGAACCCATGCCCCTGCGGTTATCTGGGTGACCCGACCCATGCCTGCACCTGCACCCCGGTTGCCATCAAACGCTACCGTTCCCGCATCTCCGGTCCGCTGCTGGACCGGATTGATCTACATGTAGAAGTGCCTGCCGTGGCCTACCGCGACCTGTCTGACACTCGTGAAACAGAATCATCCGCTGTGATTGCCAACCGGGTTATGCAGGCAAGGCTGGTACAACTGGAACGGTTCAAGGGCACCAAGGTACACTGCAATGCCCAGATGAACGCCCGCTTAATCAAAAAACATTGCGAGCTCGATGCTGCCGGTCACCGGATGCTGGAGCTGGCCGGAGACAAGCTGGGCTTCTCTGCCCGCAGTTATTCCCGCATCCTCAAGGTGGCTCGCACCATTGCCGACCTGGCCGGGGCTGAAGCGATCCATGAACCACACCTAGCAGAGGCGATTCAGTACCGCAGTCTGGATAGAAAAATACCTTCCTAGACCGTACAGCCATCGGGATACTCTTATGCCGGATCAACCGATCGGTGCTACCTATCGTCCCGTATTATTTGCCATTACCATTGCCTGTGTTTATCTGTCTGCTGAACAGTCGTTGATCCAAATAGCGCCTGATTGGTCAGCAAATTCTGTTGCTATATGGTAGCGGTAACCATTCTACTCGCCGGGTTGCGAGGTATTCATGCATCCCCCAAAAGGAGTATAGAACATGCCGGTTTACGAAGTTAAACACCCCTTGATTCAGCACAAACTGGGGTTGATGCGCAAGGCTGAAATCAGCACCAAAGAGTTTCGTGAACTTGCATCGGAAGTGGCGCGCCTGCTTACCTACGAATCCACCAAAGATCTTGAAACCGAAGAGATCACCATTCAAGGTTGGGCCGGTCCGATTCAGGTTCAGCAGATCAAGGGTAAGAAGATCACTGTTGTGCCGATCCTGAGGGCCGGTCTGGGCATGATGGACGGGGTGCTTGACATGATCCCCAGCGCCAAGGTGAGCGTAGTGGGACTCTATCGCAATGAAGAGACCCTTGAGCCGGTGGCCTACTATGAAAAATTCACCTCTGATATGGATGAACGAACCGCATTGATCATTGACCCGATGCTGGCCACGGGCGGATCATTGCTTGCTACCATAGCAATGTTGAAAAAAACCGGTTGCAAGCGGATTAAGGGACTTTTTCTGGTGGCGGTACCGGAGGGGATCAAGCGGGTCGTTGACGCACATCCCGATGTTGAGCTCTACATTGCAGCCATTGATGAGCGGCTGAATGACCAGGGCTACATCCTTCCCGGCCTCGGCGATGCCGGGGACAAAATCTTCGGTACAAAATAGGGAGCAGCCATGTCCACCACTCCTGAACCTGTCTGGCGCACCGCCTTATCCGGCGCACAGATCCTTTTTGTTGCCTTTGGCGCAACGGTGCTCGTGCCGCTCCTGACCGGCCTCAACCCCAGTCTGGCCCTGCTGGGAGCAGGTGTCGGCACCCTGGTTTTTCAGGTCTGCACCAAGCGTCAGGTGCCGATCTACCTCGGCTCATCCTTTGCCTTTATTGCACCGGTGATCTACTCCGTCAAGACCTGGGGGATGCCCGCAACCATGGGGGCCCTGGCTGCTGCCAGCTTCTTTTATTATGTTGCCGCCGGCCTGGTAAAATGGCGTGGCGTCGGCTTCATCCACCGCCTGCTTCCCCCGGTGGTCATCGGACCGGTGGTGATGGTGATCGGCCTGGGATTGGCCCAGGTAGCCATCAGCATGGCAACCGGCAAGGCTGGTGAAACGCAAGCGGTTCCCTACGGCACCGCCTTAAGCATTGCCGCAATTTCACTGACTGCCACCATGCTGACAGCCATCCATGCCCGTGGCCTACTCAAACTGGTGCCGATTCTGGTTGGGGTATCGGTTGGCTATGGTGCGTCACTCTTTGCCGGCATTGTTGATTTCAGCAGGGTGATCAACGCCCCCTGGCTGACAGTCCCCGCATTTGGTCACCCCACCTTCAACCCGGCAGCAATTCTATTCATGATACCGGTTGCCATTGCGCCGATTGTCGAGCATGTCGGCGGTATTCTGGCCATCGGTTCAGTGGTTGGAAAAGACTATACCGAACAACCCGGCCTGCATCGCACCCTGCTGGGGGATGGTCTGGCGGTCAACATTGTCGGCCTGTTCGGCGGCCCACCAGTCACCACCTATGGCGAGGTTACCGGCGCGCTGATGTTGACCCGCAATTACAATCCGGTGGTCATGACCTGGGCTGCCTGCTTCGCGATTCTGATGGCCTTTGTGGGCAAGTTCAGCGCACTATTGCAGTCAATTCCGATGCCGGTTATGGGTGGTATCATGGTGCTGCTGTTCGGCTCCATTGCCGGAATCGGCCTTAAAACCATTATTGACGGCAAGGTTGATCTGATGCACCCCCGCAACCTTTGTCTGATTTCCGTCACATTGGTGACCGGTATTGGTGGTCTGGGAGTCACCATCGGCGGATTCAGCCTGCAGGGGATCAGTCTTTGCGGGGTATTGGCGGTGCTGCTCAACCAGATTTTACCTAGAGACCAGCAGCACGCTGAATGTCAGGAACAGCCCTGATAGCTTGATAAAACGCCTGCAAGCACGGAAGGAGAGCTCAAATGATTGGATATGACGCGCTATACACAAGAAACATCCAGTTTTATCACTGACAATTGAGAGAAAGTACACGCAGCGTCTATGCGTTGACAGGTGTAGTAGAGGGGGGGATACCCCCTCTTATTTTATGTCACTCGGCCAGATTCTGTAAAAAGTGGTATCTTGGAGTGGCTTACATAGGGTAGCTAAACGAAGCCTCTGGCGTCGGTCGCTGCTGATGAGCCGCCCGGCAAAACAGATCAGTTCCTGCAGTACAGAACTCCTTGATCCCCAAAGCGGTTGACCGCTTTGGGCAGCCCTTTGTCACATCCTGCCTGTTACCGGTTCAAAAACGCCATCATATAGGCTGGATACCGTTCACCACTGGCAGCGCCTCTAGGCAGGACCGCAGCAATGGCAGCCATCTCATCTGCGGTAATAGCAACAGACCCGGCAGCAACATTCTCCTCAAGGTACTTCCTGCGCTTGGTGCCGGGAATCGGCACGATAGCATCTCCCTGGGCCAGCACCCAGGCCAACGCCAACTGACCAGGCGTAATCCCCTTGCCTGTTGCAATGGCCTTGATTTTCTCCACCAGATCAAGGTTCTTCTGGAAGTTCTCACCCATAAAACGGGGGGAATTGCGGCGGTAGTCATCAGCAGCAAAGTCATCCGGGCTTTTCAACTGCCCGGTCAAGAAGCCACGCCCAAGCGGGCTGTAGGCCACCAAACCAATCCCCAACTCTCGCAGGGTTGGCAGCACCTCATCTTCAAGATCGCGGCTCCAGAGCGAATACTCGTTCTGGAGGACCGAGATCGGATGTACGGCATTGGCACGTCTGATGGTCTGCACGCCTGCCTCTGAAAGCCCCAGATAGCGGAGCTTGCCAGCCTTGACCAGCTCTGCCATGGCACCTACGGTCTCCTCAATCGGTACATCGGCATCCACCCGGTGCTGATAATAGAGGTCAATGCAGTCAATCCCCAGCCGCTTTAGTGAGGCATCACAGGCCGCCTTGACATACTCCGGCTTGCCGCTGATACCGGTAATCGGTGCCCAGCCGCCGTCGGCGGCTGCCTGGGCGCTGCGTAAAAGGCCAAATTTGGTGGCTACAATCACCTTGTCCCGCTTGCCCTTGATCGCCTTACCGATCAGCTCTTCATTGGTAAACGGGCCGTAGGCGTCCGAGGTGTCCAGAAAATTCACCCCCAGCTCCAGTGCCCGATGGATGGTGGCGATTGACTCTGCCTCATCACGCTCACCGTAAAAGTCTGACATCCCCATGCAACCCAGGCCCTGGGCTGACACGGTTAATCCTTGTGTTCCGAGTTTTCTCTGTTCCATTGATCTGCTCCTATAATAGAATTCTACTCTTCTTGACTTAAGATGCTGCTTTTACGCCTAACGGTGCTGAGGCTGACCCGCCCTCGGCGGGTCTTGCCGATGGTTAGCTGTGTTTTTGAATTCTCGCTTTGAGGTCGTCGGTGGTGTAAGCGGGAACTTGTTTATGAAGCATAGCATGGCAGTTTGGACAGACAGGGATTAGATCGTTTTTTGGGTCAACTTCGTATGCTTCTCCAATTTCTGATAGTTGCCGTAGGTGATGAACATGAATGAAGCCTTTTCCGATTTCTCCATATGTTGATTCAAAGTCAAAGCCACAAACTGAGCAAGAACTTCCATGATGCTGAAGGCACGCTTGGCGTGCTCTTGGGTCTCTTTCATAGGCGTTGACAGCAATACGACGAAGTGCACCTTCCCAATATCTCTCGGGAGTTGGTATTTCCTCGGAAAAGGTGAGAGGCGAAAGGCCTATTTTGGCAAGATGAGTTGTCCAGAGAGTTTCAAGGATGGCTGCTTCATCCGGAGGTATTGTCATGCCGCTAGCTTGGGGGCTCCAGTGTACTTTTGGAATAATTGCCTGTAGATCAGACTTTAATAGAATTTCTTCTTTGTGAGGATGAAGAAGAATGTCATATCTCAGATCTACATACCAAGCCAATTTGGAAGGATCGGTATAATGCTCTTCTTCAAAAGGTGCGGTCAGAACTGTACCGGATGCCATAATGCCTGTCGGCTGTTCGGATCCAAGTTTTATTAAGAATGCTCTGTCACCTGGCACTATTTTTTTTGTGACTCCGCAAGACCACCTGTCATCAAAATACTTTTTCGCCTTACAACTCTCGACGTCGGCATCAATAGTCGTCCAAGTCCACCTTTTCGGATTCCATGCGAATAAAAATGTATTCATTTTCTTTCCTCAGTTAACGTGTCGCGGCGGACCTGCTCGGCGCTGTTTGCCGCGTCAGTGTCTACGCCGCTGTTGGTCTCAGTTTTTTCGTGAGCATGGGCTCAGTCTTACTGCCCTCTGTCCCAGATTATCGGCCCTTGTATTTTATTTCTGAAGTTTAGAGTTTCATGATCTTTGAAAAAGTTGGCAGAATATTTAGAATTGCCTAAAAAGTTGTTGACTTGCGACCCAGAAGTATGGGTCGCGCCCTACGAGCGTATTTGATGTTAAGAG
>Ga0074197_1002293_pt1 | contig 13611 bp, 9 predicted proteins | sample EPASupsiteSAE305_FD_64526 | JGI IMG/M metagenome (GOLD analysis project Ga0074197, IMG submission 64526) | Bioremediated contaminated groundwater microbial communities from EPA Superfund site, New Mexico - SAE3-05 reassembly with SPADES | ecosystem: Environmental > Aquatic > Deep subsurface >...
GAAGTCGTGGGTGCGGCAGGAGCCGTCCACAGGTATGAGTCCACTTGCGCCCAAGAACCTGATTTTCCCCCGCGTGTGGGCTAAACAGAGCCCCGCGCGAGCCAATTCCCACAAACTGCCGCACCCGCCCGCTCAGCGCTTCGGGAATATCGATCCGCACCGCGGCACGAACCGAACCATCCGTTTTCAAGGTGGCATCGAGGTTTCCCGAACATGAGGTGCTCACAATAAACGCGGTGGCAGAAATCGCCACCCACAGTATGGATTTCACAAAGGCGGCAGTTTTTTGATTCGTCGATGATTTCATGGGCAATTTTACTCCAGTTTAGCCAATTTCAAAAGTCGGTTGCTTCTGAAATTGGCTTTGCATTTGCTCTGGTTTCGTTGAAACCGTACGCAAATGCCGCAATAAAAGGTCGTTTTTTCAAAACTCGTCCGACTTTTGAAAGAACCTCCAGTTATGGTTTTTTTGCATACAGCGGCATTGGACGTGTGCTCTTGCGGAGCAAGGCTTCGCTGAACCGCTCGAGCGTCACCTGGCTTTCCAGGGCGAGCCGCCGGTATGTCGCATGGCTCACCAGAAGACTCTGATGAAATTCGCGGCACAGCGAATCGAGCCGGGCCGCGATCGCGATGGTGTCGCCATAGAAACCCATTTTTTGCTGGCCCGGCGGACCAAGAAGCGCGGCGGTCACAAACCCCGAATGAATGCCTAAGGATACTTTTATATCATTCGGAAGCGATTTTACCACCATATCCTCTTTTAGCCCTTCCATCTCTTCAAGAAAGGCATACGCCGCGTTGAGTGCTCTGTCCGCACTGCGATCAGCATCGACAAGGCCAAAAATGGTGACGACGGTATCGGCCGAAAGCGATGCGATTCTTCCACCGAAACTTCCCGCGCATCGAGTCCAAATTCCATAATAGCGATTGAGCAGTGCTGTCGCCTCTGTGCGGCCCAGCTGTTCCGAAAGATCAGTAAAGCCGATGATGTCAGAAGATACCACAGTCACGAAGAAGGCAGTCGGCGATCGCACCGGCAGGCTCTCGGGGGGTTCGGCGTCCGCCGGCTCGGGCTGTCTTTCGCCGGGACTTTCCTCTGAATCTTTATTTTCCGATTCCTGTCGGGAAGCATCGATGATGCGTTTGGCTTCCTGCGGCATTTCGATGATTCGCGTGAGCCGGTGTTCCAGAGTAATCGCCCTCATCCGAGCCACTAAGAGCAAAAAGTCGAAGGAGATGACGCCGAACAGCGCGAAGAGGTGTTGGGGTGCGCGTATGAATTTCTCGAATACCGCGAGGAATGATTGGATGCGCAGTGCCTGAGCCATCGTCTCCGCGTCGATTTCGCCTTTTGCGAAAGAAGCGGTCACTGATATGCGCAAATCCAGGTACGCGTAGAAAAGAATAAAGATGAGCGCCGAGCCCAGAGAGAGCGCGATTTCAGAGAACCGCTTCCAAAATGGCTTGCGGAATACCAGCGTCAGCGTCTGGAAGACAGCGATATAAATTGAAGAGCCCCACAGGAGTATATTCACTGTCTCGGTAAATGCGATGTCCGAGAGCGTTGCCCGCAGAATCGAGTATGCCGCCGGAGTGATGAGGGAGTACAGAAGCCGCAGAATCGGAATATGCCCCTGCAGCGAGAGAAGGCCTGTCTGGATGAGCATGAAGGTGAGCACGATGAGCGACGTGACGAGCGCGTTCTTCCATGACCCTGATGTCAGGGAGATGATCATGACAAAAAAGAGGACCATCTGGTTCGAATAGTAATACAGCTCGTTCGCAAAGCGTTTTCTGGAAAATTGCATCGGCTCTATTGTATCCGCCACAATGGCCGGTGGAAAGTCCCGACGGCGTTCCGGCAAAAGATGAAGGAATACTTGACGGGAGCTTAGAAGAGTGTACAATAATTTCGCATCATCTATCTCAAAGGAGGTCCTATGAAAAAGCTCGTAGCAGTGATGCTCGTGCTCGCCTTCCTCGTGGTTGGCGCCGATGTATTCGCCCAGACCAAGGCCAAATTTCACATTGGCGTGGTAACCGGCACAGTCTCTCAGTCTGAAGATGATCTGCGCGGTGCCGAACAGCTGATCAAGGAATATGGCAACGTCAAAGATGGCGGCATGATCCAGCACATTACGTATCCTGACGACTTCATGTCCCAGCAGGAGACCTTCATTTCCAATGTCGTCGCGCTCGCTGACGACAAGGATATGAAAGCGATTGTCATCAACCAGTCGATTCCTGGCACCGCGGAAGCCTTCAAGCGCGTACGCGCCAAGAGACCGGACATTCTCCTTCTCGCTGGCGAGCCGCATGAGGATCCGCTCGTCATTCAGGGTGCCGCGGATCTCGCGCTCTCCGCCGACTTCGTGTCGCGCGGCTATACCATCATCTGGGCAGCCAAACAGCTCGGGGCGAAGAACTTCGTGCACATCTCCTTCCCCCGCCACATGAGCTATGAGTCGCTCGGCCGCCGCCGCGCGATCATGGAACAGGCGTGCAAAGACCTCGGGCTCAATTTCTACTTCGAAACCGCGCCGGACCCGACCTCTGACGTCGGCGTCGCGGGCGCCCAGCAGTTCATCCTCGAGAAAGTGCCACAGTGGGTCCAGAAATACGGCAAAGACACCGCGTTCTTCTGCACGAACGACGCGCATACCGAGCCGCTTCTCAAACAACTGCTCGCCTATGGCGGCATCTTTGTGGAAGCCGACCTTCCGTCCCCGCTCATGGGCTATCCCGGCGCGCTCGGGCTTGACCTTTCCAAAGAAGCGGGCGATTTCCCGGCCATTCTCAAGAAAGTTGAAGCCGCCGTCGTCGCGAAGGGTGGCGCTGGCCGCTTCGGGACATGGGCATATTCCTATGGATATACCCTCACTGCCGGTCTCGGCGAGTTCGCGAAGAGAGTCGTCGAAGGCAAAGCCAAGAAAGACAGCATGAAGGACGTATTCGACGCGCTCGGCAAGTATACCCCGGGAGCCAAGTGGAATGGCGCCTACTATGTCGATATGGGTACCGGAGTCCGCGCGAAGAACCAGATCCTCATCTATATGGATACCTACGTCTTTGGCAAGGGTTTCCTGCCCACGACACAGCAGAAGGTCCCAGAGAAGTACTACACCATCAAGATGCACAATTAGTTTCGCATGCCGCGCGCGTAGCGCGCGGCCTTTTTTCTCTTTGTATGTACCGCTGAACAAGGCGGCATATTCCGGCCCGTATTCAGGCGTTGTCGGGATACGGGCTATTTTTTTCGTAAACCCATCTACAATGGAATTATTATGGCGAATGGAAGCTCTCTTCTTTCCATCGAACACGTTTCCAAGGATTTTTATGGAAACGTTGTACTGCATGATGTGAGCTTCGATCTCCACGAAGGCGAGATTCTGGGCCTTGTGGGAGAAAATGGAGCGGGTAAAACCACACTCATGCACATTCTCTTCGGTATGCCCGTCATTATGGAGACTGGCGGATTCCAGGGCAGCATCAAGATCGGAGGGACGGAGGTTCATTTTTCGAGTCCCTTCGACGCGCTGGATGCCGGGCTCGGCATGGTCCACCAGGAATTCAGCCTGATCCCCGGATTTACCACGACTGAAAATATCGTGCTCAACCGCGAATCCATGCGCGCGAGTATCTTGAATGACGTGTTTGGCGACCGCATGAGCGTGCTCCAGCGCGACAGAATGCGCGAACGCGCCCAGAAGGCGATCGGTAAGCTCGGTGTCGATCTCAATCCGGACATGCTGGTATCGGAAATGCCGGTAGGTCACAAGCAGTTCACAGAAATCGCGCGCGAGATCGACCGGGAACAGACGCGTATTCTTATCCTTGACGAACCCACCGCGGTCCTGACCGAATCAGAGGCTGAAATGTTGTTGCAGACCCTCAAGCGCCTCGCTTCGGAAGGTATCGCGATTATTTTTATTTCCCACCGACTTCAGGAAGTGTTGGCCATCGCGAACCGAATCGTCGTGCTCCGCGACGGTCATGCCGTCAAAGATACGCCAAACGAAAACATAAGCATGCGCGACATCGCGTCCTGGATGGTTGGCCGTTCCCTCGGCGAAAGCGGCCAGCGGTCCGAAGCGCGGGGCTTTGCGGAGAGTCTATTCAAGGTGCGGCACCTCTGGGTCGATATGCCGGGCGAAACTGTGCGCGATGTTTCTTTCGATGTGCACAGAGGTGAAATTTTCGGCATTGGCGGTCTGGCCGGCCAGGGTAAACTCGGTATCCCCAACGGCATCATGGGTCTTTTCCCCGCGGGAGGCGAAGTCGTCCTCGACGGGAAGACCGTGCCCCTCAATGATCCCGCGAAAGCGCTCGCGATGGGCATGGCTTTTGTTTCGGAGGACAGGCGCGGGGTCGGACTTCTCCTCGACGAAAGCCTCGAATGGAATATTGCCTTCACCGCCATACAGGTGCACGGGCAATACCTGAAAAAGATATTCGGGCTTTTTTCTCAACGCGACGAAAAGGCGATGGAGGATCTCTGCGCGGAATATGTGAAGCTTCTGGACATCAAGTGCACGAGCACGAAGCAGAAGGCCAAGGAGCTTTCGGGCGGCAATCAGCAGAAAGTCTGTCTCGCAAAAGCGTTTGCGATCAAGCCGCAACTGATGTTTGTGTCGGAACCTACGCGCGGCATCGACGTAGGCGCGAAGAAGCTCGTGCTCGATACGCTCCACCACTACAACCGCGATTTCGGGACGACCATCGTCATGGTGTCGAGCGAGCTCGAGGAATTGCGCTCGATCTGCGACCGCATCGCCATTGTCGACGAAGGCAGGATCGCCGGTATCCTGCCGCCGACGGCGGACATCTCTGAATTCGGCCTGCTCATGTCAGGCGCTGCTATGGAGGAAGCCGTCAATGCGTAATTTCAAGACATTCATCCAAGACTTCGGATGGCCGCGCATCATTATATTCTTCTTTTTGGTGGCGCTTTTCATCATGGCGCCTTTTGTCGGTGTCCGTCTCGACGCGTCGTTTTCCGATGTGCTGAACAGGTTCGGACAGAATGCCATCATGGTGCTCGCGATGGTGCCGATGATTCAGTCGGGCTGCGGCTTGAACTTTGGTCTTGCGCTGGGCCTCGTGGCGGGGCTTTTGGGCGCGACGCTGTCGCTGCAGCTTGAGCTTCACGGGATGCTGGGATTTTTGGGCGCGATCGTGCTGGCAACGCCGTTTTCGATCATTTTCGGCTGGTTCTATGCCAAGCTTCTGAACAAGGTAAAGGGCGAGGAGATGACCATCGCGATGTACGTCGGATTCTCGTTCATCATGTTCATGTGCATCATGTGGCTTATCCTGCCGTACAACAATCCGACGATGGTCTGGGGCTATGCGGGCAAGGGCTTGCGAACCACGATTTCGGTTGAAAATTACTGGCTGAAAATATTGAACAACTTCCTGGCGATCAAAATCGGCCAGTTCTTTGTCTTCCCGACGGGACTGCTTCTGTTCGTCGCGCTGTTTGCTTTTTTGATGTGGCTGTTTTTGCGCAGCAAGACAGGGACCGCCATGACGGCGGTGGGGTCGAATCCCGACTTTGCGCGCGCTTCCGGTGTGGATGTCGACAAGATGCGCACCATCTCGGTCATCATTTCGACCTTCCTTGGCGCGGTGGGGATCATTGTCTATGAGCAGAGCTTCGGTTTCATTCAGCTCTATACGGCGCCCAGCCCGATGGTGTTCCCCGCGGTCGCCGCGATCCTCATAGGCGGCGCGAGTATCAACAAGGCAAGCATGGTGAATGTGCTCGTCGGAACCATTCTGTTCCAGGGGCTCTTGACCATGACGCCTTCGGTGATCAACTCGCTCTTGCAGACAGACATGTCGGAGGTCATACGGATTATCGTATCGAACGGCATGATTCTCTACGCGCTCACGCGCAAGATAAAGGTGTCAAAATGAGCGCACGGAAAAAACTCTCAACATTTTTCTCGAGATACGCGGTTGTCATCATTTTCGTCATCATCACCTTGATCGCGATTCCACCGTCAGGCCTTTCGATCAAGTATATTTTGCAGGAAATCATCACGAGGCTCGGGCGGAACTCCTTCCTCGTGCTGGCGCTCCTCTTGCCGATCTACGCGGGCATGGGCCTGAACTTCGGCATGACGCTGGGCGCGATGGCAGGCCAGGTCGGCCTCATCTTCGCGGTGAATTACGGTATTTCGAACTGGCAGGGCCTTGTGTTCGCGCTGCTGGTGGGCCTGCCGATTTCGGTGCTGCTGGGCTATGTATGCGGCCTCGTCATGAACAGGGCCAAGGGCCGCGAGATGGTCACGGGCTATATTCTGGCATTCTTTATCAACGGCATTTATCAGTTTTTCGTGATGTACATGCTGGGTTCGGTCATCCCGATGGGCAACAAGTCCATCGTGCTCTCACGCGGGTACGGCATCCGCAACACGCTCAACCTCGAATCGGTGCGGCAGTCGCTCGATAACATTGTCATGCTGCGCGTGGGCGGATTCTCGATTCCTCTTGTGACCTTCATCGTCATCGCGCTTCTGTGCGTGTTTGTGGTGTGGTTCAAGAAGACGAAGCTCGGGCAGGATATGCGGGCCGTGGGACAGGATATGGCGGTGGCGGAAGCGGCTGGCATTCCGGTCGAGAAGACGCGCATTGTGGCGATCATCATTTCGACGGTGCTGGCGTGTGCGGGGCAGATCATTTTCCTCCAGAACATGGGGAACCTCGCGACCTACAATGCGCACGATCAGACTGGATTCTTCGCGGTGGCCGCGATTCTTGTCGGCGGCGCGTCGGTCACGCACGCCAGTATCGCGAATGTGTTCCTTGGCGTTACGCTGCTGCACGCCATGTTCGTGGTATCGCCGCTTGCCGGACAGAAGCTTTTTGGATCGGCAATGATCGGCGAGTATTTCCGTCAGTTCATCGGGTACGGTGTCATCGCGATTTCGCTTGTGCTCTACGCGTGGAGAACGAGAAAGGCCGCCGCGGAAGCGCGCCTAAGCTTGCGCGGCGCCCAGAATGGCCCGGGGAAAGGGAATGGCAAGCCCGCGGTTGGGAACGGAGGGCAGGCATGAACGGTACGGCAAATGCAAAAGGCGCTCCGAATACAAAGACCCGCCGTCTGCTCATCCGGGGAGCTTTGCTGGTTGTCTATGTTCTGATTATGGTGCTGATGATTTATTCAGGGCGCCGGCACACGATTCTCATCGACAACAAGGACGCGGCCGATGGCTCGTACAGCGCCATCAATGGGATGGAAGTCTCGATAGATAAACAGGAATCTTCCGAGTATTATCCGGGAGACCGCGATAAGGCCATGGTCCAGGGACAGAAGCATACTATAAAAGTGAACATTTTTGATGACAACAAGACCATCGAAAAATCATTCACCGTCCCCCTCTGGAGCGACGTGATGATCATTTCGGTGCCAAAGGTGGTCGCCGGCATCGAGCCATGGATCGCGCCGTTTACCATGGCGGAACAGATCCAGGAGGCGCAGGAATCCGCCCCGCCAGCGGGCGAAACGACGTTCCAGAGTTTGGGCAGTATGATACCCGAGGGAATGGAAGAGGCGCAGCAAAGCCCGTAATTGCCCAACTCAGCGGGGTGTGTGGATGTGCCCCGGCGACTCACTGAGAAAATTGACACACAATAAAAAACGCCCCGGATAACCGGAGCGTTTTTTATTGGTTCTTACTAGAAAAGGCGTCGAACGGCGTAGCATTTTCTTGATATATCAGTATACAGGCCTTGGTTCAAGCGCGACGGTGATCGCATCGTCCCATGTGACACCCCGGCTTGAGTTAGAAGGATCGGCATTCCAGAGGCAGTTTCTTACTGTCATGAGCCTGCGCGCGGAATCGATGGTCACGAGGTAGAAGGAGAGCTTTGTCTCATCGTTGGCGGAAACCGTGCCCTTCATCGGAGAATCGACGCCGAAGACGTGGAGGACGATGGTGTTATCGACTCCTGTCCACTCGGAATAGTGCCTCCAGTGGTCGTTGCCGTGGAAGTATACCGAAATATTTCTGTGCCTGGCCAGGAACTTTTCCAAGGCCATCTGCTCGTCCGTGGTGGGATCGTTTACGCTCTTGCCCGAGAACTGTTCGGAAAGAATGTTCTCGAATTTATCTTTGGCGTTGATGTCGTGGGACCCGTTGGGATTGATGAAGTGCTTGGCTTCGACATTGGGTTCGTCGTGCGTAAAGAGAATGACGGGCGTCGTCTCGGGGACGGAGGACAGGTCTTTTTCTATCCACGCTCTTTCCCCGGCGTCGGGCCACATGGTGATGAAGACGAAGTGAACGCCGTCAAAATCTTTTGAGAAGTGGACCCTGTCTGCCGAAAGGTTGTAGGTATCTTTTGTCAGCGGAGCGGGGGGAAACATCATCATGTTGTAGATGTTGGCCATGACGGTGGCGTCGGTGGCGGGGTACATGGGCTTGTAGAAGCCTATGGCGTCGGTGACGTCGTGATTCCCGGGGATTATATAGATTGGGCTGGTCGCTCCTTTATCGTTCTTCAGGGAAATTCCATCGATGTAGTCTTTCTTGAACTGGTTCCAGGATACGGCCGAACACTGAATGGCCTTCTCCTGGGTTCCCTCCTGCCTGTTTCCGATATCTCCGCCGATCGCGATAAAATCGATGGGGCCTACTTTCTGGCCTTCGCTGACTCCCCCGTCTTCGGCGAAGGTCAAATCGGAAATGCCGTTCATAGCAGAAACGAGCGCGGCGTTGACGGCGGCGGCGTCGACATTTTGCCCGGACCGGAATGTTTTTCTTGTGATACCGTAGTGTTCGTCGGACGTGAACACGAACTGGACAGTCTGAGCCCAGAGCGCTGCGGCGGCGAAGAGCGCCAGCGCGCAGACGGCAAAGACCCTGCGCAGGCCGCCCCGCGACAAAACATGATTCATCCTATGCCTCCTCGGTAGTTTGAGAATCAAGCACTTATACGATGAATCATGCGGAAAATCCGTGAATCCACGGTCAATAATCTATTAATTTTCGTGGACGAAAGTGCGGCGACTAAGCTTGGCGCAATAGCGGCACAAGAAAGTGCCCCGGGTGGCCGGGGCGCTTTCCCTTAGATGAAGAGGTTGACCCCCGCACTGCTCGCGGCTTCCATATAGGTCGCGACGCCGCCGATTTCGACGCCGTCGAGCAGCTCTTCGCGCTTGACGCCCATGATGTCCATTGACATCTGGCACGCGATGAGGTGGACGCCGGCCTGGCGGGCCTGCGCCATCATGGTTTCGAGCGCGTCGACCCGCTTGGCCTTCATGCGCGACTTCATCATCTTCGGTCCGATTCCACCGAAATTCATGTGGGAGAGGGACAGGCCGCCCGCGTGCTTGGGAAGCATCATGCCGAACATCTTGCCCATGAAGTCTTTGGCCACGCGCGGCGCGTCGGGCTTGCGGATGACCGAGAGGCCCCAGAAGGTGAAGAACATGGTGACGTCCTTGCCGGCGGAGGCCGCTCCGTTCGCGAGCACGAAGCTCGCCAGGGCCCGGTCGAAGTCGTTCGAGAACACGATGATGGTTGCGCCCTTGGGTGTCATCTGGATAAAGGGCGCGCCGCCCGCGGCGGCGGCCGCCTGCGCCGCGGCCAGTGCGCTCTGCTTGACGGTCTTTTCGATCATCGCCGTGTACTTACCGTTCGATTCTTCCATCGAGATGAGCAGGTTGCCCGTCACCTTGCACCATGCGCCCGCGTCGCGGACAAAGCCTGGATCGGTCGCGCTTATGACCACGCGGCCGCCTTCCGGCAATTTGTCGATTTCGGTCTTGAGCCGCATGATGGGGCCGGGGCACTGCAGACCGCACGCGTCGACCTGGACGATAGTCTGGCGCTTCGCGGCGAGCGATTCGGGCATGCCGGAGCCTTCCGCGAAGGTCGTGTGCAGAAGTTCCTGGGCGCCTTTGGCCTGGCTGGACTGGAGACCCGCAAGACCCTGTTTGTAGATACCCTTGTGCGATTGCGGCTCGGTCGCGATCTCCCATGTCTTGTAGCCGCCTGAAAGGTTATAAATCGCCGTCCATCCGTTTTGCCTGAGGATTCGCTCCGCGAGGTAGCCGCGAAGGCCGACGCCGCAGTACACCAGCACTTCCCGGTCGCGCGGAATTTCGCCGAGCCTCTGGCGCAGCACGTCGAGGGGAATGTCCACCGCGCCGGGAATGACTCCGAGGGAGAACTCTTCCGGGGTGCGCACGTCGAGTACAAAACCGCCCCGTTCCTGGAATGCTTTCACTTCATGCCACTGCAACTGGTGGCTCAAGCCCGCGAGCACATTTTCAGCCACCATTCCGGCGATATTGACGGGGTCCTTGGCGCTGGAGAAGGGGGGCGCGTAGGCGTGCTCGATTTCGCCGAGCTCTGTCACCTTTGCTTTACGGCGTATGTAATCGGCGATCAGGTCGATTCGCTTGTCGACGCCATCGTAGCCGACGACCTGCGCGCCGAGAAGCGTTCCGTCGGGCGTGAAAATGGTCTTGATGGTGAGGGGCTGCGCGCCAGGGTAATACCCCGCGTGGCTCGAACCATGGGTGATGACCGATATGCAGGGAATGTTGTTCTTCTTGAGGAGTTTTTCGGCCACGCCCGCGGCGGCGGCGGTGATGTCGAAAACCTTGGCGATCGAGGTGCCGATGGCTCCGTGCCACTTCCGGGTTCCAGGCCCTTTAACGATGTTGTCCGCGACGATGCGCGCCTGTTTGTTCGCGGGTCCCGCGAGCGGCACGGGCATCGCCATACCGAGGATGGGGTGCGGGAAGGCGATGGCATCGCCCAAGGCGTAGATCGAGGGGTCGCTTGTCTGCAAGTTTTCGTTGACGAGAATCGCGCCGTTCGGGCTGGTATCGAGCCCGGCGGCTTTGGCGATGCCTGTTTCGGGGCGGACTCCGATCGAGAGCATGATCATGTCGGCATCGAGGCGCGTCCCGTCGGCCAGAATCGCGACGACCCGGGAACCTGCCTGCTCGAATTTCGAGACGGCCGAACTGAGGTAGAGTTCGACGTTTTTCTGTTTCAGGTGCTGATGCACCAGAGCCGCCATTTCAAAATCGATGGGGTTCATCACCTGATCGAGCGCTTCGACGATGGTGACGAATGAGCCGCGCGCATGCAGATTCTCGGCCATTTCGAGGCCGATGAACCCGCCACCCACGACAATGGTCCGCTCGGGGCGCTTTGTGTCGAGGTATTCCTTTATGTGATCGATGTCGCTCACTGAGCGCAGGGTGAAAATGCGCGGATCTTCGATGCCGGGAATGGGCGGTTTGATGGGATCCGCGCCTGGTGAAAGCACGAGTGCGTCATACGTAAGCGAATATTCGCGACCGCTGTCCAGTTCGCGCGCCTGAATTTTCTTTGCTTCGCGATCTATGGCGATCACTTCGGTGCGAACGCGCACATCGACGTTGAGCCATGCCTTGAATTTTTCGGGCGTCATGACAAAGAGCCGCTCGCGCTCTTTTATGATTTCGCCCGCGTAATAGGGCAGGCCACAGTTGGCATAGCTTATGTGCGGACCGCGCTCGAACAGAATAATCTCCGCGTGCTCATCGAGTCTGCGAAGTCTGGCGGCGGTCGAAGCTCCGCCTGCGACACCGCCGACGATAATGTATCGTGCCATTCAAATGCTCCTCTATAAATCAGTTCGATTTATATAGATATATTTATATAAAGATAAATCAATAAATCAAGAAATGCAAGAGGGAGACGTGAAGAGCGAAGCGCGGATCGGGCCACGAAGAGCAGGTCTCTGTATTCGCAACCAGCTGCCCGATGTTCTATCAGGTATTCTCTCGGAACCCACGCTCGATTTGAAGAAGTCTTCTCTTTTTCATATATTTAAGAAAGTTAATCAGCGCACAGAAGTGTGTTGCGGGCGGTGTGTGCTTTTGCGTCGCGGCCGCAGCGCGTGGAAGGAGATTTTGTAAATGTATACACTGGTGCTTGTAAGACACGGCGAGAGCGAATGGAACAAGGAGAATCGGTTCACCGGCTGGACCGATGTGGATCTGACGGCAAAAGGCGTCGAAGAAGCCATTTCGAGCGGCGCGGCGCTGAAGAAGGGTGGGTTTGCATTTGACATTGCCTATACTTCGGTGCTGAAGCGCGCGGTCCGCACGCTCAATTTCGTCCTGGATGAATTGGACATGCAGTGGATTCCCGTGCACAAGGACTGGCGACTCAACGAGCGGCACTACGGCGCGCTGCAGGGGTTGAATAAGGCCGAGACGGCGCGGAAGTTCGGCGAGGAGCAGGTGCACATCTGGCGGAGAAGCTTCGACATACGGCCCCCCGAACTCACGCCGGACGACCCCCGTTTCCCCGGCAAAGACAGGCGGTACGCGGGGCTCGCGCCATTCGAGCTTCCGCTGGCAGAGAGCCTCAAAGATACGATTGCGAGATTCATGCCCCTCTGGCACGATGTCATCGCCCCCGACGTGAAAGACGGGAAACGCGTCATTATCGCCGCGCACGGAAATTCCCTGCGGGCGCTCGTGAAATATCTCGATTCCATGGATGATGAAGCGATTGTCGATCTCAATATTCCGACGGGCATCCCTCTCATCTATGAGCTCGACGAGGCGCTCAAGCCTGTCCGGCACTATTATCTGGCCGATGAAAATGCCGTCAAAGCGGCCGCGGAAGCCGTCGCAAATCAGGGCAAAGCAAAGTAAGATAGAGCCGGAACGGACGCTTCGCGCCGTTCCGGCGCACTGTGGATGAAGCTGACTCGGTGGAGAATGACCTGCGGCATTATCTCCACTTCGCACTTTATCCACAGCAGAATTCATCGGAGATTTTGAACACGTGATTTTTTTTGTGGTTGCCATAAGCGCGGCGCTCGCTGCTGCGGCGATTGTCGAATATCGAATTCATATTACCCGCATAAGAGCGATTCCCGTCCGCATTCTCGTGAACGGGACGCGGGGCAAGTCTACGGTCTCGCGGCTCGTCGCGGCGGGGCTTACGGCCGGCGGCCTGCGGACTTACGCGAAGACGACTGGTTCGGCCGCGCGGCTCATTTTGCCTGATCTGCGCGAGGTTTCAATCCGGCGGCGCGGATCGGCACACAGGCGCGCCTCAATCATGGAACACAGGTGGTTTGTGCGCGAAGCCCATAAAAACGGGGCGCAGGCGCTCGTCGCGGAGTGCATGGCGATTCAGCCCGAGACCATCCGTACGCTCGAAACACGGCTTGCGCATTCTACGATCGGCGTCATCACCAATGTCCGCCTCGACCATATGGACACCATGGGGACGGAGCTGACGTCGGTGGCGGAAGCCCTTGCGGAGTCCGTGCCTGTAAAAGGACGGCTTTTTGTGGGCACGGAAGGCATGGGCGAGGCCGTCAAGGAGGTTTTTGCGCGCAAGGCCGCGCGGCGCGGGGCTGAGCTGCACTTTGTCAATTACGATGGTGAGACACAGTCACTGTGTGGACAATTTTCGTATCCGGTGTTTGCGCAGAATTTGGCTCTTGCGCTGGCGGTATGTGGCGCATGCGGCGTTTCGCGCGAGGTCGCGCTGCGTGGCATGAAGGATGCGCCGCCGGACCCTGGCGTAAAGCCGTCGCTGCGGTTTGCGTGGCAAGGAATGGCGGTTCGTG
>Ga0074197_1002294_pt1 | contig 13606 bp, 8 predicted proteins | sample EPASupsiteSAE305_FD_64526 | JGI IMG/M metagenome (GOLD analysis project Ga0074197, IMG submission 64526) | Bioremediated contaminated groundwater microbial communities from EPA Superfund site, New Mexico - SAE3-05 reassembly with SPADES | ecosystem: Environmental > Aquatic > Deep subsurface >...
TTGGATGAGCTCGGCATTACATATGAGGATATGGATTACAAAAGTCTTGAAACCCGTCGTGTTATTTATACTCTTTTAAGAGAGGCAAATAAAACGCTTGGCAGAGATATTCATCCCTCTGGCAAGATGCTTATAGAAGCTGTTCCTGACCCCTTTGGAGGATGCATTCTGTATTTCACCGTCTATCAAAGTGATGCCGACAAAGAAGCTCTTGTTCCTGCACTCGCTCCTTTTATTTGCTTGTGCGAGTTTAAGGGTGAAAACGGACTTATTGATGCATCTCGTGCTATCGTAACAGGCTTTATAACCCCACCCGAAAGCAATCTGTACTCAAACGGTTGTGAATATCGATTGATTTTTAAGGGTGTTTCAAACCACCACAAATTAAAATCAATTTTGAGTGAATACTGCGATGGCATGTCTGAAAATCACACTAAAATTGCACACACAAAGGAGCATTGGAAATGCCTTTGCGACTCTAATGCAGTCGAAAAATTGGGTTCAGTTTAACCACAGTATGATTGCTGTGCGTTTTGCCTTAACAGTGTAATCATTTGTGCACTATCCTGTGCGGAAAAAATGGTGTTACCTGAAACGAACACGTTTGCACCAGCCTTTGCAGCTTCGCTTATATTGTTTTCGTCTATTCCACCGTCAACCTGAATTTCTAAATCAATTCCACGTGCATTGCACTCGTTGCGGATTTTCCTTACCTTCGGCATCATATCTGCCATAAAGGACTGTCCACCAAATCCTGGTTCAACAGTCATAACCAAAACCATATCAATAATATCAATATACGGTAAGACCTCACTAGCGGGGGTCTTTGGTTTTATGCTGATAGCTGCCTTGCATCCCGCTGCTTTAATAGCCTCAACAGTTTGCTTAACATCAGAATCAGACTCGATGTGGAAGGTTATTAAATCTGCACCCGCCTTTGCAAAAGAATCTATATATTTGAGTGGCTCACTAATCATCAAGTGAACATCAAAGAATATATCAGACACATTGCGAAGCGACTTGACAATAGGAACACCTATTGTTATATTTGGCACAAAGTGACCATCCATAACATCAAAATGTACCCAGTCAGCACCTGATTTTTGCATTCTTAAAAGTTCTTCACCCATTTTTGAGTAATCACATGATAATATGGAGGGTGATATTTTAATCATAATTTTTGCCCCTTATTTTCGTCCTAAAAGTTCTCTGTTAAGAGTTGTAATATTATATCAATTTTTAGGACAAAGGTCAACATAATCAGATTTATTCCAGAATTATACAAAACAGCTAACTACACTTAACCAAACAAATTCTGGGTTCGGCTTTATATTTGTTTATTTGTGTTTATAATCCAACCAAACAGAACAAACAATGAAATGTACTTAGTATGCGTTCAATAACCCCCGTAGCCCCTTCCTATTGGTTGCTATTTTTTGTAATACAAAAAGCATGTTCGGATATTTGAAAGTCTTTGTCATTGTCTTGTACTGTTTTTATAGGTAGAATACGTTGCCTACAGGCTAAAAACCTCCGCGGATTAACCGCAGAGGTTTTTGTTTTTATTAACAATATACTACTTTAACTTGTGTGGTGAGCCTTTAAAAATGTTACATTCTCACCAGATGGATAGAAGTAAATTCCTTCTACGTTGCTGTTAACAACCGTATAACTGTCCTCGAAATACACTGGAAAAATTATTCCGTTATTTATCAAATGAGTTTCAGCATCTCTGCAAAGCGTCAGCAGTGCATCTTTGTTATTTGCTTTGCGAATGCTGTCAAGCATAGAATCATAGGCACCAGATGAATAGTTTGCAACATTACCATAATTTTCTGTGCCAAACCTGTTTAAAAAGTCGGCAGCAAGAAACTCATCTGCAAAAATTGGTGCAAAAGCTAGCTCATAGTTGCCGTTATAAACTCTTTTTTGAAGTTCATCACGCTCCATTGTAACAATGCTAACAGAGAATTCAATGCCAAATAACTTTTGCCATTCTTGAATAAGCTTTTTAAGCAGTGTTTGATGCTCTTTGGTACACAGCAAAGAAATTGAAACCGCAGCACTATTGCCACTTTGAATGTAACTGTTCCAATACTTTGATGAAAGTGTTGTGTCATAGTTTGATAGGGTTACAACATTTGAACTAGCACGGTATGAAGAGCCGGGAACAATAAGGCATGATGAAGGAACAATTCCTTCTGCAACAGTGCCCAAATCTGATTGAAACACGCTTCCGTTAGTTGAATGGCAAAGAGCAAGCCTTAAATTGTTGTTGCTTAATAAAGTACTTGTATTGTTAAAACAAAGTGACCAGACAATGTTTTTATACTTTGCTGTTTGAAACTGCATGTCAGTAGGCAAAGCAGAAACAACAGAAGAGGAAAGATGAGAAGCATCATAACCATCGCTTGTAAGCTTTTCTAAGTATGTTGTATTATCAGGATTTACATAAAGATTAACGCCTGTGGGCAAAACCTTTTCTTCCCCTGCATAATTTTCATTGGCTTTAAGAAACAACACACTGTTTTTCTCCCAGTTGCTTAAATAAAATGGACCGTTGCAAAGCAAAAGCTTGGATGAAAGACCGTAGCGTCCTAATGTTTTATTAAAGAAAGCCTCATTACAAGGCATACAAATCGGAGTTGAAAGCACACTCAAAAAGTTCAAGCTGGCATAGTCCAAAGTGATTCGAAGAGTGTAATCATCAAGAGCAGTTACACCAAGCTTGCTTATTGGCATGTTACCTGAATGAACAGCTTTTGCGTTCTTTATTGCATAAAGAGTCTCTACATTAGGTGCATTTGTATTAGGGTCAAGTGCACGAGAAAAAGCAAAAACAAAATCTTTTGCTTTTACCTTTGTATCAAATCTTTTTTCATAATCTTTGCCAAGCATAGTTTCTAAATCTTTTGGCAAAAACCAGCGTGCATCTGAACGCAATTTAAAGGTGTATGTGAGTGAGTCAGATGAAACTTTCCAGCTTTTTGCAACCCCAGGAATTATGTTGCCTCCCTCACCAATTCTAACAAGCCCTTCAAAACAATTGTTAATTAAAATGTTTGCAGCAGTGCCCACGGCAATCTGCGGGTCAAGGCAGATCGGGTCAGAATTTATAGGAAAACGAATGACATCATATTTCTTTTTGCCGCCACAAGAGCAAAACAAAGTAAGTACAAGCACAACGCTCAAAACAATTGCAATAATTCTCTTCTTCACTTTTTCACCTCCGACAAAAATCGACTACAAATTTAGTTACATTATATCATCTTAATCTGGTTTTAAAAAGAGACAATTTAAAAATTTTTGAAACCTCGCTATAGAATATAATATATAAAATATGTTATACTTTTAAAGTATACATAAAGAAGTAAATTAAAGGGGATTTTTAAAATAATGGAATACATATCAGTTGCTCTATTAGTGGTTAGTGTCGCATTGAATATATTTGCAATTTCCATGCTCGTATCCGTAACAAAATCAAATTCATCTGAGCATATTCAAAAATTAAAGCAGAGTATAGATGATTTATCTCGCCATATTGATGATGAGTTTCATCGTTCTCGTATTGACACAGTTGCCTATCAAAAAGATATGAGAGAGGAAACAACAAAAAGCCTTAACGATATGTCTCAAAAGCTTTCTGAAATGACAAAGGCAAATTACGAACAGCAAATAAATCTTGTAGAAAAGATTTCGCGTTCACTCTCTGAAATAAGAGAAATAAACACACAGCAAAATGATAAGCAGAGCAAAGTTGTTGAGCAGGCTATCACAAAGATGCAGGAAAGCAACGAAAAGAAGCTTGACCAAATGCGTCAGACCGTTGACGAAAAGCTAACAACAACACTAACAACAAGGCTTGAAAGTTCATTTAAAACTGTTTCGCAGCAACTTGAAAACGTTTATAAATCACTTGGAGAGATGAAAGAACTCTCAACAGGTGTTACAGATAATGTTACAGCACTTAATCGTGTTCTTACAAATGTTAAAGCAAGAGGAACATGGGCAGAAATTCAGCTTGAAGGAATACTTGACCAAACTATTCCTTCAATGTATGAAAAGAATGTTGCAACAAGAGACGGCTCACAAAAGCGTGTTGAGTTTGCAGTGAAAATCCCTTCAAACGATGACTCGTCCAAGATTACATATCTTCCAATTGACTCAAAATTCCCAATGGAGGACTATGTAAGGCTATGCGATGCGGCAGACAAAGCCGATGCAGATGCACTTGCAAAGGCAAGAAAAGCACTTGAGGACAGAATAAAAGCAGAAGCAAAATCCATTGCCGAATATATAAACGAGCCTGCTACAACACCATTTGCAATAATGTATCTTGCTACCGAAGGATTATATGCAGAAATCGCATCGTCGAGAACGGGACTGCCAGAAAAATTGCAAAGAGAATTTAATGTTATGATAGCAGGTCCAACAACAATAACAGCATTGCTTAACTCACTTTCTATGGGCTTTAGGTCAATTGCAATAAACGAAAAGGCAAACGAGGTAAGACAATTACTTGCAGTTGCAAAAGCGCAGTATGAAACCTTTGGTGTTGTTCTTGAAAAGGCACGCAAAAAGATTGATGAAGCGGGCAAAACTTTGGACGAAGCGCAACACAGAAATTCAATCATCAGAAAAAAGCTTAGAAGCGTTGAAGATATTGGCGAAACACAGGCAAATCTTTTACTTGATTCAGGTTTTGAAAACGAAGAATAGCAATTGAAATACATACAAAAAAGTGTATAATATCAATAGGTGTTTTTAGGGAGTGGTATTAGTGGCAACAAGTTTGTTGGAAGCTATGCAAAAGCAAGCTATTTGGAAAGAAATGATTTCACAGTATGATAGGCAATTTATCTGGGGTGACAATGTCCCTAATTGGGATGACAGTATAGACCAAGACAAGCCATCTATTACTTTTTTTAAATCAAAGAATTCAAAGGAAAATCACGGCTGTGTTTTGGTCATTCCTGGCGGTAAATATTTATATAAGTCTGTTAATGAGGCTATGAATGTTGCACAGAAGATTAATGAATCTGGAATAGACGCAGCTGTTTTGGACTATCGTGTAGTACCTTATTCAAGAGATGTTATTTTGAATGATGCCAAAAGAGCAATCAGATATTTGCGTTTTAAATCATCTGATTTTGGTTTTGATGAAAACAAAATTGCGGTTTTGGGATTTTCAGCTGGAGGTAACATTGCAACCCTTTGTGCATTATCGGGCGATGATGGAGACATCAACTCTAACGATCCTATTGAGCGGGTTTCAAGCCGACCAAATGCGGCTGTGCTTTGCTATGCCGCTGTTAATATAGTAGACAAGTATGAGCAGCAGGACGATTTCAGTCTCATTTCTTATTTTGATGTTGTTATTGACAGGGATTTTAAACTTTTTCCACCAACATTTATATGGCAATCTATGAGAGACAGGATGATAAACTTTAAAACATCTATGGAGCTTGGAACGGCTTTAGTAGAAATGGATGTTCCTGTTGAAATGCACTTTTTCCCATATGGAGAACATGGTCAAGGACTTGCAGATACCAAAAAGGGTGAGCTTGAAGACGGAGATAATAAGCTTGCACTTTGTTGGAGCGACCTTTGTATGAGATGGCTTGATTATTACGGTTTTTAACTTTAAGGAGGAGCGTTATGAAATATAAAAAATGGGTTTCTATGCTCACAATCAGAGAAAAGGCACTTATGCTAACGGGCAAAGACTTTTGGCACCTCAACGCAATTAAGCGTATTGGGCTACCTTCAATAATGCTTACTGATGGACCGCATGGACTTCGTAAGACAAAGAAGAAAGAGGAAGGCTTAGGTTCTTACACAGTAAAATCAACCTGCTTTCCAACGGCATCTGCACTTGCTTGCACTTGGGATAGAGAGCTTATGAGAGAAATAGGCACCGCACTTGCGGAAGAATGTATGCAAGAAAAGGTTTCTATACTTTTAGGACCTGGAGTAAACATTAAGAGGTCACCGCTTTGTGGCAGAAACTTTGAGTATTTTTCAGAAGACCCATTGGTTGCAGGTGAGCTTGCGGCAGAACTTATAAATGGTGTGCAGGAAAAGAATGTTGGCACATCTCTTAAGCATTTTGCGGCAAACAGCACAGAATCACGCCGAATGAAGTGCAACTCAATTGTTGATGAAAGAGCAATGAGAGAAATTTATCTGCGTGCATTTGAAATTGCCGTTAAAAAAGCTCAACCGTGGACGGTTATGAGTGCGTATAACAAGATAAATGGAACATACTGCACAGAAAATGCACACTTACAAAATCACATACTCAGAGAAGAGTGGGGATTTAATGGTGCGGTTATAAGCGACTGGATGGCAGTTAATGATAGAGTAAAGGCTCTTAATGCTGGTCTTGATATTGAAATGCCCTCGTCAGGATATTCCAATGTTTATAAAATTGCTAAAGCTTATAGAAATAATGTTGTTTCACCAGAAACTTTGGATACAAGCGTTGACAGAGTAATGGATATAATCCATAAGTCTGAACCCAATTTAATTAAAACTAACAACTTTGAATACGATAAAAAAGCTCATCACAGTCTTGCAAAAAAAGCGGCAGAGAAATCGATTGTGTTGCTTAAGAACGATGAAAATATTCTTCCACTTAAGAGTGATGCAAAGGTTGCTGTTGTTGGTAGCCTTGCAAAAGAGCCGATTTATCAGGGTTTTGGAAGTTCAAGGCTAAATCCAAATAAAGTTGAAAATGCATATGATTGTTTGCTTGATAGTTTTCCTGACCTTGTATATGCAAAGGGTTATTCAAAAAATGCAAACACTCCTGACAAAGCGCTTTTAGAGCAGGCTCAAACAGCTGCAAAAAATTCAGATGTAGTAGTTATTTTCGTTGGTTCTTGTGATAGTGATGTTTGTGAGGGCTTTGACAGGGTTGATATGCGTCTTTCAAATGCACAAACAGCAGTGATAAAGGCGGTTTGTAATGTTAACCGTAATGTTATTGTCGTAGTTACTGGCGGTTCATGTGTTGAAATGCCATGGAACACAAAGGTTAAAGCAATAGTTCAGACATATTTGCTTGGCGAAAGTGGCGGTGCAGCTATCGCAGATGTTCTTTGTGGCAAAATTTCTCCAAGCGGTAAGCTTGCAGAGACTTTCCCGTTCTCATTTGAGGATACTCCAGCAAAGGATTACTATGCCCCAGATGAAGACGATAATCTTCAATACAGAGAAAGTATTCTTGTTGGATACAGATACTATGAAAAGGCAAAAGTTCCTGTCATGTTCCCTTTTGGCCACGGACTTTCATACACTCGTTTTAATTACACAGATTTGGAAGTTAGTGCAAGAAGCATTTCAGCCGATGATAAGCTTGATGTATTTGTAACTGTTGAAAATGCGGGTTATTATGATGCAGAAGAAATTGTACAGCTCTATATTGTAAAAGGTGACACAAAAGTGTTTAGACCTGAAAAAGAGCTTAAAGGCTTTGAGCGTGTAGAACTTCGTGCGGGAGAGAAAAAGGAAGTTAAAATAACTCTTGACCGTAGTGCGTTTGAATATTACAGCACAAGAATTGGCAACTGGTGCGTAGAAGATGGAATATATAGTGTTTATGTTGGCTCATCCAGTGCGGATATTCGTATTGCAATAGATATAGCTGTAAACTCTTCTGACGGAGCAACAAGGGAAGTTTCTTACGGTGACTATATTCCTTCATATTTCAATGCAAATGTTGCACAGGCAACAGACGAGGAGTTTGAAACACTTCTTGGCTTTAGCCTTGACTCGTTTAAGCCTAATCAGGAAACAGATAGATTGACGAGCGACGATACTCTTTTAGATACAATAGGCACTCCGCTGGGTGCAAAGATTGAAAATATTATCAAAAACAAATTGCACGACATGTTTAGTGGCGACGAGATAATGGAAAAATTAGTATTTGATTCCATATACAATATCCCATTAAAACGTTTTTCAGCAATCAGCAAGGGCGTAATAAGCGAAGATATGGTAGACGGCTTTGTGTATCTTCTTAATAGTGGAGACAAAAAGCGTAGCATAGGTATTATTGCAAAAGGAATAACGGGAGTTATAAAGAACATTGTTCCACTTGTTAGTGGATATTTTGAGTAAATATTAACAAGCAAAAACAGCACCGTTATTCACGGTGCTGTTTTATTATTGTGCTTATCTATAGTAGTTAATTGTTTTAAAAATCCCTGTAACAGAATCAAGAAGATTAAGCTGGTCAATAAGAGCTTTCTTTTTAGCTTCCCCAGTAAGCTTTGGAAGAGGCCATGAAATATAATCTTTTTTCATATCTTCTTCAGACAAAGTTGGAATTTCAAAAATTTTATCCTCGTGGGCTCTTGGGCAGTCAACATGGCGTCCTTTAAGTATCCACGAAGTCTTGTGCTTAATTGTGCCAATCATCTCTGGAACAGCAGTTGAAATAAGCATTGGGTTGCGAAGAGGATTAAGCTGTGGTGTAAGTTTACCAGCAGCGTTTGATGCAACCGAAAGGCACTCTGCGGGGTCACAGCAGCCCATGATTTTATATTCTGCAATATCGATCATATCCTTACCTGTGCACTTGCCCATCGCCATCTTCTTTTGTGGCAAGTTAATAATATCCTGCTTTGAGTAAGGCTTGCCATCACGGTCAAACCAATATCTTTCACCGTCAATTTCAACGCCGCTTCCAATAATAATGGCAACTTCCATATTATAATTTGGCTTTAACGAATAGTGATTGCAGTCAAATCCCATGCAGATTGATGAAAGGCATCCGCCTGTGCAAGCCTGTTCAAGCTTAAGAGCAATTTCAGAAGTTACAGCGTTTTTGTCTGTAATATTTGGAGCATCATTAAGAGTGTGTCCAGCAAGACCAAGAACTTTTGGGAACCTATTGTGAAATTCATCAACCATTACAGAAGCAATAGCAGGTCTGAACGGAGTTACTCTTGGGGTACCTATAATTTCAACGTCAGGGTCATCAAAACCTCTTGCGTCAGCTTCACAAATAAGCTTGTTCTTTGCAGGGTCAAATCCCATCATGTATGTTGTGATACGGTCAGCTTCAACGCTTTGGTTAGAAGCAACAATCATACCAACTTCAACAGGGTCAACAGGAGCTGGGGTGTTGCCCTCACCACCGATGATACCATCGATAACTGTAAGGTCTGGTTTGAAAAGATAAAGAAGGTCAGTGAGCTTCTTGTTAATAAGATATGAGTGGTTACGTTCACGAAGATAATAAGGAATAGTTCCCATAGCATTTTTAAAACCAAGCGTAACGCCTGTATAAAGGTTTGTTTTCATCTTTGGAACAGAGATATAAAAAGCTTCACCTTTAACAACCTCATCAAGGATTTCAGGAATATAAACTTCCTTCATGACCTCTGCCTTAGGAAGCATATATCTAACAACAGGTTGCCTCTCAAGTGCTATAAGATCTGTTTTATAGTACCTAGCAATCTTGTCATAACCTGCAATTTTAAAGCTTGCAGTAGCTGGAAAAGGCTTTCCTGAGGATTCAATAATTGTAATGTTATATGTAAATTTATTTATATAGGCAACAACAGCCTCAAAAACTCTTGGGTCAGTTGTTTCGGGATAATCTTTTTCCTTGTAACCAGAATTATGATAAACATTAACAAGGTTTGGTTTTATAAGAACTTTTTTGTTGCCTTTAAGTTTCTGAGAAAAATGCGTGCGAGCATCAAGCTCATCTAGAGCAGCAAAAACCGTTTGTCTAATAGCTTTTACATCTTCTCTATGAAAGTAAGCGTTTGTACCATAGTATTTTGGAAGAGCAACGAAGTCATTCAAATAATTCATCTTTGGTGCATCTTTAAGAACGACATAACTTTTTGCCATTATTTTTCCTCCTAAAAAATATTCTGTTAATGAGAAAAATGAGTTTTAACAGAATTTTTATTTATACTGTTGCTACGATTTTATCATACTTGTTCACAAAAAGGCAATATCTTTACACATGTAAACCGATTTTCGTATTCTCTGATTATAGACGTGTAAAAGTTTAGTAAAATACTCACAACAAAAGCCTCTATCAACCTTTGTGCAAAATACACAATAAAATTTTATCAACATATGTTAATTTTTTTGTGCTTTAGTTTGACATTAGCAAATAATGTTGATATAATATAAATACGGATTTATATTGTCATATTTTGGCATCCGTATTTTAATTTTGATATCTTCTTTGCCCCTTCGTTTTATAAGGGAGAGCCCTCGAACAATTTTTGTTCGGGGTTTTTCCTATGTTTAGGGGATTTTGCAGCCTTTTGGGCATTAAAGCTAAAAAGTAATGTCGTGTTAAAGCGGTATCATATTACAATTTTTAATATTTATAAATATTGTATAATTATACATAAAATAAGCAAACAAAAAACGAGCTTTCGCACCATAAAACAGCTCGTTTAACTTCAAAATTTATTAATGGACAAAAAAGTATAATTACAAAAGTCACTAATAACCCGTTTTTAATGGAGAATTAGTGACTTTTTAATTTTTATTAAAGAAAATATATGCAATTATATTTATTAAACCAAAGAAAATCCACCATCGACTAAAATAAACTGACCTTGAACATAACTGGAAGCATCACTTGCCAGATAAATAAGAGTTCCGTTTAATTCACCTTTTTTACCAGGCCTGTTTGCAGGAGTTAGGTAGGAATAGGCTTTAAGGAAATCTTCGGATTTAAACAGGGTGCCGGCAGTCATTTCAGATTCAAATAAAGCAGGACCTACAGCATTTACAGTAAGACCGTATTTTGCATAGGTAGCTGCCATACCTGTTGTTAATCCGAGCACAGCACTTTTGCTTGCATTGTAAGAATGGCGTGTGAATTCCTCGCCTTTATTTGCAACAACCGCATTTACACTTGCAATATTAATAATTTTGCCATAACCTTTGTCTTTCATTGTAGGAACAACATACTTGCATGCTAAAAAGATTCCCTTGCAATTTGCGTTAAAGGACTTATCCCAATCTTCAACACTTAATGTATCAACGCCACCTTGTACAGCAACACCTGCGTTGTTAAGTAAAATATCAATAGTACCAAAGTGGTCTAAAACTTCTTTCATAGCAGTTGCAACGCTATCTTCATTTGTAACATCACACTGGACAGCAATGACATCTCGACCTGTTTCAGCAATTCTGTTCTTTACTTCTTCAAGCTTCTCAACTCTTCTTGCTAGCAGAGCCACATTTGCACCAACTTCTGCAAAAGCCTGAGCTGCATCAGCACCGAGACCTGCACTTGCACCAGTGATAACGGCTACTTTTCCTGTTAAATCAAACAAATTGTTCATATCACATGCTCCCTTTTAAAATCATTAAATCTCTTGCTTCTGTTTTGAGATGTTATTTTATTTACATCTAGCCCTTCTAATCAAAAAAGCGTCTTAATTTAGACAATAAACTAGAAAGGTTCCAATAGCAATATTTATATTATATCACAATAATTTTGAAATTCGATATATTTTTGACAATTTTTAAGGTTTTAAAAAATTATAATCCTAAACATTTAAAACGAGAGGATGCTCATTAAGATGAGAGCCCTCTCGTTAATATATAAGTATATTTATTTTTAATATAACGTACTACAAATAAAATATTTTAACTTGTCAACAAATAATATATGCTTACATACTTTCAGGAACAGTAATTTCAAGCATTTTAAGAACATTGCAAATAGTGTCACGAACACAAATACAAAGATAAAGTCTTGCTTGCATCAAAGCTTCATCTTCAACACTAACACGGCAAGCATTGTAGAACTTGTGAAAAAGAGTAGCAAGCTCAACCACATAGCGTGTGATTTTTGCTGGGTCATAGTTCTTTGCAGCAGCTACAATCTCATCAGTTAAAGCAGAAAGATGACGAATAAGTTCCCTTTCTTCAGGTGCGTTAAGAACTTTTAGTTCGTCAAGTGTGCAATCTCTTGGCTCAATCCCCTCTGACTTTAACTTTTTAATTATACTGCAAATTCTTGCATGAGCATACTGGCAGTAATAAACAGGATTTTGGGAGCTCTGCTCAACAGCAAGGTCGAGATCAAACTCCATTTGAGAGCCTGCTTCACGCATGTTAAATATAAATCTTGCGGCATCAATCGGTATTTCCTCAAGTAAATCAACAAGAGTGATTGCCTTTCCAGTTCTCTTTGACATACGAACTACTTCGCCACCACGAGTAAGCCTTACAAGTTGCATTAAAACAACATCAAGCCTGTTACCGTCAATGCCGATAGCGTCAAGAGCGCCTTTCATTCTAGAAACATGACCGTGATGGTCCGCACCCCAAATATCAATAGTCTTATTAAATCCACGAACAAGAAGTTTGTTGCGGTGATAAGCAATGTCGGCAGCAAAATATGTTGGGTTACCGTTTGCACGAACAAGAACCTCGTCCTTTTCACCACCGTGCTCAGTAGCCTTGTACCACAATGCACCGTCTTTTTCATAGGTAAGCCCACGCTCTTTCATAATTTCAAGAGTTTCTTCAAGCTCACCATTGTTGTGTAAAACACTTTCCTTAAACCATTTATCATACTCAATACGATATTTTAGCAGTGTTGACTGCATGTTTTCAATATTCTTTGGCAACGCAAAGTCTATTAAAACCTTGCGTCTCTCTATTTCATCAGCTTTAACATATTTATCGCCATAAACTTCTGCAAATTCCTTTGCACGTGTGATTATATCCTCTCCATGATAGCTGTCCTCTGGCAGTTCAACAGCATCTTCACCAAGGAAGTGCTGAAGATAGCGAACATCAAGAGATAAACCGAACTTGTCAATCTGATTTCCAGCATCATTAATGTAAAACTCACGCGAAACATCATACCCCGCATAATCTAAAACAGCTGCAAGACAGTCACCAAGAGCACCGCCTCTGGCGTTGCCCATATGCATTGGACCTGTTGGGTTGGCAGAGACAAACTCAACCAAAACGCTTTGACCTTTGCCATAGTCGCTTCGGCCATAATTATCGCCAAGCTCTCTTATGTTTTTAAGAATGCTCGCGTAATATTCGTCATTTAAAAAGAAGTTTAAAAATCCAGGACCTGCAACCTCACATCTGTCAAAAAAAGTATTTTCAAGGCAAATGTTTTCACAAATTGCATCAGCAATTTTTCTTGGTGCAAGCTTAAAAGAGCGGGCGGAAGCCATGGCGGCATTTGCAGAAAAGTCACCATTTGCTCTATCAGCAGGAACCTCCACAATAAAGTCGCACAGCGGAGCATCTGGTAATGCATTGATTGAAACAGCCTTTGCAGATGCATTTATAACGGCATCTTTTAATTGTTGCTCTGCTACATTAACTAATTTTGACATTGCGGTATCTCCTTGACATTAATTATAAGCTGATTTTTTGAAGCGTAATCAGCGTTGAAATCCAGCGTGTATTCAAACGACAGCGTTCCACCATTGTCTTTCATATTAGAATCAACACGCTTTGCGAAAACGCCCATAATAAAATCACCGTACGGAGTGGAATAATGGCAGTTGTGTCGCTTGTTCTGCTCAATGATAAGTTGGGAGGTGTATGCTCCCGCCCTTGTCATTGTTACACATTTGCC
>Ga0074197_1002296_pt1 | contig 13602 bp, 10 predicted proteins | sample EPASupsiteSAE305_FD_64526 | JGI IMG/M metagenome (GOLD analysis project Ga0074197, IMG submission 64526) | Bioremediated contaminated groundwater microbial communities from EPA Superfund site, New Mexico - SAE3-05 reassembly with SPADES | ecosystem: Environmental > Aquatic > Deep subsurface >...
GCGCCATGCTCGTCGACCAACAGACTTCGCTTGGTTCCATTTTTTTCCCCGATCTGTTGGATTGGGACCGACAGATTCCTGGGCCAGCGGCGCTTCGATATTCGACCCGTCGGCCGCTTCCCATAGCCAGGCTATCCCTTCCATTTCGTCATACTCGGACAAACCTCGAAACCACAAGTTTCGAAACACTCCAGCCCTTGCCCATTGTTGAAACTTGTAGTGGACAGCCGCGGAACCCAAGCCCTCAAATTTCTCGCGCGGCAAGGCGTTCCAGATGATGCCAGTGCGCAAAACATACACGATGGCGGCGAAATAGGTCCTGTTCGAATATTTGGGTTTTCTCCCGCCACCTGGCCGGCGCACGTAAATCTTCTCCTCTGTTCGCGGCGAATTTGGAATCAACGGCTCAACTAAAGCCCAAAAATCATCGGAAATTTCCCAGGTTTTAACTCGCGCCATGATGCCCCTCTGTCAAAAATTATTTTTGACAGAATATCAATATATCATGGCTTGTTACAAGAGTTTATTTTCAGATAAGCTCTTAGTCGTTCCTCTGTTCGTTACCCCAATTTTGCACGCTCTTGGCTTGCCGAATAATCGCATGCTAGGCACACTCGCAGTGACCGGGGTTGTCGTTTTTCTCATGGTTTACGTGGTGATGCCGCGCTATACTCGACTCCTTCAGCGATGGTTGTTTGGTTGATCCTTATTGGAAGAGGTTGTTCTATTTGTTGGAACTCTGTTGGCCGGCGGCCTTCGCTCACGGGGAAAGAACAGTTTGCCTTTTGACTTTGTCCTAACAGCTAAACGAGCACGGGTGAAATGTTTAAACTGTTGATTTATTGCTATTAATTGCATTATATCCTTCCGGATACAATCCTTGTTTTTTCGCTTAATAATACTGTTCGATGGATGAATATGAATTACAAATATATTGATAAATTTCCCCAGCCATTCCTGGAAGACCTTGTAACCAATAGGTGCATACCTTTTATTGGAGCTGGGTTTTCAAAAAATGCTGAACTTCCACCAGGTATATCAATGCCAGACTGGGAACATCTAGGAAAAGAAATTGCTGGTTTGATTCCGGGTTATCAATATAGTGGCGCACTTGATGCTATTTCAGCTTATTCATATGAATATTCAAGAACCAAGCTAATTGAAAAATTGAGCCAAAGTCTCCATGTCAAAGATTCCCGACCAGGCGAAACACATAAAACATTTTGCGAATTACCTTTTGAGCTTGTGTGCACGACAAACTTCGAGTTCTTGCTTGAGAGAGGATATGAACTAAATTCTAAATATTGCAGGCCAATTGTTGAAGAAGACCAATTGGCGATTGGAATTGATAGCTATGCTGTAATGTTATTAAAATTCCATGGCGACTTACATCACCCCAATCGATTAGTTATTACTGAAGAGGATTATGATGGGTTTATAGATTTAAACCCTATGTTTGCCACTTTTTTGGCCAATATATTGATTACAAAAACAGCATTCTTTATTGGATATAGTTTAGATGACTCTGACTTCCGTCAAATTTGGCAATTGATAAAGAACCGTCTTGGTCGCTTAAGAAGGCAAGCCTACACATTGTCTATTGATTGCTCCTCTCATGAAGTTGCTCGATACGAAAGGCGCGGAATAAAAGTCATAAACGTTCATGGTAAAAAATACGACTATCCGATAATCCTTTCGGAAATATTTCGAGAATTAAAATATTACTGGTCAAAAGAACTTTTTAAACATAGCACGATTACAGATGAGAATAGTCTTATTCAATTAAGCCTTCCAACTGACTCAACAAATCGTCTCTGTTTCTTCTCGATTCCTTTCAAATTGCTTTCATTTTATAAAAAATATATTTTTCCTATTGCACATGATTCTGGCTTTGTGCCCATTACAGCAGATGAAATATTGTCTGCTGGGGATGGGTTGTTAGCAAAAGTATCTGCACTAATTGACAAGGCAGGAGTTGTTGTTGCCGATGTTTCATCTTCATTTGTCGAATTCGAATTGGGAATGGCAATTGCCACACAGAAACGAATTTTTATAATTAAAGAAAAGGGAGTCCCTCTGCCAACTGATATTTCAGACATTATATATATTGAACGTGAAAAAGATCCATTTAATGAGATTGAAGTATTTCTAGAAAATATAACTCGATTTTTCCATGAATTATCCGTTGAATTTGAGAGTGATTTTGATAATGAAGCAAAACGCTTATTAGAAAAGAAAGAATATAGGGCAGCTGTAATTTCTGTTGCGACATATCTCGAAAATACCCTAAAAACAGTATTATCAAAAACTGAAGACTTACCTTACATGCTGCAAAGGCTTTCTCTTGGCAAGCTAATCCAGACTTCAATTAAAAGACAAATAGTTTCTGAGGAACAGAGCGGGTATCTCTTTGAGTTGGTTAATTATAGAAATAAATTGGTGCATGGTGCAGAAGAAATTCCATATCAAACGGCAAGAAAGCTTGTTAACTCAACTTTACAATTGATAGAAGAACTGCAAAATAAACATCGAACAAGGCGCTCCAGTTGACGCCCAAAAGCAGGCGCAACTGAGCTCACCGTTAGCGGCCTATTGCCGAGGCTTATCATAAAGCAACTTTTGGCTATTTTTCTGCGATTTCGGCGGTTGAAACAGAAATGCTCGAATAACGTAATTGCAAAGTGGTGAATACAGTTACTTGGAAACGAATATGGAATCTCAAGCAATCAATCTGGAGCCTGGCACAGTCTCAATAAATGGTAGCGCCGCAATCACCATCCCCGGGGTGAGGCTCGACTATCGGTCGTTGGAAATTCACCTCTTCAAGAAAGAACGGATAAGATTGTACACCTTCAACTCCTTAATGTTACCGATTGAAGCAAAACGTGATGGGACTGAATACTATAAATTTTTTGGGCCGAAATTAGGCTTATACCACGATACTATCGATATTCGTGAAGGTCCGTATATCAATCATAACATTGAGCAACTCGAAATTTCTATTCAATACTATTCTCATGATGCGGCTCACTTCATTATCAAAGGCTGTTGTGACCTCACCAAGTCTTACTTCGATCCATATTGGTACAAGGGGGTTACATCGGGAAGTTGGACATTTGAAGTTTCGTTTACCCACAGGTTTCAGAAAGCATGATCGCTAACCAGACAATCAACCTGACCGGAAATAGCCGCGTTCTAAAAAGGGGGTAGCGCATCGGCCGGCAGGTTATTTTATCGTTAGAAGAAGAAGCATCCTCTGACTGCCGCACCTACCAAAAGGAACCGTAATATGTTAGCCGTTTATGCCGACCATGCCGCACCCGCCGACCCGCTCTCTTCGCTTCGCATCGGAGAAATGCCCGATCCGAAGCCACCTGCAGACTGGGTGCGTGTGAAAATTAGCCACGCGAGCCTCAACCGGCACGACCTGTTCACGCTGATGGGAATCACGGGACACCCCGAAGGTCTCTGCTTCCCGCTCATTCTGGGGAACGACGCCGCCGGAACGCTGGACGACGGAACGCCGGTTGTCGTCTATCCCATGATGGGGAGCGACGGTTGGCGTGGCGACGAAACGCTCGACCCCGGCTGGCATATTCCCAGTGAATTTGTTCACGGCACGTTCGCGGACTATGTCATCGTTCCGAAGCGGAACGCCTTGCCGTTGCCCGAGGGTTTGCCGCCTCTTCACGCCTCGACCCTTGGCACGGCTTGGCTCACCGCCTACCGCGCTCTTTTTACCAAAGCCAACCTCCGCCCCGGCGATACCGTACTCATCCAAGGCGCGACAGGCGGCATGGCGACCGCTCTGATTCAACTGGGACGAGCCGCCGGTTTTGAAGTCTGGGCAACCAGTCGCTCGGCGGAAGGACAGACACTCGCAGAAGAGCTCGGAGCCCACCGGAGCTTTCCAACTAACGCCACGCTACCTCAGAAAGTGCGCGCCGTCATAGACAATGTCGGTGCGGACACATGGACGCACAGCATAACGTCGCTCGCTCGCGGCGGCACACTGGTGACGCTTGGCGGCACAACGGGATTCGACGTTTCCCTGAACCTCCTTCCCGTGTTTGCAGAGCAGCTTACCATCGCAGGTTCGATCATGGGGACGCAAAAGGAGATGGTTGACATGATGAGATTCATCGTCCATGCGGGCATCAAGCCCAGAATCGGCAGCGTCCTGCCGATGGAACGGGCCGACGAGGGGTTCCGGGCTATGTGGGAGGGGAGGACGGACGGCAAAATTGTCTTCACACGATAAGAGGAAATCTAATCGGTGGCTGCACCGAACGCGGCTATCGCCGCGCCAGTGAGCCGTCACGTTAGACATTATGGAAACGTCGGCGGTCCAATCCATCAAACTGGCTATTGTTGCCGCTACGGGGCTATCTAAAGATGCGCTTCACATCTATGTTGGCCTTGCTGTATTTCTTGCGGCAGCGGTGGTGTTACGCAAACCACTTCGTTCTATTGTCCCGTGGCTTGTGATTGTCGCCATGGCCATCGCAGGGGAAGTGCTCGATATGCGAGATGATGTCGCTAGTCTTGGGTATTGGCGCTGGGGCGCAAGTTTGCATGACATAATTAATACCATTTTCTGGCCGACAGTGCTTTTTCTAATCGCCAAGTTTGGTTTTTTTCAGACTTCAAGTGACTGTAATTCCTAACACATCATTCAACACGGTCTGGCGCAATAAAGCCGCGCCAGCCGGTTAATTCAAACGTTCGGCAGGAGCAATGAACGATGGTCGAAACGCTTCACATAACCAGTGGCGACATCGCCGGAGGGAGTCTGATGCAATCCGGGCTGCCCGGCGAAGTGTTCGTCTGGCACGACATACTGTATGACGGTCCCCGGTGTCCCGGTTGGCCCGACGAGAAAACCCTCAATGCCCGGTCGGTCTTTCTGGAAGAATGCACTGCAGGCGGATTGGATAGGCGGGGCGTTCTCGAGACGCTGCACAATCAGTACCGCAAGCTGACGGAGGCCGGGGCGGACAAGCATATTGTTCTGTGGTTTGACGCCTGCCTGTTTGATCAGTCCATGCTTGCCCATATCCTCACCTGCCTGCAGCACCAAGGCGCCCGGGGAGTGGAGATTCTCTGTATCGACGCCTTCCCCGGGATCGCGCCATTCCACGGGCTCGGGCAGATGCGACCCGATCAATTGGCTTCCCGGTACGGCCATCGCCAGCCCGTCACCGCCACCCAGTTCCGATTTGCCGTTCAAGTGGACGAGGCCTTCGCAACCCAGGAAGCAGGTGTGTTGACCGAACTGTCGCAAGCAACCAACGCCCCGTTACCTTGGATTCCTGCTGCGGTCACCCGATGGCTGCAGGAACGTCCCAACCCCGTCACCGGACTGGGGCGGCTTGAAGAACTCGCGCTGAGGTCGATTCGTGCCGGATGCGAGACGCCAGGCACGATCTTCACCTCCGTGGCTGCCGCCGACACACCGCCGCAGTTCTGGGGAGACATAACGCTCTGGGCGAAAATCAACGGGCTCGCGGCACGTGAACCACCGCTGGTGAGGATCAATGGCCCGGCGGACAGGCTGCCTCAATGGGAAAGCGAGGTGTCTCTAAGCGACTTCACCATCATGGCAGCACCGTGACAAAGTCGGAATGCAAGAGGCCGTGGATCATAAAAACAGGCTGTTACGGAGCAGGGAACGTCGTTCTCGTGGTTTTTTCAAGAACGACAGTGAGTTGCACACATCTTTAGAGTCAAGGAGGATTGACGATGGAACTGCAGGAAGCCATACTCAAAAGGCGGAGTATCAGAAGGTTCACGGAAGACGTCGTTACCGATGAGGAGTTGCAGCAGATATTTGAAACTGTCCGCTGGTCTCCTTCCTGGGGAAATACCCAGGTTTGGGAATTTGTTGTGGTGCGCGAGCAAGAACTGATTCACAAGGTAACCGAGACCTATCGGATGGACAAAGGGACCAATCCCGCAACCAACTGTTCTCGCGCCGCTTCCGCACTCATTGTCGTTTGCGCCAAGACAGGTGTCTCCGGCTGCTACGGGGGAAAGGAATCCACCAAATTCTCCAACTGGTTTATGTTCGATCTGGGCATCGCCACCCAGACGCTTTGCTTGAAAGCCCACGAAATGGGGTTGGGAACGGTCGTGGTCGGTCTCCTCGATCATGACGCCTGCAAGCAATTGATTGCCCTGCCGGATGGGTATGAGGCCGTTGCCGTCATTCCCATCGGACGTCCGGCGGTCGAACCAAAAACAGGGCCACCGCGCAAAGCGGTAGCCGACATGGTGCATCTCGATACGTTTGGCAAGCGGATGTTTTGAATCAACGAAGCAAACCATGAGCAGGCAGGCAACCGGACAGCAAGATAAGCGCGAGTAAGGAGAACATCCAATGAACCCAATCCAGGAAAAAGATTGGGCTGAGGAGAGTTGGCACGGGCATACGGGCAAATGTCGACATCGTCTTCCTGCAGAAAGTGCGTCGCTAGCGGGTTTGGCGCTGGTGGCGCAGTTTGTCCGGCGCATCCAAGCGATTTTTTAATGCTTGACAAGAGAATCTTGAACCGCTTTAGTAAGCACGTTTTTACGCAGTACACATTTTTCAGGATCCGAAAGGATGAAAAGGGAACCCCGTGAGAATCGGGGACGGGCCCGCCGCTGTATTCGGGGACGAATGTTGCATGATGTCACTGGCCAAATGGCTGGGAAGGCGCAACACGTAGATTGATCCGAAAGTCAGAAGACCTGCCTGAAAAATACAGAGCGTTTTTCCCCTTGGACCAGGGAAAACACCGATACGTGGATAATACCAGGGCATCCCCGGATCAAATTCTATTTGATCCGGGGATTTTTTTTGCTTTTTTTTTCAGATGGCGAGGTGGTCCGAAGAGAAGTGTAACTTGTTGTTGTAGTGTTGTTTGCATAGGGAAAATCGGCGCCGTGGCAACATGGCCTAACAGGGAAAACGGTGCAAATCCGTTGCGGTCCGGCCGCTGTAACCGAGGACGAAATCCGCACCATGTCACTGATCCGAACGGATTGGGAAGACGCGGAGAGTAGAGTGATTCGGAAGCCAGAAGACCTACCGATTTTTTGATCAGCTCAAGACGGCCGTGGTTCCCGTTGTTGATCCCAGCACCCACGCGGGGCGGATAATCCGCCGTGCCGTGGATTCGTGGCGATGAAACTGGGGAACCCCCCAGCCCATGCGGGCTGGGGGGTTTTTTGTTAACCAAAGAACAGGAACAAGGAGTGTGTAATGGGAACCGCATTGGATATTCTCAAGGACTTCCCTCCGCAAACCCATGCCGATTGGCTGGCTGCGGTTGAGAAAGAGCTGAAGGGCAAGCCCTTTGACAAAACCCTGGTCAAAAAGACCTACGAGGGCATTGATATTCAGCCCATGTATTTCGTACACGACCTTGAGGGGTTGCCCCAGGTGGACACCCTTCCGGGCCAGGCGCCCTACCTGCGGGGCATCACGGCCTCGGGTTCAGTGGTCAATCCCTGGAGCATCGCGCAGGAGATCACCCTGGCCGACCCCGCGGACTTTAACCATGCGGCGCAAATCGACCTCGGCCGCGGGCAGAACGGGCTGAACGTGGTTTTTGATCGGGCTACCTTGCAAGGGCAGAATCCCGACCAGGCTGCAACCGAAGACGTGGGCAAAGACGGTCTCTCGATGGCAACCCTGGCCGACGCCAGATCCGCCTTTGCCGACATTGATCTGACGGCTTACAACTGCCGCTTCTTTTGCGGCGAGTCGGGCATTGCTCCGGCGGCGCTGATCGTCGCCCTGCTGGAAGAACAGGGGAAAACGGCCAAGGAACTGAAAGGCTGCCTGACGGTGGACCCATTGGCGACGCTCGCCGTTGAGGGACGACTGGCCTGTTCGCTTGGCGAAACCTACGACCGGTTGGCCCAGCTGACCCTGTGGGCTGTCGACCAGGCGCCGGAGTTGCGGAGCATTGCCGTCAACGTCGACGGCTACCAGAACAGCGGCGGCAACGCTGTGCAGGAGATCGCCTTTGCCCTTGCCACCGGCGTGGCCTACATTCGGGCGCTGCAGGAACGCGGGCTGGACATTGACGCCGTTTGCCAGAGGATGTTTTTCGGTTTTTCCATCGGCGCTGATTTTTTCATGGAGATCGCCAAATTCCGGGCGGCGCGTCTCACCTGGTGTCAGGTGGTGCAATCCTTTGGCGGCAACGAGGAGTCGCAGAAGATGCGAATTCACGCCAAAACCTCCCGCTGGAACAAGACCGAGGTCGACCCCTGGGTCAACCTGCTGCGGGTGTCCACCGAGGCGTTTTCCGGCATTGCCGGCGGCGTCGACAGCCTCCATGTGGGTCCTTTTGACGAGATTTTCCGCACCCCCAACGAATTTTCCCGCCGTATCGCCCGCAACGTGCAGATCGTGCTCAAGGAGGAGGGCCATTTTGACAAGGTGACCGATCCGGCGGGCGGCTGCTGGTATGTGGAGAAGATTACCGCCCAGCTGGCGGAAAAGGCCTGGAAGATGTTCCAGGACATCGAGGCGGGCGGCGGCATGGCCGGCATGCTCGAGCAAGGCGGTCCGCAGGCCGATGTGGCCGCCGTTGCCGCCCAGCGGGCGAAAAACGTCGCCACCCGGACCGACCGGTTTGTCGGCGCCAACATGTATCCGAACCTTCTCGAAAAACGGCTGCCGGTTGAACCCTTTGATCACGAAGCCTTTCAAACAAAACGCAGCCAGCAGGTGAACGAGTTTGCAGCCGCAGCCAACAAGGAGGCGTGCGCCGCAGCGTTGGCCGCTGTCCGCTCCAGTTGCGGCGCTATCAGCGGCGCGGTGGTCGGCGCGGCCATCCAGGCCGCCCGCAGCGGCGCCACCCTGGGAGAAATCACTGTCGCCCTGCGTTCCGGCGCCGGCGCAATCCCCACAGCCCAGCCCCTGGCGCTCCATCGCGGTTCCGAACCATTTGAACGAATCAGGCGGACCACCGAAGCCTTTGCCGCCAGAACCGGCGGTTTCCCCAAACTCTTCCTGGTCAACATGGGCCCCATTCCCCAGCACAAGGCCCGGGCCGATTTCTCCACCGCTTTTTTCAACGTCGGCGCCTTTGAGACCATCGGCAACAACGGTTTTGCCACCGTGGACGAGGCGGCCCAGGCGGCCCTGACCTCTGGGGCAAAGGCGATGGTGATCTGCTCCACCGACGCCACCTATCCGGAAATCGTGCCGTCCCTGGCCCAGCAGCTCAAGACCGCTGATCCGGGAATCATGATCATTCTCGCCGGTTATCCGAAAGAGCACATCGACGCCTTCAAGGCGGCCGGGGTCGACGAGTTTCTCCATGTCCGGGTGAACGCCCTGGATCTGCTGACTACATTACAAAAACACCTGGAGGTGACCGCATGAGCGCGCCGGATTTTACCACCATCCCCCTGCGGCCCGCCTTTGCGCCGATGGACTATCAGGCCTGGGCCGCCAAAATCAAAAAAGAAACCGGCATGACCGCCGAGCAACTGGTGTGGAAGACGGTCGAGCAGATCGACGTCAAACCGATGTACACCCGCAAGGACTACGACGGCCTTGATCATCTTGGTTATATGGCCGGCATCGCTCCCTATCTGCGCGGCCCCTACGGCACCATGTTCGTGCAGCGGCCCTGGACGGTGCGGCAATATGCCGGTTTTTCGACCGCCGAGGAGAGCAACGCCTTTTACCGCCGCAACCTGGCCGCAGGTCAGATGGGGCTTTCCATTGCCTTTGACCTGGCCACCCATCGCGGCTACGACTCCGATCATCCGCGCGTGGTCGGTGACGTCGGCAAGGCGGGCGTTGCCGTGGATTCTATCCTGGACATGAACGTCCTTTTTGCCGGCATCCCTCTGGACCAGATGACCGTGTCCATGACCATGAACGGCGCAGTGCTGCCGATCATGGCCTTCTACATCGTCGCGGCCGAGGAGCAGGGGGTGAAGCAGGCGCAGTTGGGCGGCACCATTCAGAACGACATCCTCAAGGAATACATGGTCCGCAACACCTACATCTATCCGCCGGCGCAGTCCATGCGGATTATCTCCGACATCTTCGCCTACACCTCGAAGAACATGCCGAAGTACAACAGCATCAGCATCTCCGGCTATCACATGGAGGAAGCAGGCGCCACCTCGGACATTGAAATGGCCTACACCCTGGCCGACGGCTGGGATTATGCACGGGCAGGCGTCAACGCCGGCATGGACATCGACACCTTTGCCCCCCGGCTCTCCTTTTTCTGGGCCCAGGGCATGAACTATTTTATGGAAATCGCCAAGATGCGCGCGGCCCGGGTGCTCTGGGCCAAGATCATCAAGAGCTTCAATCCCAAGAACGTCAAATCCCTGGCGTTGCGCACCCACAGTCAGACTTCGGGTTGGAGCCTGACCGAGGGCGACCCCTTCAACAACGTCTGCCGAACGGTGATTGAAGGCATGGCCGCCGCCCTAGGCCACACCCAGTCGATGCACACCAACTCGCTCGACGAGGCCATCGCCCTGCCCACCGAGTTTTCAGCGCGCATTGCCCGCAACACCCAGTTGTATCTGCAGGATGAAACCAACATCCTCCGCCCGGCCGATCCCTGGGCCGGTTCGTTTTACCTTGAAGCCCTGACCGGGGCGATCATGCAACGCGGTTGGGATCTGATTCAGGAGGTTGAAAGCCTGGGCGGCATGGCCAAAGCCATCGAAACCGGTCTGCCCAAAATGCGCATCGAGGAGGCCGCGGCTCGCAGGCAGGCAGGGATCGATTCCGGCAGGGAGAAAATCGTCGGGGTCAACAGCTACTGCCTGGAAAAGGAAGACGCCCTGGACACCCTGGAGGTCGACAACACTGCGGTGCGCGAGTCGCAGCTCAAGCGCTTGGCCAAACTCAAAGCCGAACGGGACGAGGCCAGGTGTCAGGCGACCTTGAACGCCTTGACCCAGTGCGCCGAAACCGGCGAGGGCAATCTACTGGCCTTGTCGATTGAGGCGGCGCGGGCGCGAGCGTCGTTGGGAGAGATCTGTTTTGCCCTGGAAAAGAAATGGGGGAGGCATACGGCTGTGATTCGATCGATATCTGGCGTGTACAAAGCGGAATTCAGCGAGAAGCACGAAGTGCAAAAGGTCATCGCCATGACCAAAGAATTTGAGGAACTGGAAGGCCGCAGGCCGCGCATCATGGTGGCCAAGATGGGCCAGGACGGCCATGACCGGGGCGCCAAGGTCATTTCCACCGCCTTTGCCGACCTGGGCTTTGACGTCGACATCGGACCGCTGTTCCAGACTCCGGAGGAGGCCGCGCGCCAGGCGGTGGAAAACGACGCCCACATTGTCGGTTTCAGTTCGCTGGCCGCCGGCCACAAAACCCTGCTGCCGGCGCTGGTGGAGGAGTTGGAAAAATTGGGGCGTCCTGACATCATGTGCGTGATCGGCGGCGTTATTCCGGCCCCGGATTATCAATTCCTGCGCGACCATGGCGCGGCCGCCATCTTCGGCCCCGGCACCGTCATCCCGGTGGCGGCAATGAAAATCCTGGAGGAGTTGAAAGCGCGCCTGCACGGCGAGTAGGCGGCCGTCTGCGATACAATGCTCCTTCCGGCAACTCACGGCCGGAAGGGGCATCCACCTTAGAGCAAGGAGATGCTATGGCGTCGAATACAAAAATGCCGGAGTGGGCCCCGGAGGGCGATTGCGCGGGATTTGCCTGCCGAGTGATGGACGGCGTGGCCGCCGGTCATGACGGAATCAGTTCCTACAGCGGCACAGAGGAAGGCAAAAAGCCGGCGGTTCGTCACCGGAGGCCGCAACTGACGGCCCAACAGTATGCCGACGGGGTGTTGCGCGGTGATCGCGCCGTGCTCGGCCGGGCCATCACTCTGGTGGAGAGCAATGCCGCCCACCACATCGAAAAGGCGCAGGAAGTGTTAAAGGTCCTGCTGCCCTTTACCGGCCATTCCATCCGGGTGGGGATTACCGGCGTGCCGGGAGTGGGCAAATCCACCTTTATCGAAACCTTTGGTTGCCACCTGATCGAACTGGGGCACAAGGTGGCGGTGCTGGCGGTGGACCCTTCCAGTTCCATCTCGGGCGGTTCCATCCTCGGCGACAAAACCCGGATGGAGCGCTTGAGCCGGGAAGAGCGCTGTTTTATCCGGCCCTCTCCGGCCGGCTCGACCCTGGGCGGTGTGGCCAGGAAAACCAGGGAGACCATGCTGGTCTGCGAGGCCGCCGGTTTCGACGTGGTTCTGATCGAGACCGTGGGTGTGGGCCAGAGCGAGACCACGGTGCGTTCCATGGTCGATTTTTTTCTGCTCTTGATGCTGGCCGGCGCGGGCGACGAACTGCAGGGAATCAAGAAAGGCATCATGGAGCTGGCCGACGCCCTGGTGATCAACAAAGCCGACGGCAAAAACAAACTGATCGCCGAGACTGCGAGAAGCGAATACGAACGCGCCTTGCACTATCTGCAACCCTCGACCGAGGGCTGGGTTTCGCACGCCTACACCTGTTCGGCCATGGCCAACGAGGGCATCGACGAGGTGTGGAAGGTTATCGGCAAGTACCGGGAGATCACCGGAAAATCCGGGGTTTTTGAACGTCACCGCAAGGAGCAGAACATCAAATGGGTGCATGACATGGTGGACGACCACCTCCGCTCCCTGTTCAGCAAGCATCCGGGCGTCAATCGAATCATCAAGGACATCGAACGGAGCGTGGCCAACGGCGCCATGCCGGCCGTAGCCGCTGTGCAGCAGTTGATCAGCGTGTTTGAGTGCAGATCGTAAGAAGGGGGTAAAGAGACTCCAGTAACTTTTTCCGGCCTCGGGGGATTATTCCGGTTGCCATGTCCGAAACGCCACGTGCCTGCCGTTTGCCGACGGCATGTTTCAGCGCCTTTCCTGGCCGGAAAAAGTTGCAATGGAGTGTCGAACATATCCGCCGTTGCGAAGTTTGTCACGAGTGGAATCCAAAGCGAAAGGCGGCATTATTCGACGCGGAATGGCGCCGCCATTATTTTCAGAGGGGGGGACAAGTGAACAAGACAGCTCGCATCACCATTGAATTATCGGGAAGAACACTGGAAAATCTCATTTCTTTGGCGATAAAATTACACCGCCATCCCGACGATCTCACCGTTGACCTGCTCTATGCCGCCATTGAGGCGTCGGTGGACAGCACTGAGGCCCAAATGGCGCTGATGGCTCAATCCTCCGGCGGCCTGCTGCAATGAGAAAGAGAAAGAGAAGTGGTCCCGGAAAGTTGGGCACGGTTGATCAGCGTGAAATAATGCCCCCACTCTGTGGTCATCCAACCATGCGGCACAGGAGGATGTTGATAGTATATAACACTCGGGAAACATGTTTTTTACCCGATTTCTATTGTAGATGAGTAGGAGAAAAAATTACGGTTCCTCAGCAGAATCTGTGGGTAGCCCTTGGATTCGGCAGGTCACCAAGTCCATGATATAAAGCTATTTTCAGCCCATCGTAAGTGCGAAAACCATAGGATCGTTTCGTAACCACCTTTGCCTTGTTGTTAAAACCCTCTACACAGCCCAGGGCAATCGTATTTTTAGCACGAAACCAATTGAGCAGGAGGGGGCGGTGA
>Ga0074197_1002298_pt1 | contig 13599 bp, 11 predicted proteins | sample EPASupsiteSAE305_FD_64526 | JGI IMG/M metagenome (GOLD analysis project Ga0074197, IMG submission 64526) | Bioremediated contaminated groundwater microbial communities from EPA Superfund site, New Mexico - SAE3-05 reassembly with SPADES | ecosystem: Environmental > Aquatic > Deep subsurface >...
AGCCAACCGCCTCGGAGCCGAGGCCTGGATGCTGGCCGGCGGGCTCGACAGTCTTGAGCGGTTCAAGGACCGCATCAAACGACCCAAGGCTGTCATCGATCTCAGTGGCGTCGATGCGCTTCAGGGGATACGCCAGGAGGGTGAGACTCTGGTGATCGGAGCCATGACCACCCTGACTGAGGTCCACCTTCATCCCGAGATCAAGGCCCGCTTTGCCCTGCTTGCCGAGGCGGCGGGAGAAGTCGCTTCGCCCCAGATCCGTAACCAGGGAACGCTGGGCGGCAATATTTCCCAGGATACCCGCTGCTGGTATTATCGCGGCGGCTGGGACTGCTATCGGGCAGGTGGCGGCACCTGCTTTGCCAGTGAAAGCCCGGATGGGCAAAACCGCGAGCATGCCATCTTCGGGGCCGAAGGCTGTGCGGCGGTTTCGCCGTCCGACACCGCCCCGGCATTGGTTGCCCTGGAGGCCCGGTTGGTCGTCAAAAACGCCGAGGGCTCTCGAGAAGTGGCGGCAGAGGATTTCTTCGTCGGTCCGGAAAAGGATATCTCCCGTTTAAACATCCTCCGGCCCGGCGAGCTGCTCACCGAAATCCGCCTCCCCGCGACCTGGGCGGGAGCGACGTTTTACTTCGAAAAAGTCCGCGACAGACCGGTGTGGGATTTCCCGCTGGTCAACATCGCAGCCGCCATGCAGCTTACCGGAGACCGTATCAACCGGGCACGTTTCGTTCTGGGAGCGGTGGCGGCTCGTCCCTGGCGTCTCCCCCAGGTGGAAGCCGCCGTGGCGGGTCGATCGAGGAAGGCTATCGCAGAGGCGGCATCGCGGCTTGCCGGCATTGGAGCAGCGCCGCTTCTTCATAACGGATACAAGGTCGTGCTGGCCCGCAATTTGGTCAAACGCGCCATTCTCGGCAAGAAGGAAGCGTAAATTTTACAGAGAGAAACTACTCGTGAACGAATTGGACAATATTGAAAAACGCTGTGACGCCATCGAAGAATGCTATGAGTTTATGCTGGCGTATGCGGCCCAGGGCATTGCCGACGACCGGGAAAGCCGCAACGGGAGTCAGCTTAGAGAGCTGCTTTCTAAAGCCGTTGACGCCGCGTCCGATTTGCCTGAAGCGTATGCCGCAATGGTGGCGGCTTTAGATCTCGCCAGGTCGCAACAATATAAGAATTTCCTCGATGTCCTGAAAACAGACACGACCAAGGCCTTGGCCGCAATGGAACTCGTCCTTGCCCAGCCGAAAATTTCATCTCAGCTGGTGGACAATCTCAATGCTTCGTTGCATGTTCGCACTTTGTTGACAGACGTTTTCCTTCTTGATGAAATCCTGCAGCTGCAGCGCCTGGCGTAAATTATTCTTCTGGAGACATTAAAGTAAATAAGGAGCACAGCGACCAGAGATCTCCATTATTCCAGAGATTTATCGCTGTGCTCGAAATGACGAAATTGGTGTTGTCCAACTTTTGGGGAGAGCATCAATGATGCTGAATCAAACACCCTCAGCAGTAGGTGTCATTGGCAATTCTCGTATACAGTATCTCGTTGTTTTCATTTTTGAAAATTTCGAAATTGGTTTTGTTGATCAGGTATTTTATCCCTTTGACATCAAGGTCCCTGATTGCATTGACAAACCGCTCTTCCGCCACTTCCCTGCTTTTTCTGCCGAACAGAAACCATTCTTCGCCAAACAGTTCGCGCAGGCATAATTCCGAACCCTGGCTGATCATCGGAAACCTTTTGATGATCTCAAAAAAGATTTCATCCGCGCTGTACCGCGCCAGATAATAAAGGCCATCCTGATTGTCGTCATAGCGTATCCCATGAATTTCATGAGCATTAATTTTTTTCCGGAACTTTTTTTCCGCAATTTCTTTCGATGTTTCATTGAGCGATTCCCAACCCTCGCCAAACACCTCGCCGATGGTGCTTCCCTCTCTTTTTTTCATTTGGGGGAATCTTTTCACGAGTTCCAGAAAAACTTGTTCCGGATTGAGGCTTTCATATTTAACCGGTGAATTATCCATGTATTTCTCTCTTGTTGAATGAATGTATTGTTGCAGGCGGTGAATATCGATGGTGCAGCGACGAGAATTTCTTAATTATCCCGGAGATTTCTCGCTGCGCTCGAAATGACGAACGGGCGCTTCCCCCTTTTTTGTGAATCGTCACAGGTGTTCCGCGCTTCAATCCTGTAAGTATTGTTTTCCCCAATCGCACATCAACTCCAGGATAGGATAGATACCTCTCCCCTTTTCGGTCAATGAATATTCCACCTTCGGAGGCACCTGCGGATACACCTCGCGATGGACAAGACCATCGGCCTCCAGTTCGCGCAATTGCTGGGTCAGCATTTTGCGGGTGGTATCGGAAAACTGCCGCTGCAAATCGGAAAAACGCATGGTTTCATGCGCCAGGTGCCAAAGGATCGATGCTTTCCACTTGCCGCCCACTACCGCCAGGGTGACGTCGATGCCACACTTGTATTCTTTATCCCTGTAAACCATCCGATCCATTATTGCTTGTTCTGGTTGCATATCCTCTTCCCGGTCACCTCAAAGTTTGCAAAAAGACGCTACGTTACAAATAAGGTACTACGTTACAAAAAAGTGCGTTATTGACTGATATGATCCTATGCTGCATTATAGCCCAATTGAGAAGGAAAACAAACAGGCATTCAACAGTATTCAAATCAGGAGGAACGGCCCGTGAAAACAGTAGCATTTAATGGCAGCCCCAACAAAAACGGCAATACCTATCATGCGCTGCGGATGGTGTGCGGGGAGCTTGAAAAAGAGGGGATAGCAACAGAAATCATCCATGTCGGCAACAAGGCTGTCCGGGGCTGTCTCGCCTGCGGCCAGTGCGTCAAGAAGAAAAACGAACAATGCATCCAGGTTGAGGATCCGGTCAACGAGTGGATTCAGAAGATGAAGGAGGCGGACGGTATCCTTATCGGCTCACCGGTCCACTATTCCGCCATCGCCGGAACGATGAAGTCGTTTCTCGACCGGGCTTTTTACGTGACCGGAGTCAATAACTCGATGCTGCGACATAAAGTGGGCGCGGCGGTGGTGGCGGTTCGACGTTCCGGCGGTCTGCCGACCTTCAATCAACTCAACAATTTCCTTTGTTATTCCGAAATGTTGCTGCCCAGTTCCAACTACTGGAACGTCATCCACGGCACCAAGCCGGGAGAAGCGGTGCAGGATGCGGAAGGGACGCAGATCATGCAGACGCTCGGCAGAAACATGGCCTGGCTGATGAAACTGGTCGAGCACGGCAAAGGGGTGATCCCGCCGCCGGAGCGAGAAAACAAAATCTGGATGAATTTTATCCGCTGAGAGTCAACGGGTGAGCGGCCGCATCGTTTGATCGCCTGGCCTCTCGCCCGTTTCCGCGAGTAAGAACCTCGCGTTTCCTTTGACACAAGCCAGCCAGGAGCATGCTCGTATACAGTAGCGTAAACTGTCGATAGCAGGTTACGGTGGAGCGCTAAAAGATTCAACTCCTACGGGCTATCCCATCACCTCGCCATGACCAGCAACGTCCTCAAACTGAACATCTTTTCAGCCCTGAAAATGATGCTCTTCCCCATGGCGATCATCACCCTGTTCTGGAAAGACCAGATCGGCCTGTCGCTTACGGAAATCTTACTGGTCAACGTCTTCTTCTCCACCGCCAATGTGGTCATGGAATACCCCTCGGGCTATGTCAGCGACCGGTTGGGTTACCGTCTGGCGCTGATCGTTGCCTGCCTGTTCGGCATCGCGGGCTGGAGCGCTTACCTGGTCGCCCATACCTTCTGGCATGTGATCGGGGCGGAGATGCTGCTCGGCGTCTGCTACGCCTTCATCAGCGGCTCGGACAACGCCTTGCTCTATGAGACCTTGCGGGCCAATGGCCGGACGGAACTCTACACCCGCTGCGACGGGCGCATGGCCGGGTGGGCCCAGATCGGGGAGGCGGGTGGGGCGCTTTGCGCCGGGCTCATGTACGTGACCGCGCCGCTGCTTCCCTTCATGGTGCAGATCGGTGTCTGGGTGATCGCGCTGTTAATGGCGCTGTCGCTCCATGAGCCGAAGGCGGAAAAAGGACCGCTCATCAGCTCCCACCTGAACGAGGCTGTGCGCATCAGCCGGTATGCCCTCGTGGAAAAAGGGGCGCTGCGGTCGACCATGCTGTTCGGCATGCTCCTGGGCCTGGCTTCTTTTTATCCGGTCTGGCTGGTCCAGCCGTTCATGCAGCAGTGCCAGGTGCCGCTGACCTGGTTCGGGCCGGTGTGGGCCGGGGCCAATCTGACGGTCGCCCTCTGCGCGTACCACAGTCATACCATGTTGAAGGTGCTGGGATTGCGGCGGATGTGCCTGCTTTTTATTGCGCTGATTGTCGGGGCCTATGCCGGGCTTGGCCTGACCTCGGCCGTGGGCAGTTTTCTGTTCTACTATCTCCTCACCGCCATGCGCGGTTTTCAGGGCCCGATGCTGCGCAGCCTGCTCCAGCGCAACTGCACCCGGCATATGCGGGCAAGCATCCTTTCCCTGCACAATCTCCTCTTTCGCCTGGGCTTTGTGGTCAGTGGCCCGCTGATCGGCAGCTTGAGCGACGCCAAGGGATTGAACACCGCCTTTCTGGTCCTGGCCGGGGCCTTTGCCCTGTTGCTGCCGCTGGCTGCCCGCAGTTTTCTGCGTCATCAGGCTGGAGACGAGCGCCAAACCGCCCCGTAAACCTTGGTTGCCCGCCCGTTTTCCGGTTTCCGCTTACGAAAGCCCCGCCGGTTTCCCGTCCTTTTCCCAGTGGCTGATGCCCAAGGCGGTCAATCCCTGTTGCAGTTCCCGGACAGCCTCATCGACCAGCGCCCTGCGTTCGTTTTCTTCCTTTCCGGTCGTGGTAAAGAGAATATCCAGCTCCGGGATTTCGCCCAGAGCCCTGGCCAGCGACTTGATGTAGACCTGGGGGTGACGGGAAACCACCCGGCTGAGGGCGGGGACCATGAGGGATTCATCGTTGCAGCGGACGGTCAGGGTTCGCTGGGAGGAACCGCCCTTGCCAAAGGTTGTGGTGATGAAACCGCCCAGGGAATGGGTGATGATCGCCTCGAGCTCCGGCGGCACACCGGGCAGGCAGATGATGGTTGTTGCTTCCTGTTGCAGCAGGACACCGGGAGCGGTACCCGCCGGATTGTGCAGGGGCAGGGCGCCCGCGGGCAGCCAGGCCATTTTCTCCCGGAAGGGATTCAAACCTCCCTGGCCCAGAACCCCCTGGGCGCAAAATTCATCGTAGCGCGTCTTGACCATCTCCCGCGCCAGTGGATGCAGTTCCAGAGCGGTGCCCGCTCCTTTGGCGACCGCGGCCAAGGTGAGATCGTCATCGGTCGGACCAAGGCCGCCGGAGGTGAACAACACGTTCACACCCCGTTCGATTGCCGAACGGACTGCGGCGGCAATCTCATCCTCGATATCCGGCAGCATGGTCGCCCGGGCCACCTGACCGCCATGGCTGTTGACCAAACGGCAGATCCAGTTGGTGTTGGTATCCTGAATTTCCCCCCGCAGCAGTTCGTTGCCCACGCAAAGTATTTCCACTATTACCGGTTGAGCCATGCAGCCTCCTGATCAGGGCCTTGGAATCTTTCAAGCCGCCGGCTTTGCCGGTGTCGCTGAAACCTTCACATCTTCTTAACGGTCCGTCACTTCTGGGATTAATTATTACATACAAACGCTAAAAATTTATGTTAATATATCCTTAATCACACCATCTCAACATAAGTAAAATTGAAACTCAATGGGTGGTAGGTATGGATTACAGATTGCCAGGCCTGATTCTGACAGGGGCTTCCGGTTTCATCGGACGGAATTTCATCAAGGCGGCTGCCGACAATTTTCGCCTTTTCTGCGTTGGCAGGCGTTCCATGGAAGAAGCCGGAGTGCAGGGGAACAGCAATCTGCGGTGGACTCAGGTTGACATCGCCGATTGGGACAATCTCAAGGATCTCATTCACCGGGCAGAAGATCACGGCGGCGTTGATTATGTCCTCCACCTGGCCGGCTATTATGATTTCACCAACAGGGACAACCCCAATTATACCCGGACAAATGTCGAGGGTACCAAAAACATGCTGGAATTGGCAAGGCATCTGGAGATCAGACGTTTCATCTTTGCCAGCTCCCAGGCGACCTGTTCATTCAATACGACCATCAATGAAGAGAGTCCGCCGGTTGCAGATATACCCTATGCACGGAGTAAGCGAGCAGGGGAGGAGATGGTCCGCGAATATTCCCAATGGTTCCCCTGCGCCATTGCCAGGATCGCGGCGGTGTTCAGCGACTGGTGCGAGTACCCGCCCCTCTACACCCTGTTGAATAACTGGCTCTCCGGCAAACTGCTGGAGTCGCGGATAATGGCCGGCCGTGGCCGAACGGCCATTCCTTATATCCATGTCCACGATCTTGTCCTTTTTTTTCTTCAGACGATTTCCAGGAGCGACGAGTTGGGGCAATGTATCACCCTGAACGCCGGCCCCAGCGGCACGACCTCGCATCTCGAGCTTTTTCAGATCGCCACCCAACATTATTATTCGAAACCTCATAAGCCGCTCTTTGTCGATCAGCGGTTGCTTGTCCCCATGATCCTTGCTCGTCGGCTGCAAAGACAGCTGCAAGGCAAGGAAGCGTTCGAACAGCTTTGGATGCTGGATTACGTTGACAAACAGCTTGTTGCGGACAGCTCCAAAACCCACGATCTTCTCTTCTGGGAGCCCAATCCCCGAAAAACGATTACCCGGCGTCTGGTCTTTCTGATTGAGAACATGCAGAGGAATCCCGAACTCTGGCAGACCTGGAACGAGGCCATGCTTCGCAAGGTTCGCGATCGTCCCTATTTAGTTCTTCATCAAATGATCGGAGATATCCTGGAGAAGGATCGCGACCAGGCCATCGAAGCAATCACGGTGCAGTTGCTGGCAACCGCGCAAAAGGCTAATTCCAACGTTTCAATGGTCTTGAACGGCATGGAGAGGAAGGTGATCCACTCCTACCTCCGCTTGCTTTATCACCTCATCGTCACCGTCATTCGCACCAGAAACCGGCCGGAGATGCGGGAATATGCCTTGATCGTGGCTTCAACGCCCATGGAAGCAGGGTTCAGCAAGGCGGTCGAGAGTTATTGCCTCTTTTTAATCGGTGAATTTTTGATCGATCGATTGCGTTTCCTGCCGGAGTTGAAACAGTACGCCCCCCGAGCCGAAGAATATATCCCGGTCGTCATCCACATGGCCATTGACCGAATTGAGGATCAATCGGAATTGTCGCGGATGCAAAACCCGAGATTTTCCGAAGGACTTGCACCCGATCCCCTGCCCGTGGATAATGCCGCCCTGGAGGATGCCGTTGCTCAACTTGAGGAGCTCTGCAACGAGGCGGTTTCCGGCCAATCCTGGACCAATCCGCTGTATCTGGCATGGGATAACGAGAGCCGATGAGCGGCTCTGAAATTTGAAAAGTCGTTAACAGCCTCTCATCCGTTTCTGCAAGGTAAATTAATACCGCCCTTTACTGACACCCGCTATGCTCCACGACAGGCTTGCTCTTTCCCGCCAAGAAAGAATGAGCATGTTCGGCCGCGTGACCAATCCTGAAAATTCCGGTTGCCCATTATTCGTCAAGCAGCTTGGTGATGCGTGTATAGGATTGAACACAGTTCCGTTCCCATCTTCCTCGCAAACTATTCTCTTTTTTGCATATCAATTGTGACGATTTTGCAGGTAATGGGAAAACAACCGTTTTGTCCATCTCAAGCGCAGCGAGAACTCTCTGGGATAATTGAGAGATTTCTCGTTACTGTGCTCCTCGAAACGACAGAAATCGACTTTTTGTGAAACCATCAACTGTCCTTTTGTGGGGAAATGGTGTATCCTCGCTGAAACTGAGTGAGCGCTCGGTTGCACTGAGCAGATGCTCGGTTTAGGGCCCGGCGCTCTCAATTATTACTTTTTCAAGGGGGTTTATTTGCATGCCTATCATCACGATATCTCGAGGTTCGTACAGCCGAGGCAAGGAAGTTGCTGAAAAATTGGCTGAAAAATTGAAATACGACTGTGTATCTCGTGAAATTCTTCTCGAAACTTCAGAGGAGTTCAATATTCCCGAAATAAGCCTGGTGCGAGCTATTCACGATTCACCCTCTATTTTGGATAAGTTTCGACATGGCAAGGAACGGTATATCAGCTACTATCAATATGCGCTTCTCAAGCACGTTCAAAAGGATAATGTCATCTATCATGGTCTTGCCGGGCAGTACTTTCTCCGAAATATCCCTCATGTTCTCAAGGTGAGAATTTTGGCCAATATTGAAGACCGGGTGAAAGAAATCATGAAACGTGATGAAATATCACATAGGGAAGCGCAAGATGTCTTAAGAAAAGATGATGAAGAGCGTCGTCGATGGGGATTGAAGCTTTACGGTACCGACACTTGGGACAGCCGCCTTTACGACATGGTAATTCTTGTAGATCGATTGAGCGTCGACAATGCTGTCGAATTAATTGTTCAGGCTTCCAGGATGCCTGCATTTCAAGCAACGCCTGAGTCGCAAAGAATTATTAATGACAAGCTGTTATGTGCAAAAATTCATGCAATGCTTGTGAATTTTTCATTCCTCATAGAAGTCGAAGTCGCTGATGGTAAAGTAACGCTTTTCAACATTGGGGAAGTCTTGCGAACTGACAAGTCTATCAGGGGGAAAATAGAATCTCTGATAAGGGAAATAGACGGAGTGAATGAGATTGAATTTGCAGAAAAAACCAGCGATAAGCAAGATCATATCAATCCGTTTCTCAATATCAAATAGTTAGACTGCAAATTGGATATTGACGATATTTCCATTCTCATGATCAGACGGATCGCGGCCGCCAGGTTTTTTTGAATTGTCCAGTAATTTCTTTCATGTTCCATTTGCACTAGAACCACCAACTTGAAAAAGACCCGGCTCGGAGCCGGTGCTATTTTCCGTTGATTGACCAGTCATCTAAAATACGCTGATGCTGCACGATCTCGAGTTTCGGACGAGACGCATTCCTCAAAGGTGACAAAAACATGAAAACAAACCCGACGAGTTGCGAATTCAATGAAAAACGGGGATGGAGAACATACGCCTTCCCCTTTCTCAAATGGTGGCCAAGGGTTACCAGGAAAACAGTTAAAGATGATCTGATCGCCGGGATCACCGGAGCCATTGTCGCTTTACCCCAGGGGGTGGCCTTTGCCACCATTGCCGGCATGCCGCCCGAGTATGGGCTCTACACAGGCATGATTCCCGCCATCATCGCAGCTTTGTTCGGATCTTCCTGGCTGTTGGTGTCCGGCCCCACTACCGCAGCCTCCGTCGTCCTTTATTCGGCGCTCTCTGTCCATGCCACGCCAGGAAGCCTGGAATACGTACAACTGGCACTGACCTTGACCATGATGGTGGGGATAGTGCAATTGGTGATGGGCATTGCCCGACTCGGCGCCCTGGTCAACTTCATTTCCCACAGCGTTGTCGTCGGTTTTACCGCGGGGGCGGCCCTGCTGATCGCTTCCAGCCAGTTGAAGCACCTTATCGGCCTGCAGATACCGCGCACCCTTCACTTCCATGAAACTATCCACGCCCTGGCTGTCAACGCCGGGGACGCCAACCCCTACATCCTGGCGGTCGGGAGCATAACCATTGTCGCCGGGATTGTCTGCCGGCGCTTCTGCCCCCGGTTTCCCTTTATGATCTCCTCCATGCTGATCGGCAGCATATCCGCTCTCTTGTTGCAATGGATACTGGGGCCCGAAATAACAAAAATAACCACAGTTGGCGCACTGCCCGCCGCCTTGCCGCCCCTGTCGGCGCCCCATTTCACTTTGGAAAATTTTCGGATGCTTGCTCCTGTAGCTTTGGCGACCACCCTCTTCGCCTTGACCGAGGCGGTGTCGATCGCCCGATCCCTCGCTGACCGTACCGGGCAAAATCTGGACGGCAACCAGGAATTCATCGGGCAGGGGCTCTCCAATATTATAGGGAGTTTCTTTTCCGGGTATGTTGCCACAGGCTCGTTCAATCGCAGTGGCCTCAACTATCAGGCCGGCGCTAAAACGCCGATGGCCGCTATTTTGGGCGGCGGAATACTCATTGTTCTGGGACTCCTGGTTGCCCCCTTGACAGCCTACCTCCCCAATGCGGTCATGTCGGGCATTCTCCTGCTGGTCGCCTGGAGTCTTTTTGACCTTCCACACATAATAAAAATTTATAAAACCAGCTTCACCGAGGCGGTCATCATGACGGTCACGTTTGCCGGTACGTTGATTCTGGCCATGGAGTTCGCGATTCTCCTGGGCATCATGCTGTCCTTGGTTATTTACCTTAACCGGACCTCTCATCCCAATATCCTTGTCCGGGTGCCGGATCCACATGATCCGGGGAGGCCTTTTGTTACGGATCCCGCCCTTCGTGAATGCCCGCAGCTGAAAATAGTACGAATTGATGGATCCTTATATTTTGGCGCGGTCAGCCACATTCGGCAGGAATTGCAACGCTTCCAGTTGGCCGACCCCGAACAGAAGCACCTTCTTATCGTCGCGCGGGGCATGAATTTCGTTGATATGGAAGGAGCGGAGTTTCTCGTCCGTTTAGCCAAAGAGCGTAAAAGGGATGGAGGGCAGCTGTATCTGCTTGGCATCAAAGAGGGAGTTTGCCGTTATTTTAAACTGTTTCCCTACCTTCTCGATATTGGCACCGATAATATCTTCGAATCCAAGGAAGAGGCAATCGCTTACATCTTCGATCGGCTTGACCGGAACATCTGCATTGACTGCACCGCCCGTATCTTCCTCGAATGCAGGTCGGTGCCCGTCAGAAATAATACGAAGGAGAGTGGCGCGGAACAACGAAACAATCAGTAGGTGGAAAAGCTGCCAATAAGAGCCTGCTCAAAATGGAGGATTAGCGCTCCCCCTTCCATGATGGAAAAACACGCCGTATTGCCAGCCGCCCTTGATGAACTGGATGAAACAGACCTTCTGGCCGTAGCCGGCCGCCCGCATGGCCATGCCCAGGGCCGCGGTGGTCTTGCCCTTGCCGTTGCCGGTAAAAACGATCAATAAACCTTTGGTCGTTGGGTGAGCTTGTCCTGTTGTTGTATCTATTCGCTATTCGCTACGTTCCGCAGCTTCACCGTTTCTCGTTCCCATGTGCCACATGGGAACGCGCCTGAGCCGAAGAATATATCCCGGTCGTCATCCACATGGCCATTGACCGAATCGAGGATCAGTCGGAATTGTCGCGGATGCAAAACCCGAGATTTTCCGAAGGACTTGCACCCGATCCCCTGCCCGTGGATAATGCCGCCTGCATCCGGCGGGCGGAACCATGCCGAACCAACCAACCGGGACACTAGCCCCCGGCAGCGGGCCGGTTCGTTTACGGTTCGTTGACCAGGTAACCCGAGACGTTGAATAGGCCGGTAGCCTGTCCGACGGCCTCATCGCGCGCAAGCAGCAGGCATGCTCTATCACCGGAACCTATGCGCAGCCGGGCGGGCGTCGAGCTGACCAATAACTGTGCTCCATCAAGAACGCCTTGGGAGACAAGTGGAATGAATGTGCCGAACCGGATACCACCGATCTTCAGACCCGCATAAACTGATTGGCCAATAGGGACGCGGACGCGCGCAGTTATGTGTTCAATGACCAGCCTTTTGCCAGCAGGAACCAAGTCCAGGCACTCATCACTCGCACGAAGTCCGTCAAACTGGAGCACAGTAATATCTTCCAGATACATCTCCTGGCGGTCGCCATTGTCCAGGTCTCGCACAATCGCGGGCCGCACATCGGCAGACGCAACGGTGGCAAACAGAATAACCAATGCAGGTAGAAACAAAGTTTTCGAAGGCGCCATTCGCTTCTTCATAATTATTCTCCTTTATTGAATATTTTGTGGATCCGACACTGATGAGATGACGATTTGGATCATTCAACTCTCAAAAACATATGGAACCAAAAGACCATATAGGTATTTTTAACCGATCAATAATCGGTCATTCTTTTCCGAGCTTCTTTCTCATTCCTGTAATTCCAGCCAAACCCGCGCCCATGAGCAGAAGAGTGCAGGGTTCAGGAACCGTTTGGGAATCGGGCAAGGTAATACCAAGCTCGTAGTAAGAATTCCCGAGACAGTCCGGAACGCCCATACCGCTGAATCCATCGGCCAGTGATCCGCTGTTATAATTCTCGGCTAAGGACATATTGGCAAAGACACTCATCGCCACCATGTAGTTGCCTGCTGACAGCACAAAGGACAGATCGAAGTCCCCTCCTGCAGAGAAGGCCTGGTCATAATTCGATCCCAGAAATGTTGCTGAGTTCCCGGTTCCAGCAAAGAGTGTAAAATAAGGATCAGCGCCGCCTGAAAAAAAACCGTTGCTATGAAAGCTAACACTGCCCGCGACCGGAATGTACAGTGAATATAAGGCTACGTTTTTTGCTATTTCATCATCCTCAAACAGGGCGTCTCCCAGATCTGAGCCGACCAATACCGAATTAGCATGGTCATTAAAATGCCCACTCAAAGTGACCGAAGAAGCGTTCGCTGAACCAATGAAAAAACCTAAGACAAGGAATACAATGAGAAATAGATTTCGCATAGTTACCCTCCCTTTGAAAACATCCAGATCAATCCGTTAGCCATCCCAGATAACCTATCTCACTAATCAGATATCGAATTCACCTCCTTTCCGGTGGAGTGGTGCGTGGCCGATGCCTTTGACGAAAATAGGACGAACTGCATTGCAGAACCTTGACAAGAGACTTTAAACAGCATGCTTGCATAATAAAAAAAACGGTACAACAATATTTTAGCAAAAAAAGCGCCAATCTTTTATGAAATTGCAACCCATTGCAATAATAGGATTTGTTCTATTTCGTGTTCGTTGACCATCATAAAAGTGCTGTGTTTTTCCGGTAAATCGAACTTTTTCCCGGAAAAAATAAATTATCTGTTGTTAATCTAATTCCTTAGCTTGTGTTTCTCAGGTTTAGCTCCTGGCTAAGACAAACTCTGGAGCGCCTTGGTTATGGCTGCAGACCTCCGTGCTTCGGCTTCCCTGGTCATCGCCGGACTCTCCGTCAGCGGGAGCACGGAAATCTCTAGGAACTATCATCTAGGGCGAGGTTATGAAAATATGGTGGAGAGACTGCAGGGGCTGGGAGCAAGGGTGAGTAAGGCTAGAGATTGGTGCAGAGGGCGCTGATTAGATCCTCTACACAAGGTACGAATCAATCACTTGGCTCTGTTGTGAGTTAGGTGCTTTTTTTTGTGGATGGTGCAATGAAAAAAGTCAGAGTCAAATTACCCGGTAAGAGCTTTGTCTCCGGTAAAACATATTTCCAATTTCTTGCCTTTCGTCCGGCCGGTTTAAGTCGCAATCAGAATTCAATCCCTTTCTGGGCCTTGATTCCGCTTTTGAGGGGGTGTTTGATCATGGTCATTTCGGTGACCAGATCGGCGGCGGCAATCAGTTGTTCCGGGGCATAGCGGCCGGTGATCACGACATGCTGGGCGGGATTGCGTCC
>Ga0074197_1002299_pt1 | contig 13591 bp, 9 predicted proteins | sample EPASupsiteSAE305_FD_64526 | JGI IMG/M metagenome (GOLD analysis project Ga0074197, IMG submission 64526) | Bioremediated contaminated groundwater microbial communities from EPA Superfund site, New Mexico - SAE3-05 reassembly with SPADES | ecosystem: Environmental > Aquatic > Deep subsurface >...
ATCCGCCACTACCGGCCGGCGACCAACGTCGTCCACCGGCCCACCCTTGAGGGCGGCAAGGGGTTCAACTTCACCGGTCACCACGAGTTGATGCTGCCGCTGCTCGCCGCCGCCATTCTCGACGAAATTGACAAATAACCACGCAGACGGTATATGGCCGTACCGTACTTACCACGAATCACCTCCGCCATCGCAAGAGGACTGGTGCATGAGAACATTGCTGCGCATAGGGACGCGCGCCAGCCTGCTGGCCGTGACCCAATCCACCTGGGTCAAAAACCAGATTGAACAGGCCCATCCGGGCACCCGGGTCGAACTGGTGAAAATCACCACCAAGGGCGACCGGATTCTGGATGTGCCGCTGGCCAAGGTTGGCGGCAAGGGCCTTTTTGTGAAAGAGATTGAGGATGCGCTGCTCGCCGGAGAGGTCGATCTGGCGGTGCATTCGATGAAGGATGTGCCCACGGAACTGCCGCAGGGATTGCACATTGGTATCATCCCGGTGCGGGAAACACCGAAGGACGCCTTTCTCTCAGTGAAATACACCTCGATCGAAACGCTGCCCGTCGGCGCCACTGTCGGCACTTCCAGCCTGCGGCGCAGATCCCAGTTGGCGGCATTACGGCCCGACCTCGCCATTATCGATCTGCGCGGCAACATCGATACCCGGCTGCGCAAGCTCGACGAGGGCCTCTTTGATGCCATCATTCTGGCCGGTGCCGGACTGCATCGGTTAGGCCTGGAGAAGCGGATAACCACTCTTCTCGACCCGGAACAGATGCTGCCAGCCATCAGCCAAGGCGCCTTGGGCATTGAGCTGCGCCGGGACGACGCCGAGCTGTTCGCGGGGCTGCAATTCCTCCACCACCCGGCCACAGCGATTGCCGTTGCCGCCGAACGGGCCTTTCTCCTGCGCCTCGAGGGCGGCTGCCAAGTGCCTATCGGTGCCCACGCCAGCCTGTCGAATGACACCATCACCCTGACCGGATTGATTGCCGCTGTCGACGGCCGTCGCATCCTCAAGGAAACAGCAACCGGCCCGGTGGATCATGCGCAATCCCTGGGCACCTCTTTAGCGGAAACCCTGTTGGCCAGGGGCGGCAAGGCCATCCTCGACGCAGTCTATTGCGCCCAATCCCCGGCAACCCAATAACCACTTTCTTTTTTCCTCATAGACAACGAACCCCGTGACAACAAACGATTCCACTCCACAACCCGCAAACGGCAAAGTCTACCTCGTCGGCGCCGGTCCGGGCGACCCCGGCCTGATCACCCTGCGCGGCAAATACCTGCTGGAACACGCCCAGGTGGTGGTCTACGATTACCTGGCCAACCCCAAGCTGCTCAGCTATGTGCCGAAAAACGCCCAGCTGATCTATGCCGGCAAGAAAGGAGGCGGCCTGCACGCCTTTACGCAGGAAGGCATCAACAGACTCCTGGTCGAGTTGGCCAAGCAGGGCAAGATGGTGGTCCGTCTCAAGGGCGGCGACCCCTTCATCTTTGGCCGGGGCGCCGAGGAAATTGAGGAGCTGGTGAGCGAGGGTATCGATTTCGAGGTGATTCCCGGCGTCACCTCGGCAACCGCCGCCGCCACCTATGCCGGCATCCCCATCACCCACCGCGAATACACCGCCTCGGTCGCCTTTGTCACCGGCCACGAAGACCCGACCAAGAAATTTTCCAACATCTCCTGGGATAAGCTGGCCACCGGTGTTGGCACCATCGTCATCTACATGGGCATCAAAACCCTGCCCAGCATCACCCAGAAACTGATCGACTTCGGCCGCTCGCCGGAAACGCCAGTGGCCGTAGTCCGCTGGGCCTCCACGCCGCAGCAGCGCTCGGTGGTCGGAACGCTGGCCACCATTTGTGATGTTGTGGCCCAGGCCGACATCAAACCACCGGCGCTGGTGATCATCGGCGAGGTGGTCAAGCTGCGCAGCACCATCGACTGGTTTGAAAAAAGACCGCTGTTCGGCAGGCGAATTATCGTCACCCGGACCCGCGAACAGGCCAGCGACCTGGTGGCTCAATTGGAGGAACACGGCGCCGAATGCCTGGAGTATTCGACCATCCACATTGAGCCGGTGGACGATTACCGAATTATTGACCAGGCCATTGCCGAGATTGACGGCTATCAGTGGCTACTCTTTACCAGCCTCAACGCGGTCACCTATTTTTTCCAGCGGCTACATGCCCTCGACTATGACAGCCGCCATCTGGCCAAGACGAAAATTGCCGTGGTCGGCAAGGCCACCGGCGAGGAACTGTTGAAATATGGGGTCAAGGCCGATCTGCTCCCAGAAAAATTCACCGGCGAAGGGCTGGCCGAGTCCCTGGTCCGGACCGAAGTCAAGGGCAGCCGCATCCTTCTGCCCCGCGCCTTGAAGGCTAACGAAATTCTACCCGAAATGCTGACTGATGCCGGGGCCACGGTGACCATCGCCCCGGTCTACCGCAACGTGCCGCCCCAAGGACCAAAAGAAGAACTGCGCGATCAGTTGCTTGAAGGCTCCATCGATTTGGTCACCTTCACCAGCTCCTCAACGGTTACCAATTTTCTCACCATGATCGATGCCGCCAACAGCGAAGAACTGCACCGGCTGCTTGACCAGGTGACTATCGCCGCCATCGGACCGATTACCGCCGAAACCCTGCGGGAGCACGGCCTGCGGGTTGATATTCAGCCCGAAAGGTACACCATCAGCGACATGGTGCAGTCAATTGTTGCCCATTACAAGAACAAAACACGGCAGAACGCCTGATCCGCGCTCCTGCCGAATTCACTTGCCCTCTTCAAAGGTCGCCCGCCCGCCGGAGTCCCGACCCGCCCCTTCGCTCGAGGAACAGGATGACCAGGCCATCCTTTGCGGGATCTGCGGTGCCGAGGTGACCAGACGGCGGCAAGCAAGGGCGGTGAACGGAAGTCACCAGCATGCGTTTTTCAATCCCGCCGGTATCGCTTTCGAGATCCGCTGCTTCCGCCAGGTGCCAGGCGCGGTTCCCCGCGGCAAGCCTTCCGCCGAGTTCACTTGGTTTTCGGGCTACCGCTGGCAGATCGTTGTCTGCGCCAACTGTCAGTCCCACCTCGGATGGCTATTCACCAGCGACAGTGCGTTTTTCGGTTTGATAGCCACCCGGCTGAGCGGAACCGGACCTTCAGGGTTGAATGGCTGATTGCTCATCGTTGCGCTGCTGTCTTCGTGTTTTTCCCTTCACAATTCAATTTTTTCCAATGGAGTCCGTTAAGGACGTGCATGCATAGTTTCAGGGTTCCATTCTCTCTGCAGTGTCTATGAGTGAGGCTGCTCAGTTCCGGATTCGCTGAGGATCTGCCTCCGCAACTGACGAGCTCCTTCGCCGGTGCCTCTCTCTTTATGTCGCTATTCACATGTTCCCAAGCTTTGAGGGTTTCCAAAAGTCCGAATTGGGCCATTCTGCATTTCGTAACTGACTGATATTACACGGACGCAGTTTTCAATTTTTGAGTTTTTGCGAGTCCATCAAGCGTTACATCAACGTCCGGTATTCCCCCCTTGTTATTTGGTACTGCTTGCCATATTTTTAAAACTCAATGGTAAGAATTGTCCGAACCTGAATATTCCACCCGGTAACGTGGCAACTAATTTAGGCAAGTGAACTGTACTGCTGTGCCTGAGGGTGGAAGCGCCAACCTAAGAGGAGGATCGCCATGAAGAGAAATAGGTTATTTGCCCTAGTGCTGACACTTTCGGTGGCCTGGAGCTACCCAGCCTGGACGGAGGAAGGGCATCAGGGACATTCCATGCATGAACTTCATGCCACACCAAAAAAGAACCTGGAAGAATTCCTGGCCAAGCCCTCCTTATCGGCAACTATCGAGGCGAGGAAACCGGTGAATTTGACTATCGAAATCACTGGCAACAAAGGCCAGGCCATCGAACACTTCGATATCGTCCACGAGAAAGTAATGCATCTGATTGTGGTCAGCAGCGATCTCCACTTTTTTGACCATATCCACCCGGAATACCGAGAAAAAGGGAAGTTCACCGTGCAGACGGTTTTGCCCGCAGGTGGATCGTATACCTATTATTGTGACTATAAACCTAGCGGGCAGCCAGGACAGGTGTCGATGTTTACTCTTGACGCCCCCGGCACGGCATTGCCTGCCCCAGTCAAATCCACGGTCCGCTCCCAAGTACTGGGTGATACCCTTATTTCGCTACATACCAATCCGACTGTTATCAAAGCCAACGAAGAAACGATCCTTGGCTTCACCTTGCAACAAGCGACAGATCAATCGCCACTCGCCGATCTGCAACCGTATTTAGGAGAGATGGGGCACCTGGTGATCATCCGTGAAACCGAATCCCTGGCTGTCGCCGATTACATTCACACCCACGCCTTACAAACGGACAAGAAGAGTACAATCCCGTTCATGGCGGTTTTCCCGAAAGCAGGATGGTACAAACTTTTTGGTCAGTTCAATCGGGGAGGCGAGATCATTACCGTTCCTTTCTGGGTGCGCGTTGATTGATTACAGTGACCACTTCCGCCAGATTTGGCAGTGTTCTATCTTGTGGTTTTTGATTTGTTCGTTACCGTGCAATTTGGGGGTTACTCCATTAATTGTGATGGTTGATTCAAACCGGTATCAAAACTGGTAACTCTCATCTTTGCGACTGAGGTGTCAGGTTAATTCGAAACTATTCCACATTCAGGAGTAACCAACATTATGAAATCATTAATGTTCATAACTAGCGTCAAGTTTATCCTTATAGTAATTATCATAGCGCAATTTCTTCCGGCGCAGGCTCAAGCATTGGACGCTGACTCGACGGCTGTTGCTCAGACAGTGCGTAACTTCCACGAGGCTCTTGCGACAGGCGATTCGAATGGCGTGAAGCAGCTTTTGGCCCCGGACGTGGTCATCCTGGAAAGCGGTGGTCTTGAAACCCGCGAAGAATACTTGTCCCACCATCTGACAGGAGACATCCAGTTTGCACAAGCGGTGACAACACGCCGAAATCCACACCAGATCACCGTGAGCGGAGATGTCGCCTGGGCGAGTTCCACCACCGAGACGCAAGGCACCTTTCACAAGCGCCTTGTCAAGGCGGTTGGCGCTGAATTAATGGTACTGACAAGAACTGCCAAAACTAATAACTGGATAATCAGGGCAATTCATTGGTCATCGCGGGAGAAAACTGAATAAGAAGGATAGAGGGACTGGAAATGGCGTTCCGTTTATTAAGGCTTTTGAGGTGATCGATCGTGTCGAGAAACGGCTGTCACACCACCAAAGCCGACGGTTGTGAACGCACAATATCGAAATACATGACACATCAGCCAATTCCTGCCCTGCTGCGCGAGGGCCGGATTGTAGAAGAGCGAACCGGGCAGCGTGTAATTGAGCAAGCGATAAGCCGAAGAAAAAGTGTACCCAAACACAATAAATAGGAGGCAATGGTCCCACGCACCCGTTCTGCTGCAAAGTGTTTTTCCCCCTAGAACAAGTTTTCCCTTTCCTTTTTTCGTAAAACACAGGAAGTTGGGGAAGGTTGTGCCATTGTCCCCGCACAATCGTTGAATAGCCCTTTCGTTTTTTTACAACCCCTTATTCATCAGAAATAGGAGCGTCCACCGTGAACGTCAATCTTCCGCGTACCCCCTCTTCCGTCAACGGCAGAGTCCGTACTTCGGCAATCTTTCTTTTAATATTCTGCTGTACTCTGCTCACGACCCCATGGACAGGACATGCTGAAGTGAGGACAGCCGCACCGACAAAACGCCAAGTGGTCGTTCTGCCGTTTGACGTCGAAATCCCTGGTTCCTATGCCTATCTGCGAAACGGCCTGGCCAGCACCTTGGCCAGCCGGCTAGCTGCCCGGGCCAACGTGGCCGCTGTGGCCCAGGGTTCGGCCTCCGAGCAGATGGCCAAAGCCCTTAAATCCGGAGACCATTCGGCCTTCAGCCAGCAGCTTCGCCAGTCCGGCGCCGACTACCTGGTCATGGGCTCGCTGACGCCCAAAAATAACCAGTTTGAACTGACTAGCTATGTCTTCTCCCATACCTCGGGCCAAACACCAAAAAAATTCGTCCAGAGCTTCAACGCCGTCGACGATGCCATGACGGCAATTGATGAGTTGGCCTGGGACATCAGTGGCGCGGTGTTCGGCAACGTTCGCCCCGAAGCGAAAAGCGCAGCCATGAAATCCGTTGGTGCTGGAGGCTTTCAGACCTCCCACCCCGACCGGGCCTACCGCGAAGGCCAGTTTGCCGGCATGACCTCCGGACTTGAGCCCGGCGGCCCCTTTGAACTCGCCAGCAGTTTCCGCAGCCGCAATATCCCGGTGGAAACAATGGACATGAATGCCGGCGACCTGGACGGCGACGGCAAGGAAGAGATCGTCCTGCTGACCACTTCCAGTCTGATGATTTACCGCTATGAGGACAGTCAGTTCCGCATGCTGGCCACGGTCAACCTGCCCAACCACTTGCGTTACCATTCGGTCACCCTGGGCGACCTCAACAAAAACGGCTTCCAGGAAGTATACATCAGCGGTAGCAACCAGGATCTTCCCGATTCTTCCGCCCTGGAATGGAACGGTAAAAAAGTGACGTTCCTCTTTGAACATGTCCGTTGGTACCTGCGGACCATGAGTTCACCGGGAGAAACGGCGGTGCTCATCGGCCAGCGCAGTCTTGTTGATGACCTGGGTGGCGGCGACATTTACGAGATGCAACTCGATGCCAAGAACACCCTGACTGAAAGCCAACGGCTGAATCTGCCCAAGGGCTTGAATATCTTTGATTTCGTCCTGGCCGATCTCGACGGCAGCGGCAACAAAGTTGTTGTTGCCATCAGCAACAATAATCGACTGCTCTTGTACGATACCGTCGGCAACGTGCGCTGGTCCAGTCCGGAAATCTTTGGCGCCAGCAATAACTTTTTCGGCACCCTTACCAGTGTCAATAATGCGGCGAATGCAGAAAAAGAAACCACCTGGGTCCGGACGCGCATTGTGGTCGCCGATCTCGACGGTGATACCATTAACGACATCCTGGTTGGACGCAACCGTTTGGAAACCGTCACCTTCATGCCCAATCTCCGCTACTTCGAAGGCAGCTCGCTCGCGGCCTTTAAATGGGAACGTGCCAGTCTGGTGCGCCTCTGGGAGACCAAAAAAATCCCCGGCTATATCAACAACTATCAGGTTGTCGGGGCAGACAAGGGCAGCCCCGAGTACCGGGTATTCTTTGCCGAGGCGGAAACCAGTTACCCCTATGTCTTCTGGCAGTCGGCCTCCACCTACCTCAACAGCTACACCCTGCGGGTGAATACGCCGAGGCAATAAACCTGAACAGTGCCATCTGCCGCTCAAGAAGGCTGTCTTGAGCGGCAGATGGAAAATCACTGCGGCTGCATCCGCACATACACACGCAATACCTGGAGGAGCGGGCTATGTCCGTGAAACCAAACCGCCTGGAACACATCGCGGGCATAGCCCGTTCCTACCCCAGACATTCCCCCCATTGATCAGAGCAACAAAGGCGACAAATAGTGATATATTGCCCTTATTTCCGGTAAAGTTTTTTTTACTAGAAGTAAAAAAAACTTGACGCTTAGGTAAAGTTACTCTATCGTGGACCTCATAGATGAATGAACAAAAAAGTTTCTCGCAGTCAGGGAAACACGCAATCAACAACTGATACCAAGGAGAGGAATATGAAAAAAGTACTTGTTGCAGGCGCGGCCCTGATGCTGGTCAGTGGCTCGGTCGCCACGGTGCACGCCGTCCATTTCCCGAGCACTGAAAAAGCGAGTCCCGCAGCCCCGGCTGCGAAATCGGAAGTAAAACCGGGCGTGGTCTTTAGTGGTGATGCCCGTGTGCGTTTGTGGTACGCAGACGACAATTATGGCGACTTCGGCAATGCTACCAACGACAGCAGCGAAGTCAACATGGATTCCCGTGTTCGTTTGAACATGACGGGGACCGCCGCGGGCGGCGCCTATGCCAAGGCCCGTATCCGGATGTATGAAAGCTTGATGGGCGATATCGATAACGACCCAACCGCGCCCGACGGCAACAACAACATTTGGGTCGACATCGCCCACGTCGGCATTCCTTTTTCCGACCAGTTCACCTTGGAACTTGGTAAGTACCGGTCCACCTATGGCCCCATGAGTGCAACCCACAACTTTTTCTATGATGACGTGCACCTGACTGGTGGCCGCGGTATCATGAAGTTTGGCAGCGTCACCGTCAATCCGTTCATCGAATGGATGGAAGAGTCCCAGAATTATGCTTCCACGAACATCAACAGGACCGAAGACAATGACGCCATGCGCTACGGTGTCCATGTCAAGGGCAAGATCAACAAGGATTGGACCCTCGGCGGTATGGTCGGCTATCAGGATGATGAGCGGAGAGAATATGAATTCGCACCGCTCAACCATAAAAATGAAGGATTCTTTGGCTCCATCTACACCAGCGGCAGAGCTGGCGCCTTTGGCTTGATTGCTGAGTTGGCTATGACCGAGTCGGGCCTGAACAACTTCAACGCCTGGGAAGATGATATTGATGTAACGTATATCCCAACTCTAACAGATCGCATTGGTTCCGATGACACCGGTTTTGGCGGGTACGTGTTCCCGAACTTCCAGATCGACAAGCTCAATATCGGCTTGAACCTCGGTTTCACCGACGGCGGCTTCACGCCTGACCGCGCCTTTGGCTTCGTCATGATGGGCTCCTCGGATAACAGCCGCATCACTGCTGTCCGCATCGGCGACACCGGTGACTGGATGTGGGGTGGCCTGGTGGCTGAATACTCCATCAGCGAAGCCCTCAAGCTGACCGGTAACCTGGTCTATGCTGAGGTTGACGCTTGGGATACCAGAGGGCAAAATGGAGAAGGCCCGGCAACTAGCTCCGGTGCTATTGCATATTCCTTGGACAGCGCCTGGGAAGCCTCCGCAGTACTGCAGTACACCATCAGCAAGGGTGCTGACGTCTTCTTCTCCGCCGGTTATCTCGCACCTGATTTTGAGAATCCCGCAGTGCAAGATGACGGAGTCTTCGGTGCTTTGACCCGTTTCGAGCTCAAGTTCTAAGATCCTGTAGCACAGTTTTATCTGCAAAAAAAGCGGCGGGGATTAAACCCGCCGCTTTTTTTGTCTTCGCCCAACCGTCTTTGTCCCTCGACCGGGGCACCTCCTTTCTTACCCCTCCCTCGGCAGCACAATTGTTGCCTGCATGCCTCCACTACCGCCGTTTTCCAGAATCAAGTCGCCGCCGTGATCCTCGACGATCCGTTTAACCAGGGTCAGCCCCATGCCGGTGCCGATCATTTTGGTGGTGAAAAAGGGATCGATCGCCTGCCCCATACTGTCCTTGCTCATGCCCTTGCCGGTGTCGCGGATCATGATCAGCACCCGACTCTCTTCCGGACGCACCTCCACGGTCAATTCCCCCCCTTGGGGCATAGCCTCGATACTGTTACGGATTAGGTGTGCCAGTGCCTGCTGCATCAGTCTGGCGTCCACATCGACCACGGGATCGCTTTCCGGAAAAAGCAAGGTCTGCCGGATGGATCGGCCACACAGCGTTTTGAAATAAAGGAGCAATGTTTTCCGGATCAAGGGCAGCAGGTGCGTCCGCTCGAGGGCCGGTTTGACCTGCTCGACAAAATTAGTGAGATCCTCCAGGGTTTTTTCGATCTTTTCCGCCTCACTCGCCATCATGGAGAGAAATTGCAGCCACTCCTGGTTGTCGATTTTTCGGGCCAGCAGGCGGGCGGTGCCGCCGATGGCGGTAATTGGATTGCGGATGCTGTGCGCCAGCTGGGCTGCCATGTGGCCAAGGGAGGAATATCGCTCCGTTTCCACGAGCAAATCCTTGTTCTTTTGCAGCTCGTTGGTCACCTCTTCCAGTTCTTTGATTTGCTGCTGCATGGCCATGTAGAGGCGGCAGTGCTCAATGGCTAGGCTGGCCTGGCTGGCAAAACTCTCCAGCGCATGAATCTGCTCTTCGCTAATGAGCCCGCGGTCGACAAAGTGGTCCGCAATGATCACCCCCAGCGCCCTGCTGGGAGAAAACAAGGGTACGATCACGAAGCTGTCTTCCTGCAGCAGCCCCAGCAGTTCAAGGGGCACAGGATAGGCGCATTGCCCGTTTACCACATTGATTGACTGCCGGTTTCGCACCGCCCGGATCAGGAGGTGTTCGCTATCCATCGCCTCAACTCGCAAGGCCTGCACAATCCGGTTGACCTCGATATTGATCTCTTCGCCATCGCCTTGAGCGCGGGCAAAGAGATCATGCAGCCTCAGTTCTTGTTGCCTGACGTCCTCCCAGATGCGACGACCATCCTCACGATTGCCCGGCCCGATGGCCAGCCGTCCTTCCAGCGTTGCCCCCGATTCATCGAACAGGGCGAGAAAAGCTCGGTTGAACTGCAAGCCCTCTTCGGCGGTAATGCCCACCAGAATAGCATGAAGAATATTATTGAGTTCGGTCGTGCTGAGGTAAGCGGTATTCATCTTCATGGCCAATTCATGGGCGAGCTTAATCCGGAAGGTGGCTTGCTCGATCTGCCGCTGATAGTGGCGATTGCGGATGGTTAGCCGCCTTTTTTCCAGAACCCGGTGCACCGTGGCCAGAAGTTCGGTGAATTGCACTGGTTTAGCCAAATAATCGTCAGCGCCATATCTGAGACAGGCCAGTGCAGTCTGCAGGTCGGTGACGGCGGAAAGCATGATCACCGTCAGATCCGGATTGTCCCGCTTCAACTCGGGCAGCAAGGTGGTGCCGTCTGCGTCGGGAAGACCGATATCTAATAGCACCAGGGCAGCTCTGTGGTTTGCCAGCTGGCGGCGCAACTCGTCGGCGGTGCCGGCGGTGACCGTGGGCAATCCTCGTTGCTGCAAGAACTCCCGCACCAGCTCGACGATTTCAGGAAAATCGTCGACAATAATGATACATTCGCCTTCTTCAAGCAGTTCATCCTCGGCAACGGCCGAGGAAGGCCGTGGAAATTGCTGTCCAATCATAATTAGGCCTGTGTTCTTTTTATAGTTGTTTGAACGTTCTTTTGCTGGTGTTCTACTCATGAAAAAAACAAGTGTCAAGCCGACAGCCTTGCCATTCTCAGATTGCCGCCCGCAGCCGTCCGTGGTATGGACAGAGCAATTGTACGAACAGGACGGGCCATGGTGCAGCAATCGATCAAAACAAAGGGGTCAGGGGAAGTCAGCGACGAGGAACTGCGACGGGTCATCGCTGATTTTCTTGCCATGGGCCATGTCGACAACATCGTCGCCATGGTGCGCCAGGAACCCCGCTATCTTGTATGGACAGGCCACCTGCTCGAGGACGAGCGTTTTTCGGTGCGGATCGGGGTGTCAGTGCTTTTTGAGTACCTGACCGAACTGTGCCCGCACCATCTTCCCTTGGCTGTTCCGGGATTGGTCGAGCAATTGCGCCATCCGGTCGACTGGGTGCGAGGCGAGGCAGCCAGCGTGCTCGGCATCATCGCCACCAAAGAGGCCTTGGCGTCCCTGCCGCCCCTCCTGCGCGACTCATCCCCTCAAGTCATCGAAATAGTGCGCGATATTCTGGAAACAGCCGCGCATGGATAGGTTCTTCGGGCCTGACGGGTTCCTCGCTGGCCACCTCGCCCCATATCAATTCCGCCCCGGTCAGCTGGAAATGGCGCGGGCGGTGGCCCAACTGCTCGCCGAGGATGAAGAGTGTCCATCCGAGCAGGCGTCCTGCCTGGTGGTCGAAGCTGAAACCGGTCTCGGCAAGACGCTCGCCTACCTGATCCCCGCCGTGCTCAGCCGCGGCCGAGTGGTTGTTTCCACCAACACCCGCAACCTCCAGGATCAGATTCTCCAACGTGAAATCCCCTTAATCCAGAAGGTTATCGCTCCCGATCTCAAAGCGTTATGCGTCAAAGGGCGGCAGAATTACCTCTGCCTCTATCGCTGGCGCCAGCTGCAGGCCAGTGGCCAAGCCGATCTTTCTGCCGGCGGCGAGGACCAGGCCCTTGAAGAATGGATCGGCGAGACGGTGCATGGCGACCGGTCCGAATTGAGCTGGATTGCCGCCGGATCCCCGCTCTGGCAAAAAATCTGCTGCCTTTCCCACTTTTGCCTGGGAGCCGACTGCCCTGAGTCCGCGGGATGTTTTCTCAACCGTTTGCGTCGCGATGCCGCCGCCAGCCAGCTGCTGATCGTCAACCACCACCTGCTCTTTTCTGACCTGGCGGTCCGCAGGACTGGATACGGTGAGGTTCTGCCCCGCTATGAAACCGTCATTTTCGACGAAGCCCATCATGTCGAAAACGTGGCCACCACCTTTTTTGGCTTCACCTTTTCCCGCTACCAGGTACTCGATTTAAGCGGCGATGTTGAACGAAGCGCTGAGGCCGATTTATCCGGAGCGCAACGCGAAGCCGTCCGGATGTCGGCCCATCGCCTCAACAGCGCCATCGATCGGTTTACCGCCACCTTCCCCGTGCACAAGGGGAGATTTTTACTCCGTGGACTGCTCGCGGCGCATCCGGAAATCAGCGTTCTGCGCGGCGATCTCGGGTCGGCGCTGGATCACTTGGCCCTGGGCCTGGAGGAACTCACCGCAACCGAGGGACCTTGGCAGCAATATGCAGCCCGAGCCAGGGAACTCATGACGCGCCTGGATCTGATCACCGCAGAGCAGTTCGACGACCTGCCCTCGGAGGAAATCCGCCATACCTACTGGTACGACCGGACGGACCGCAACCTGAGCCTCCATGCCACCCCGGTAGATGTGGCAACGGAGTTGCAGTCCACCCTCTTTGCTCTGGTCCGGCATTGCGTGTTCACCTCGGCAACCCTGACCACCGGTGGCAACTTCCGCTATTTCCTTGATCGTCTTGGCCTTCCGGAGGACACCCCCACGCTGTCCCTGGCCTCTCCCTTTGACTACCCTGGACGTACCCTGCTCTATATCCCCGGCCCCCCGTTCCCGGAACCAGGGGTGCCGGATTGTCCGCAGGCCCAGCATGAGTGCATGGCGACGCTGATCACCCACGCCGGTGGCCGGACCCTGGCCCTGTTCACCTCGCTGGCCGCCATGGACCAGGCTCATCGCGCCCTCCGCGACCGGCTGCCCTACCCGCTGCTCCTCCAGGGCGAAGCCCCCCGCCGCGTCCTGCTGCACCAATTCAGCCGGGAAACCGATTCGGTGCTCTTTGCTGTTTCCAGCTTCTGGGAAGGCGTTGATGTGCCCGGCGAGGCCTTGAGCCTGGTCATTATCGACAAATTACCGTTTGAAGTCCCGAGCGACCCTGTTATTATGGCCCGGATGAACCGGATTAAGGCACTGGGCGGCAATCCGTTCAACGAGTACCAGGTGCCCCGCGCCATTCTGACCCTGCGCCAGGGGGTGGGCCGGTTGATGCGCACGGCCGAGGACCGGGGCGTGATCGCCATCCTGGACACCCGCCTGTACACCAAGGGGTATGGACGGCAATTTCTCAGAAGCCTGCCCCCGAGTCCGGTCTGCCGTGACCTGGCCGAGGTGGCCGCTTTTTTCAACAACCAGCGCACCGGCCGGTAACAGGC
>Ga0074197_1002301_pt1 | contig 13588 bp, 15 predicted proteins | sample EPASupsiteSAE305_FD_64526 | JGI IMG/M metagenome (GOLD analysis project Ga0074197, IMG submission 64526) | Bioremediated contaminated groundwater microbial communities from EPA Superfund site, New Mexico - SAE3-05 reassembly with SPADES | ecosystem: Environmental > Aquatic > Deep subsurface >...
ATATGGTACTGAACAAAATCTGACCTATATTCAGTCCACCCTCCGCGAGTTAGTAAAGTTTGGTCTAGTAGTAATACCTCTTTTAGGTGGTCTATTTTATTTAATTAATGGTTTAGTAATTATTTTTTCTAAGCAAAAAAGAGGTGTTCACGATAGAGTTGTCAGCTCGCAAGTATTAATGGTTAAACCTTCATGGAAAATGGGAAAGCAAATACTATTTTTCGGTAGTTATATTTTGCTGGGAATTGTAATTTTTAGTTTAAGGCCACAATTTCTTTTCTGAAAAAATTGTTTGGGAAATAGTAAAACAATAGAGAGAAATTATCCTGCCGATCTTGAAAGATAGTGATCCGGGGATAGAAGGAAACTACTCCCCTTCTTTTTGTACATTGACCAGTAATTTTTCTTCTCCGCGCGTTTATTGGAACTCTGAAGCCAGGTGGCTGCCAAATCAATTCTTTTTCTGAATGATCGTAAAAACTCCAATATGTTTTCAAAAAAATGAACGTGATAGATTCCGGGTTCGACGGGGGCGGAAATCATACTAGCCTCTGTTGCTTCGGCCAGATTTTCGGTACTTTCCGCTACTTTTTGAATCTCCTGCATAATAGCCTGGAGTTCAATTTTAAGTTCAGATGTTTTTTCTTGAGAGATTCTTTGTTCTTCGCCGGAAAGGTGTCTTTCATGGCTGATTTGAGATCTGATTTTTTTGTTCTCTTCTTCACTTCCGTTTAGAACATCGCTAACTTGAAGAGTTTCGCCTGCAGAAAGCTCGCCGGATTTTTTGATACCCTGTTTTGATAGACCTAGAAGTTCACGAAAAAAATCTTCAGAAGTGTTTTTGAGAAAGTCTTTTGTTTGGACTGAAGTACCGCTGCCCAGGTCCTTTAAGGATTCAAGAACATTTTGGCGTGTAATTATCGTTTGGCCTTTCTTTTTTTGATCTGCCATTGGGACACGAGTTTAACTCAAGTTAATTAAGAAATCCAGTGCGGCACGACGCCTCAAAATTGATTCCAAAAGTCTTTTTCTGTTTTCGATTTCCTCAGGATTATTGTCTTCCTTTTTCTTGTCGATTTGAGACATATTAAAAGCCGCATCAACTTCCTTTTGATCGATTTTAAGATTTTCCACTTCGGAAATTTTAGTTAAAGTCAGGTCGAGGGTAATAGCCTCTTTTGCCTGTTTGGCATAGTCTGCTCTCAGATCCTCCGCTTTTTTACCTATTGATGAAAGATAGTTTTCAAGAGCCAGGCCAAGTTTTTCAAGACGGGATAAAAGATTCGACAGGCGGCTGTCAGCCTCCTCCTCAATCAAGATTTGAGGAACATCTACTTTAACGCTATCAAGCAGGGCTTTGATAACAATCTGTTCTTTTTGTTCGCGAGAAAGCTCCTTTTTTTCTTCCGGTTTTCCTTTATCGGGAGTCCAAAGACTTGATGCGCGTGATGCTCCTGTGACAGCTTTTTTGTAATCTCCGAGTTCAATTTGTGGGAGTTCACAGGTGGTTCCTCTGATTTGCCAAGGCTCATCTTCCTTGGCGCTTATGAGTTCAAACTTGGGATAAATTGCAATTTGAAGTTTGTTGTCGGTAATAGCGTCGGCAAGTGCTTTAGGTAAAATATGGCTCAGTGAATGTTCAATAAGGGTGCTTTCTGGAATTTTAGCGGCAACTTTAAGTAGAGGTGCCATGCCTTTTCTGAAGCCGGGAATTTCGGTATCTTTTGCAAACTCTTTAATTACCTCCTCTTTTGTAGCCTTAATTTCCGAGTAAGGGATAGTAAAAGTAATTTGAATGTTTCCATTGCTTTCTCTGGCAACAACGGATGAAATTTTATCTGACATGCTGCAATTGTAGATTGTAAATTGAAAATTGTAAATTAGGGAAAGCCTATTTTCCCCCCGACGGTCCGCCCTTGTGCTGGGTGTGGAAAGTAGCCTGGTTAAATTTTACATTAGGATTTCCTTTAGGAACAAAACCTTTGTTTCCCGAAAACATCGACGGTTTTTTATAACCGAAATTTAACGTGGGTATTTTTGGAACCTGCCTGCTGGCAGGGAGGTCTTGTTTTTTTGTGTTATTATTTGCCATATTGTAACAATTATTATATACTATACACAGAGTTTTCAAGGGATAGTAAGGCTTCGATCGTATCAAGCCCCGCCTTTGTTCAGACTTCTTTAAAGGGAGGTGAAAATTTAAAATTAAATGCAATCCAAATTATTTGTTGGTAATTTAGCGTGGGAAGTGACCGTTGAAGATCTTAAAGCTCTTTTTGCAGGCGCAGGTTCAGTCGTCGATGCTGCTGTTATAACAGACAGAATGACTGGCAGAAGCCGTGGTTTCGGATTCGTAACTATGGGAAGTGATGCAGAAGCACAAACAGCTGTTGAGAAATTTAATCAGTACGACCTTAAAGGCCGTAAGCTTAATGTCAACGTTGCCAGACCCATGGAACCAAGGCAGTAAGTTGAGCCTAAAGTTTCAAAAAAGATAGGTATCATGTGAAGTTGCTAAAGAATTTCATATGTCCAGGTTCCAGGTGTTTGTGAGCAAATGTTCACTTCTACCCGAATCTGACCATAAAAAAGCTTTTACTAGCGGATTTTGAAAGAGTTGACTATCTTTATTTATTGAGTATTTTTCGGATTCTTCCTGTCTCCGAGTTTAGTTGTTTGTAAAATTTCTTCTTGGTAACTTTTGGTCCGCAGTTGATAACAATCACCATCTCGTTCAGGTTTTTGTACTGCTTTGTTTTTCTGAATTCCCTGACCCCACTATCGGAACTTTTTATTTGTACCGGTAGGGTTGGCAGGTTTAACCTTTCGTTAAAAGAAACCCAGTTATCGATACCTCCGTAGGCATCATCGTTTATAGATGATTTCATAACGGATTTTATTTGTTCTGAGTTTAGAGCAAATTCTTTAAATCTTTTTTCTGAACGGAATCCGATTCTAGCAGCGATTCTATGCATGGCTATTCCTGCCGCGTTTTCCAGGTCCTGAGTGCTTGTTCTGCCAGCCGAGTATGCGTCAAGCATGGCATTAAGCCTGGCATCTCTGTAACGGTCGTTTTTAGTATAGAAGCCACCCCGTTCAAGATTCATAATGTCCGGATTTTACTCCTTGTGTGAATTAAAAAAAAGTAATGAATTTTCTACAGCAGTATTCCAGGATGGCACCAAATTGTGGTCTGCTCCTGGATATTTTATATAAGTTACTTTGATGTTATCTTTTTTAAGTTTTATTACAAGTTCATCATTCCACCAAAATGGCACTGCCACATCTCCAGTCCCCTGGTTGATTTGGATGGGAGCCTTAATTTTGTTCAGATAATTTGTTAGAGAATATTTTCCGGGATCGTAAGTTTCGTTAAATTCAGAGAGTTTTTCGATAATAAGCTTTCCTCCGTCGTCTGCCTCGTCTATATAATAAAGGATTGATGCCGGAAAAGGCCTCCCTACGGGAGCCCAAAGAACCGTAGGATAATTGACTCCCATGATTTCAAGTGTGGTTAGTGCAATTTGACCGCCATTACTATGCCCCCAAATAAAAACATTCTTCCCATCCCATTTACCCACTGTAGTTTGCTTAAAGGATGTGTCTGATACCGATTTTAATGTAACTGCGGCTGTAATATATGTTTGAAAGCGTGATTCAAAAATATCAGTTGCCTCAATATCGCTATCTGCATAACCCAAAAAATCTGGTGCTATGGTTATGAAACCATTTTCTGCAAAAACTTTTGCAGAAGGCTTAGTTCCAATACCTGTCGTATATATTTTTTGATCAACAAATCCCCGGAACATAACTATTACGGGAAATGGTCCGTTACCTTTTGGAATATTTATCATGCCGGATACGCTTTTAACATTTTCTGAAAAATCAGGACTGAATTTCATGCTGTATTTATACGAGGTAAATTTGTCGGATTCCGAAAGAATCTCTCCCATTTCAATCTCCGACGCCTTAAAATCCGTATTAGATAAATTTTCGATAGTATATTTCAGGAGTGGAGTAGGTTTTATCTGGGCAATCGGATTCGAATCTTTGGGTAGATGGTATGCAGTGTTAGCAAACCATCCAATTAGAATAAAAACAACCGAAACCAAAACATAAAGGCCTGTTTTTCTCATGATATATAGGTTGGCTTTAGATTCCCGAAATACTGACATTATCCCCTATTTTGATTGAATTGGAGTCGGAAAAACCGGCATTTACTTCCAAGACATAATCAACAGACCGACCGGCAGAATAAGTTTTAAGCTTGTTGTCGGGTGTTTCGGGATTCGGAGCAGGAACGTTTTTATCAATTCTTATGATTTTGGCGTCTTGAATCCAGATTATGTCTAAGGGAATAGACATTCCTTTCATCCAAAAGGTTGTGGTTTCGCTCTTTTCCTCAAAAATAAAAAGCATGCCTGAACCAGTATCAAGCGAGGCTCTGCCCGAAAGACCCCTTGCCCTTTCTTGGGAATTTTTGGCAATCTCGACTGGAATAGTTTTGCCGTTAATAATAACAAAGGGTGCGGTTTGGGAAGATTCTTTCGGCTCAGTTGGGTTTAGTTCAAAGGTTTTTTGCATTAGAACTCCGACGGCTATAATGAAAACAGCTGCGGCTATAAAAGGAATAAAAAGCTTCTTCATTATTTTAAAATTTTGACAAGTATGGCAAAAGTGGCTAAAAAGACCATAATAGGAATTATCATAAAGAATATGTTTTTTGCAGAGGATCGGCGGTTTTTTTGAATATGAAGCTTGTCAATCTCCATAGCTTATATTAGCACAATTAATTATTTATGTACCGGGGACAGGATTTGAATCCTTCGTACAACTCAGGATCCATGACCCACATTTGTGCGAGAAAGTTTACCACGATTGAACCAATTTTATCATTTTTTCCAACCGCTTGTTTTAGCCTATCCGAATTACGAAACACAGTTTAATTACGTAAAAGGATATTAAAAGTAAATGGTATAATAAGTCGTCTTTAATAAACCTAAACGTATGTCTGAAAAAACAGATTCTGAAGAAATTGAAGAAGGTAGTTCTTCAGTAGCAGATTTATTTAATGAACTTGTAAAAAGTATTGTCGAAAAGCAAAACCCCAAAGTTGGCGTTTACGTCAGTAACCCAGATGAACAAATTTTGGTTCAGAACTGGTTAGCAACAAAACACACCCAGGACTTTCTTAAGCAAGGCCTCAAGGGTAAATACACATCTCTAGGAATAGTACATAGAATAGATAATACCTATGGGCAAGTTAAGGTAGGATTAATTAATAAGTGGGGACTCTTTGGATTTGTTTATGAAAGAGGAGCTGAAAAATTTAAAGAAGCACAAAATGGTTTTAAGGTTGGAGATGTAGTATTACAAGAGGTTGATGGAACCACCATTAACTCTGTTAGACCCTTACACCTCTCAAAAGAAATAAGTCTGAAAGTAATTGATAATATCGAACGTTTGCACGATAAAATATCAGACAGCACCTGATTTAGGGATAAAGATCATTTGTGCCCTCGAGAGGATTTGAACCTCTAATCCGTGAGGAATACGCTCCTAAAGCGTACGCGTATACCAATTCCGCCACGAGGGCCTAGGGTTAGATTATATCAAAATCGAGCGGTAGTGTGTCTATTTTTGACACGAAGAATGTAACATTTCTACCCCACGTGTTTGAAGGGGGCGCATAAACTTTTGCTATTTGGTAAATTGAGACAACACCACGGTCAATATAAGCCCTTTTCAAGGTTTCGGAAACATGTCCGATGGAATCTTCCCATGAACTAAATTTGTAATTTCCATTAGCCCAACCATAGGCGTTATAGGAGCCTATTGGGATACGTTTTCCGAATGTTGATTCAACACCGGTAATTGCGGGAACGAGCCTGTAATCAATGTCATTTTCATCGGCATAGGTCACAAATTCATCGGCATAGTCAACCAAAGGAGAGTTGTACTTTATCAAAAATTTTCTTAAATTTTCTACACGATAGTCAAAACTGGCATCGTCGGTTCCGCTATTGAGTACTGCGGACTGGACTGAAACGGTTTGAGCATAGGTTCCCCTCGCACTTGAAAGAGTTAGTACGATTAAGGCTACCAGGATTGTGATAATTTTTCTCATGATTAATGGCATAGTAAAAAAGAAGGGGGATACCTTACGGTACCCCCCAAATATAATCCCAACGCCGAAGTCATGTTTCCATGCCTAAGCCTCGGAATGTAGGAATACTATAGCATGAGATTATAGGATTGTCAAGTTTGAGGACATATATGAATATAGTTAATCCTTGTTCTGTAAATGTGGAATTATGAAGTTACTCCATTTGGTCCATGAAGGAATTTACACCATACGCCCAGGAGCCGTTACTTTGGGGGGTGTATTTGGACATTATTTCATCAACTGTTGAGTAACCTTTGTTCAAATAGTTTTGGCGGAGACCTTTTGAAACAGTTTCTATTCCGTCGGCAAACGAGTCAAAACCCAACGAACCCACACTGGTTATTCCCCAACCCCAACAGTTGTAAGACCCGGGTGGAATGATTTTGCAGAGATTACTTTCTTGTTGAGATATGGCTGTTATTAAACGGAAATCTATGGAATACTTGTCGGCTGTTTGTACGATCAGGTTTGCATAGGGAGTGAGTGGAGAATTGTATGACTCAAGATAATTTTTGATGATTTGGGGTCTGGCGTCGGCGTATTCAATTGAAGACGAGACGGTGGGAACGTTTCCGGGAAGCGATGCGTAGACACTAACTCCGGACTTGGGTGAAACGATTAAATTTGTGGTGTTAAATTTCTTCTCAACCACCTCATTTTTCTTTAATGAAAAAAGTGAAAACAGACTGACCCCAATTGTAACGGGCGTGATGACAAAAAATACAGTCACAAAAATGATATTTTTCCAGAACCCGAAGCTCTCCTCCCTATTTAATATAGACTTTTCCACCAAATCAGGATGCCATAACTGCGGATAATCTGTCAAGTTTGGAGAGGTTGTGATATGACTTTGTAGGAAAAACGACATATTAGGGTTTAATTCACGCACGCAGTGAATTGCTAAGCGATCTTAAATCCTGGTATAATTGGCGAGCTAAGTTTGCCGAGGTGCTGAAATTGGTAGACAGGCACGCTTCAGGAGCGTGTGCTCGAAAGAGCGTGCGGGTTCAAGTCCCGCCCTTGGCACTCGGAAGTTGGCAAGCACTCGTGGCGGAATTGGTATACGCGGTAGCCTAAGGAGCTATGCCGAAAGGCGTGAGAGTTCGAGTCTCTCCGAGTGCACACAAGGTCGCTTGGCTCAGTTGGTTAGAGCGTCTCGTTTACATCGAGAAGGTCGGGGGTCCGAATCCCTCAGCGACCACAACCTGAAAAACACTGTAGAATAAGAACGTTTAAGAATAAGCTGAGATAGCCAAGGTGGTCAAGGCACTTGTCTGAAGAACAAGCTATCCAGGTTCGACTCCTGGTCTCAGCACATATAATTCTACGAAGATGGTATAATTAAATTATCTATACCAAATTTTCAATAAAAGAACTTGCAATTGTCTTGTTTCAGAAAGGCGGGCATGTGGACAAGTATTATCTTCAGGAGCCGAACAAAAATAAACACGCGGTAGTTTTCCTTAAAAGCTGGTTTGCCGGCAAAAATATTCGTGAGGCACTTCTAAAAGCTCTTCTTTAAAAAAAAAGAATTTCCATTAACACTATATCGTTGTATCCGGAAGAAAGTAAGTTGTTCCAGCTAGAGTTTTAAACCCGTTTGTTGTAGAATTAAGCCTGTAGAAAATGTTTGCGGCGGTAGTTCATCGGTAGAACGTCTCCTTGCCAAGGAGAAAGTAGCGAGTCCAATTCTCGTCCGCCGCTCCAAGCCCTTATAGCTCAACGGATAGAGCGCGCCCCTTCTAAGGGTGAAATGAAAGTTCGATTCTTTCTAAGGGCACTTCGGAGTTTTAGAGGTATTTATTGACTTTGACTTCACTAAGTATCTTATACGAGTCAATAATTTTTGGATCCACTAATTTATAAAAGATATTCTTACCGTTCCTTTTAGCAGTCACAATTCCTGTGTATCTCAAATACGCAAGGTGTTGGGAAGTGTTCGATTTCCTGGTTCCTAGAATTTTTGAAATTTCATTTACCGTTACTTCCCTACCCTTGATTATATCTAGAATTTCAAGTCTTTTAGGATTCGACATGATCTTAAAAAGTTCGGCGCACTTTATGTAAAATTCTTTTTTGTGTGGGGATTTGGTTACTTCTTTTACCATGGGCCTTTATTCTATTACAGTTTCAGAGTTTGTCAAATAATTGTTACAATGTAATCTATGAAAAAGTTTTTTGCAATCATTTTATTCTCTATTATATTTTTTAGCACACATTCCTGTGTTTTAGCTGAAAAAAACCCTACGGCTGTTCCCAACAATAAATTTGGTATCCATATTAATAATGAAAACGAACTCAAAGATGCATCTTTGTTGGTTAATTCTGCCGAGGGAGACTGGGGTTATGTGACTTTTGTCATAACCGAGGCTGAGCGTAATCATGATCGATGGCAACAGATATTCGACCAGATGAGAAGGCTTCATTTGATTCCCATTGTCAGAATTGCAACAAAGGTGGATGGTGACAACTGGCAAATTCCAAATGATGCAGAAATAAACAACTGGATCGCCTTTTTAAATTCACTTAACTGGGTTATCCAAAACAGATATGTAATTATCGGTAATGAACCAAATCATTCTAAAGAATGGGGTGGAAAAATTGACCCTGCATCTTACGCAACTTATTTAGCGGAGTTTGCCGAAAGGCTGCATCAGGCTTCAGGAGACTTTTTTGTATTGCCGGCGGGGCTTGATGCTTCAGCTAAAAACACAAAAAATACCATGGATGAAGTTTTATTCATTGACAGAATGATGAATTCCGAACCGAATCTTTTTGACCATCTTGATGGTTGGACGTCCCACTCATATCCCAACCCGGATTTTTCCGGAGAGGTCACCGATATAGGACGGGGAAGCGTTAACACCTTCAATTGGGAATTAAACCATCTAAGATCGCTTGGAATTTATAAAGATTTGCCCATTTTTATTACCGAAACTGGGTGGTCAAATGAAAAAGTTAATCCTGAGAAAATTAGCGGAATGTATAATTACGCTTTTAAAAATATCTGGAACGATAAGCGTGTTGTTGCGGTGACCCCCTTTATATTAAATTATCCCAACCCTCCATTTTCAGAGTTCTCGTGGAAAAAAAGCGATGGATCACCCTACCCTTATTATGAAGAATACAAAAAAATAACAAAAACTAAAGGCGCCCCTGTTCAAATTGAAAGCGGACAAATTATTGGTGCATTAGCCCAGCCTATCCTTCTTAAGGAATCCGATTTTGTAGGGATGGTGTTGGCCAAAAACACAGGACAATCTATTTGGAGTGCAAATAACACAAAAGTGGTGAGTGATGACGGCAGTTTAATCTTCAAAAATAATTTGCTTTTTGATATCGAGCCAACAAGAACTGGTTTGATAATTTTTAGGGCTTCCACCGAACAAAACAGAGGAATTTTGATTAAATCGGTTTACCTTGCGAATCAGGATGGTAAAAGGATCACTAACAGCTTTTCAATAGAAGGTTTAATTGTTAAAGCCGATAAAATGCAAATACAATCATTTTTTGCTAGAATAGGCGGATATCTCCGAAGTGTTATTAAGGGCCCATAGCTCAGCGGTAGAGCAATTCCCTCTTAAGGAAAAGGTCGATGGTTCGAATCCATCTGGGCTCACTCACAACTATTTACTCCATCTTGTCCAGATTCCGGTGGAAAGAAGTCTGCCCGCGGATTTTTCTTTTAAAGTTAGCTCACCATTTTCAATTTGCCCTCCTAGATTTCCAAAATAGTCATTGAGAGTGTTTGCCAGTGTTATCGATGAGGATGAGATGGCATAGGCATTTATCAGAACAAAAAGAGGGCTGTCTGATAAAATTTGTTTGCAGTTTGATAAGAGTGTCGGAAAATCTTTATTGAAATCCCAAACCTCACCGGCAGGGCCGTGTCCATAAGCCGGTGGATCCATAATGATCGCATCATATTTAATCCCTCTTTTGATTTCCCGACTTGTAAATTTGATGGCGTCATCGATGATCCACCTAATGGGTGAATTATCCATCTCATTCAAGGCTCTATTTTCATTAGCCCAGGTTATTGCGGGTTTGCTGGAGTCAAGATGGGTTACCTTAGCCCCGGCCTTGGCAGCAAAAAGTGAAGCAATTCCGGTATATGCAAATAAATTTAACACATTTAAATCTCTACCCTCATCCTTTATTTTTTTATAGACGTAGTCCCACTGAGAGACTTGTTCAGGAAAAACTCCGGTGTGCTTAAAAGGAGAAAGTTTTGCTAAAAACTTAACCCCATTATATTCAAGATCCCAACTTTCGGGAATTTCGGTTTTGAGGATCCACTTGCCTTTATCTTCACTAATCCTTTCAAAATAAGCATCACACTTATCCCAGTCAGGAAACGGTAGTGTTTTTTTCCAAATAATCTGAGGGTCAGGTCTGTCGAGTAAATATTTTCCATAGCGCTCAAGGCGCCTACCCTCACCGCTATCAATTAATTCGAAAAATTCCATATTATATAAATCTAACCTGCATCCCTTCTTTTACCTCCGTATCAAAAGAAACTTCCTGTCCGGCAAATTTTGCTCCGCCTCCCCAAATTTTAACAAGCTTTTTACTTTCGGTAAAATCGGGACCGATTTTCAGGGCAACATCTTTCAAAGTCTCCCCTTCTTTCATGACAATCGGACTTCCTGTACCCAATTCTTCATCAGGTTTTACTAGATAAATGGTAATAAACTTGAGCGCTTTCCAGATCTCCCGTATCAGTTCTGACACCCCTTCGCCCCTGTCGGCGCTTATCGCTACATATTCGCCGTCTATTATTTCCCTGTAATCGGGTTTTTCATCAACTTTATTAATTACAAAAATTGCAGGAACATAAACTCTATTTTCCGAAAAGGCATCAAAAAGACGTTCAAGAGTAATTTTTTCCTGAAGGGTAATTGTTCCGTTTTTTATCCCGTATTCACGGGCAATTTCTTTTATAGTTTCTTTATCTATACTTTGCTTAATATTGGAAAATATATCCAACCCTCCACTGGTTTTTTTATCAATCAGAACTTTCGGAGGGTTTTCATTGATTCTAATTCCGGCACCCAAGAGCTCATCTATCATTCCAGAAAAAGCATCAACCCTTTTGACATCGGTCATTATTAAAAGAAGATCTGCCCCTCTTGCAACTGATAAAACCTCGCGCCCCCTTCCTTTACCTTCTTTTGCTCCCTCAATAAGCCCAGGAATGTCAAGTATTTGGATGTAGGCCTCATTATATTTAAGCATTCCAGGGACTACTGTAACGGTGGTAAAGGCATAAGGTGCAACCTTACTTTCGGCATTGGTCATCTGATTAATAAGAGTTGATTTACCTGCAGAAGGGGGTCCCACGATAACAACCGTGGCATCACCTTGTTTTTTAACCTGGTATCCTCCGCCGCCCCCACCGTGTTTCCCAGACTGTTCAATTTCCCTATCCTTGAGTCTTGCAATTTTGGCTCTCATTGCACCGATAAACCCGTTTGTGGCTTTGTGGTGTGGAGTTTTTTTCAAAACTTCCTGTATTTCCTTAATTTGTTCGTCAATTGTCAGCATATTTGGTACAATTATACCTGAAACTTGCGCCTGTAGCTTAACGGATAAAGTAGCGGTCTTCGGAACCGTAGATGGAAGTTCGATTCTTCCCAGGCGCACCATTTTTGTTCTTGACACTCCCTCGTCGTTTTATGTATAAGTAGTTCCAAGGTGAAGTATATTCTTGTTTCCGGCGGGGTCCTTTCAGGCCTTGGAAAAGGTATTACTGCCGCCTCACTCGGTCTTCTTCTTCAATCAAGAGGCTACAAAGTTACCATAATGAAGTGTGATATGTATCTAAATATAGATGCCGGAACCATGAATCCCTTGGAACACGGCGAAGTCTTTGTGACTCAGGACGGATTGGAAACCGACCAGGACCTCGGGCATTATGAAAGATTTTTGGGTGTTAGCCTTTCAAAAGCCAATTATATGACCAATGGTCAGGTTTACAAATGGGTTTTGGACAAAGAGAGAGCATTGGAATACGAAGGAAAATGTGTTGAGCCATATCATCATATTCCGCCTGAGATTGTAAACAGATGGCATAAAGCGGGTGAGGCGGGTAAGGCCGAAATTGTTATAGTTGAACTTGGCGGTACAGTTGGTGAATACGAAGGACTTCTTTTCTTTGAAGCTTACCGCAGATTAAAACTTCAGGCGCCGAAAGATGTTGTTCTTGTACATGTGGGCTACCTTCCCGCACCGGGAAATATTGGAGAATTGAAAAGCAAACCTCTTCAACAGTCAATTTCCACATTAAATTCATTAGGTATAATGCCCGACTTTGTGGTCGGCAGAGCTGAAAAGCCGGTTGATGACAAAAGAAAAGAAAAAATTGCTCTCGCATCAGGCCTTCCGGTGGAAAACATTATCAGTAATCCCGATTTGGATTCTGTTTATAAAGTTCCGCTATTTCTCAAAAAAGAAAAACTGGATTTGAAAATTTTGAAAAAGTTGAGCCTAAAGATCGGCAAGTCTGATTTACAAAAGTGGATGGAGATGGTTCAAAATGTAGATAAAAAGAAGGAACAAACCGTTCGGATAGGAATTGTCGGTAAATATCAAAGGAGCGGTGATTATATTCTCCAGGACAGCTACGTAAGTGTTGTTGAGGCATTAAAACATGCCTCTGCTAAAAGCGGAATCGGTATTAAATTAAACTGGATTGATTCGGAAGACGTTAACATGAACCTTGACGAGGTGGACGCAGTCTTAGTTCCTCAGGGCTGGGGAAGACGCGGAATTGAAGGAAAGGTCAAGGCTATCAAATATGCCAGAGAAAAGGAAATCCCTTATTTGGGCCTTTGTTTTGGCATGCAAATGGCAACCATTGAATTTGCCAGAGACGTACTTGGAATGAAAGACGCCAACACGGAGGAAGCCGGAGATGGCACAAAGCATCCGGTAATTCATGTAATGGATTACCAAAAGGATCTTATAAAAAGCAAAAGATTCGGTGGAACCATAAGACTTGGTGCCTGGCCTTTAAAAATTAAGAAAGATACCTTACTAGAGAAAATTTATGGTAAAAATCTCGTATTGAACGAAAGACACAGGCACAGATATGAATTTAATAATAAATACCGTGAGCAGTTTGAAAAAGCTGGTTTCGTAATTTCAGGTACATCTCCCGACGGAAATTTGGTTGAAGCAATTGAACTGAAAGGTCACAAATTTTTTGTGGGAACACAATACCACCCGGAATACATAAGCCGAGCTCTTTCCCCTCACCCCATTTTTGTTAAATTTTTAGAAGCCGCAGCTGCGAAATAACTTTCTCCATGGTAAAATATGCACAAGCCGAGGTGGCGAAATGGTATACGCAAGGGCCTTAAGAGCCCTCGAGTGCATAACTCATGCGGGTCCGAGTCCCGCCCTCGGCACAATCGGAGT
>Ga0074197_1002302_pt1 | contig 13587 bp, 10 predicted proteins | sample EPASupsiteSAE305_FD_64526 | JGI IMG/M metagenome (GOLD analysis project Ga0074197, IMG submission 64526) | Bioremediated contaminated groundwater microbial communities from EPA Superfund site, New Mexico - SAE3-05 reassembly with SPADES | ecosystem: Environmental > Aquatic > Deep subsurface >...
TTCTTCGGATATTTTTTGTGTGAATTTTCCATTAAGGTCGGTCGTGAGGACTTTTATTGGTTTATTTGGTGCTGTCTTTTTAAAAATCCGTATGGTAGAGTAGGGCTCTCCGGTTTTTGAAATAGAATCCAGCAATACTCCTTTTACTGTAAATAATACAGGTTTTTCTGATTGTGCCTTTGCTGTGAGACACAATAAAAGTAGTAGTAGAGTTAATAAGTTTTTTTTCATATTATGTGTTTTTTTGGCATTAGACGTATATTTGAGAATAAAAATCACGTCTAACTTTTATAAATTTATTTTATTTTGTTTAGTTAACATTTATTGAGGAAATGGCGGCTCCATCCGGATGTAACAGGATTGTCCATCCGGGTGTAGGAGGTTGGTACACCCGGATGTAAGGAGCTTCTCCACCCGGGTGTGGGCAATATTTCAACAGTGAATTAAATACGAATTGCCTTTGGAGTTTTATTTATTCTTTTGGGCTAGTTTCTTTTCTTTAAGCTCATCCAGCCTTCTTTTTGCAGATAAGAGATACATCTGATCGACGTCTTTCCCAGTTTTCTCGTATTTGTCTTTCACCCCTTGCTGAATCTTACTGATAAATAATTCCAGATAATATTTCGTGTTCTGCTCGTCTTTCAGTGCAATGTCGTATATTGAGCCAATCTTGTAGAGTAAAAGCGAATGAGTGGGCATGCGTTTGTGAGCTTCTGTCAAAGTAGCAATTTCTTCTTTATATTTTTCTTCAGAATGATAGGCTGTTGAAAGAGTCATATAAAAATTAAAAAGTACCGAATCTGCCTTTTGTGCAATGCAGATTCCTTTGTTTAAGTATTCTATCGCTTCTGGATTATTGAAACATTCCTCATAAGAATGCCCTAAGTAGTATATATTACTGAGGTTGGTACTATCTTTTTGATATACCTTTTTGAGGTATTTAATGGCATTGAAATAATTATTATTTCCATAGTGACTCATTCCCAGGAAATAATTTGTGTCGTAAGTGCTGTCTGCTGCTTCGATTTTCTGTAATTGCTCAATGGCTTTTGAATATCGGTGCGAAAGACAATAAGCAGCCCCGCTAAGCTTATTCATTTGAACATTAAGAGAATCTTGTTTAAGATATTGATCCGTTAAACTGATAACATCTTCCAACTGATCTTTTTTCAGATATAGTTTTGCCAGCTTTTGTGCGGTAATAAAATCTGCCTGATTCTTTTCTATAGTCTTTTTATAATAAACAATGGCAGAATCTTTTTTGCCTTCCTGTTCGTAGTTCTGTCCTAATAACCGCAGCAATACAGAATTATCAGGAGATAGACTTAATGCGCTTTGAAGACAATTTTCTGATTTATTGAAATCTTCAACTTGTTGATAACAATCGGCCAGTTCTCTTAAGCAATATACATTGGGAGAATATCTGGAAGATATACTTTCCAGCAAAGGTATTGCGCTTGAAAAGTTATTCATCATTTTCAGGCACGTAACTTTTTGCATCTCTAAATCAAAGGTTGGCTTTTCTTTATCAATCAGTTGTATAGCCAACGGATAATTAGATTGTTGTATAGCTTGCTGTATTGAAACCTTTTGTGCATTAGTATTGAATATAAAAATGCTGTATGTTATAAGAAAGAATATCAACCTTTGATTTTTCATATTGTTTATTCTTTAATTTATCTCGAATGTTATTGGAAGATCAATGTAGACTGGAACATTAACGCCATTTTGCTTGCCTGGAATCCATTTGGGTATAATTCTTATTATTCGGATAACTTCTTGGTTGCAATAATCATCAAGAGAACGTATAATTTCAGGATTCTTTACAGTACCATCTTCTGTGATAGTAAAACGAACATAAACTTTTCCTTTTACTCCATTTTCCCTAGATATAATTGGATATTTTAGATTTTTAAAAATAAGCTGCATCAAAGCATATTCTCCTCCGGGAAAACGAGGCTTTTCTTGTACGGTTGTATAAGGATAAGGTTCTTCAGGTGCACCATTTTTTGCTAAAGTGTTTTCTGTTGTTATAGTTTTGTTCTTATTAAGTGAGAAGTGAAATGGAATAACGTAATAAACCGATGCGTTTACTCCGTTTTGTTTTCCTGGTTCCCATTTTGGCATACCTTTAATAACCCGAAGAGCTTCTTCATCACACTCTTTATTTAATGATTTCATGACTGTGGCTTTATCAATATCTCCATCTTCTGTTACAATAAAGCGAATATAGACTTTCCCTTCTATTTTATTTTGTTGTGCTTCAACAGGATACTTTAAATTAGCAGCAAGATATTTTAATAATTCTTGATCGCCACCGGGATATTTAGGCATTTCTTCTACTGCAGTGAAAACATTGCTTTTTTTAGGATTTGCAGAGTCGGTTTCATGTGTTATTGGGGCTGGTGTATAAATTGCAATCTCAGGAGTTAATTCATTTTTAGTCAATGATACATTAACTCCTTTTGTTAATTTACTTGTTACTTTGGCAACGGCTTCAAAGTTGCTTACCAGCGTTAGCAAGGCTGCAAGATGAATAAATATTGCATATTTTGTTTTACCGATGTTTCTTGTTCTTTTTTTGTTCATCAAGGTTATTCTGTTTTTTTAGAGGTAATACATTAAAAATGTTATATAAATTTTTTGCAGCCTTTTGATTTGCCAATCCTAATAAATGCTGTATGCTGTAATAAAGAATATCAATCTTTGATTTTTCATTTTGTTTAATGCTTTTTTAGAGTTATCAAGACAACGCCATTTTTCCCTTTTTCTCCGTATGAATAAACAGCGGTCCTATTTTTTAAAACACTAATTGATTGAATACTGTCAGGATTTAATTTTTTCATTTCTGAGCCAGATATTTCTTTTCCATCCAAAATGAAAAGTGGGGAAGTGGCACTATTTATATCGTTTATTGTTTTTTGAGTTGAATTGTCGTTAGGATCATAATTAGTTTTATTGTCAGTTACTATAACTTCATACTTATTTGAAGTGTCTTTCGGGAAATTGACAGTAGACCCATTTAACATGAATAGAATAGGTACAACATAATATACACTGACATTTTTACCTTTTTGTTTTCCTGGAATCCACTTAGGCATAGTACTGATTATTCTTTTGGCTTCATTATCTAATGAAGGTGATACACTTCTCATTATAGTTGGATCTTCAGCATAGCCATTCTCGTTTACGGTAAAACGTACATATACTTTTCCTTCTTCTCTTGCATTTTTAGCTTCAACAGGATACTTTAGATTAGTTACAATAAATCTTAATAATGCTTGTTCGCCTCCAGGATATCTAGGCATTTCTTCTACAGCAGTGAAGATATTGTTTTTTTTAGGCTTTGCGGAATCGGTCTCATGCGTTATTGGGGCTGGTGCATAAGATGCGGTCTCAGGTGTTGATTCATTTTTAGTCAATGAAACATCAAATTCTTTTGTTAATTTACTTGTTATTCTCGCTACAGCTTCAATGTTGCTAACCAACATTAGTAAGGCTGCTAGAGGAATGAACATCGCATATTTTGTTTTACCGATATTCTTTGTTCTTTTTTTATTCATCATGGTAATTCTGTTTTTAAGAGGTAATACATTAAAACTATTATATAAATTTGCTGCAGCCTTTTGATTTGCCAATCCTAATAAATGGTATTGGTAACTTTTTGTATCGTGTCCGGATAGAATTACATTATCATCCGCCATGTACTCTAGATTGTTACGAATCTCTCTTTTTAGTAACCATACAAATGGGTTTATCCAGCATAAGATGGTTATAATTTCACTGAGAATTACATCGATGGAATGCATTTGTTGTACATGCGTTTCTTCGTGTACCAGAATTTCTTTAGCTTCTTTCTCCGTATGTAATTCCGGTGATATAAATATCCAGCGGAAAAATGAAAAAGGAGCTGAGGATTTTACAGGTATCCTCACTGTTATTCCGTTGATCTTTGCTCTCTTACTGCGTAAAGCCAGAATACAAATGCTGAATAACTGGACTATGAAACGCAAAAATAAGAATATCACTCCTGAATAATAGACGCATGGTACTATATTAGTGATTATTTCAGTCCACTTGTTACTGTTCTCAGGCTTAATCACTACATCGGGTAAAATAGTTTGTGCGTAAATAGTCGCGATCTGATTTATAGGTTCTTGCTCTTTTACCCAATCCTGAATATTCATTAGTGGGTAGAAGAGAGAAATAACTAGAAAAGATAGCAGTGCATATCTTCGCCACTGAAAAAAGGTGTCGCGATAGAAAAATAAACGATAAAAGGCATAAAACAAAGCTATACCAATATTTATCTTTAGAAAATAGAAGAGCTCGGTTGCCATAGTACAATTTATTAATGTGGTTATTCTTTTCCTTTCTCTATCTGATTAATGATCTCTTTCAATTCATCTGCCGAAATTTTATGTTCGCGTGCAAAGAAAGAAACCATTTCCTTGTATGAGTTTTCAAAGTAATTACGAACAACTCCGCTCATGAATGTTTTTTTGTATTCAGTTTCTTTAATAAGAGGAGTGTATTCATAAGTGTTTCCATATCTTTTAGAGGATAGATATTCTTTCCTTTCCAGATTCTTCACTATTGAAGCAATAGTTGTATAAGGAGGATATGGTTCGGGAAACTTTGTAACAATGTCTTTTACATAGCATGGGCCTATCTCCCAAATGTAGATCATTACTTCTTCTTCCTGATTAGTTAGTTTATCCATGATTATAAGTTTATTACGATTGTATCGCAAATCTACGAATATTTCGTAATTTACAATGTGTTGCTTGTGTAAATAATGTTAATTGATGAATTATTTTGATTTTATTAAAGAAGACTAATAAATAAGTTACTCTTCTGATATTAAGGTAAAGTCTCTGAGATTCTAGTCCTGTAAATGGTTCCAGGTAGAAAATGGAAGGGAAAAGCAAAAAAAATAGGGCTGTTCATTGAACAGCCCATATATAAAGAATTATTCTATTATAGTCTAAATCAAAATCCTTGCATATCACACAAGCGTCTGTAATAACCATCGAGTTCAATTAACTCATCATGCTTTCCACGTTCTACAATTTCACCTTCATGAAGAACGCAGATTTCGTCAGCATTCTTAATAGTAGATAAACGGTGAGCGATGGCAATCGTTGTGCGATTTTTCATCAAATTATCAAGTGCTTCTTGTACCATACGTTCAGATTCTGTATCAAGAGCAGAAGTAGCTTCGTCCAGAATCAGGATCGGAGGGTTTTTAAGTATGGCGCGTGCAATACTGATTCGCTGACGTTGTCCACCTGACAGTTTACCTCCGCGGTCGCCAATATTTGTTTCATAGCCTTTTTCACTAGCCATAATAAACTCGTGTGCATTTGCAATCTTAGCAGCTTCAATAACCTGCTCCATTGTTGCATTTTCAACTCCAAAAGCGATGTTGTGATAGAATGTGTCATTAAACAAAATTGCTTCCTGGTTTACATTCCCCATAACGCTTCTTAAGTCATACAGCGTGGTATCTTTTACATTCACACCATCAATAAGAATTTCTCCTTCTGTAACATCGTAAAAGCGGGGCAGAAGATCAACAAGAGTAGATTTTCCAGAACCAGATTGTCCTACAAGAGCAACCGTTTTACCTTTAGGAATAACAAGATTAATATGCTTTAATACATATTCTGATTCATATTTGAATGAAACATCTTTGTATACAATCTTATCTTTTAGATCTTTGATAGGAGTTGGATTCTTTGAAATTTCCATTGAATTTTCTGCCTGAAGGATCTTGTCCACACGTTGCATGGATGCAAGTCCCTTTGGTATAGAATAGGCTGCTTTCGAAAAATCTTTCAATGGGTTAATAAGGCTGTAAAGAATTACCAGATAGAAAATAAAAGATGGTGCATCAATAGTCGAAGAATTTCTTAAAATCAATGTTCCTCCAAACCACAAAACAATTACAATAAGCACTGTACCTAGGAATTCGCTCATTGGGCCCGACATCTGCTGACGAGTATTTACACGGCTTATTGTATGGCGATATTCGTTATTACAGCGATTAAAACGATCATCCATTTTATGCTCCGCATTGAATGCTTTAATAATACGAAGTCCACCTAAAGTTTCTTCCATTTGTGACATCATATCGCTCCATTGGCCCTGAGCAATAAGTGATTTCTTTTTAAGTTTCTTTCCTATAGTTCCCATTAACCAACCCATTCCAGGAAGTACGGCTATTGTAAACAGGGTGAGCTCCCAGCTAATAACAAGTAATGTTCCGAAATACATAATAATAAGAATAGGATTCTTAAATATCATATCAAGACTACTCATTATGGATGTTTCAATTTCCTGTACGTCACCGCTCATTCTTGCCATGATATCTCCTTTGCGTTCTTCTGAATAGAAGCTGAGAGGCAGGTTAAGCAGTTTTTTGTAAAACTGGCCACGTATATCTCTTACAACTCCCGTTCTGATAGGGATAATCGTTGCAAAAGTTAGTATATAGGTACCTGTTTTCATAAATGTCATAATAGACAGAAAGAGCCCCAGAATAAGCAAGGTCTTACTAGGCCCGTATGTTTTAATTAACTCGGTTACATAATAGTAGAAGTTATTTAAAGCAATTTTTTTCGTACTCATGTCTGCATCCCACGGAATAAACTTATAAACCTGATCACTGAGTTTGAACAAGATTTGCAGAATCGGGATTATGAGAGAAAATGAAAAAATATTAAGTATTGCCGAAAGGACATTAGCTAGGATATTAAGTATCAAAAACTTTTTGTAAGGAGGTATAAACCTTCTTAAAATCTGGAAAAATTCTTTCATTGTTTTTTATTATAAAGTTTGTGACAAAGATATATATAAAATCTGACACAGCAGTCTGTTACATAAAAAAACGGGAGTAATAACGCTTACTCCCGTCTGTACTATTATAATTTGTTTTACTGTATCTGCACAATAAAGTTTAGTCTGTAATTTCTCTGGATGAGAGTTGTTGTTTGGCTTTCATTTCTTTGTATCTTTCTAATACATGCTTACGACTACTCAGAATCTGCCAGCGATAAACCCAGCAAGTGGTAAGAAAATAGACTCCTGCCTGTATCCAGAGGGCTTTATATTCTGTTGAGATTTCATTTAATGATGCCCCCATATTGTTGATTCTTACAAAACCGTTGATCCCAAATGTAGAAGGGAATATGTAAGATACATATTTCCAGAATGGAGGAATAGCTGCTCCCGGCCATGAAATACCAGAAATAAATAATAAAGGAACAGATGTAAATACAAAAATAAGCATGCAGGTTTCTCTGTTACGGATGGCAATAGAAGCAGTCATGGCAAAGAATATGCAAGCGGCCAGATAGGGCAACATAAACAGAATTAAAGCATCTGGCTGTCCAATCTGGTTTAGATTGAAAATACGTGGAACTACGCAAAGCACATAAACAGATATAATGGAATAAACCATGAAGTAGCTTAAGCCTTTGCCCATGACAATTCTAAGTGTTCCGTTATAATGACGATTGATAGGAACCAGGTCCTTAAATCTGTTATGTTCGCGTGCTGTTCCTGCTGAAAGTCCAATACCTAACAATAAAGTTTGCTGTATCAACAAAATAAGTACGGCCGGAATAAGAAAAGCTGCAAAACCATTTTGTGGATTAAACAAAGCTACGTTATCGTAATCTATTGGATGTGCAGTTATTTCATCTTGTCGGTTGGTTGTATTTCCGGCACGACTGATTTTTATATTCTTATTCATGTCTAAGGATACAGCAGTGGCTGAAAGCAAAATACCTTTGTAGTAAAGTAATCCGCTCATATCACAGTAGATGCTCACTTTAGTCTGCCTCCCTAGTGCAATGTCTTTACTAAAATTACTTGGAACATATATTAAGCCATAAGCTTTCCTTTCTTTCATCAGCTGTTTTGCTTCTTCCATATTGCTGCAATAAGTCTTTATTTCAACATCGGCTGTAGCGTCAACTTTTCGTATAAATTCACGGCTCAATGAAGAATGAGAGTCATCAACAACTATAACCGGAACTTCCCGAACTACTTCATTTGTATATATGAATCCATATATTAATGGATACATAAGCGGTACAAGAATGAAAAAGATCAAAACTCCCTGATCTCTGAAAGTTGTCTGGAATTCTCTTTTCCATATATAAAAAAGGTCATGGATTCCTTCTGATATCTTATCTTTGAAAGTTGCTTCTTTCATTATGGCATATATTTATAATAAATTAAAGCACTCTTTAGTCTTTGCATTACAGCAAATGGTAACATAATAAATAGCAGTAATGCCATGTAGTTTGTCCAGGAATACACAATACTATATCCATTAAGTGCCTGATCTACGTAAATTAAGAAATAATGTCTTAATGGAAATAGATTTGATAGACCCTGAAGTACTGGATGCATGGCCATTACCGGAAATGAGAATCCTGAAATAGAGAAGGAAATAACTCCCCAGAGTGAGGCAAAACTTAGCCCCAGGCGCAATGTGGGAAAAGTACCGATCATTACTACTCCGCATGCTTGCGATGCAAGAACCAAAAGCAGAGAAGCAAAAATCATTGGTAAAATACCACTATTGCAAGGAAAGTGTAAATATCCGTAGAGATAGGTATTATAAAATATACTCATCACAAAAAACACTATTGTTTGCGGTATCAGCTTTCCTGCTAATGATATATAGATAGAGTTATTGCCTAATCTTAACCATTCTCTGGCGGTTTTATCTTTAATCTCAACTCCAATTGAATAGACTGTTGTCATAAATATGAGTATCATTAATATTCCCGGAACAAGTGTATTACACAAATAAACAGAGTAATTGAGCCATGGATTATTTAGTGGATGGGTGTCAATTACTATTGGCTGTAACATTGCCATGGCTTGCTCTTCGGTAGCACCCTTAGCATAAAGTGTGGCACGCGATAAGGCACCGCCTGCTAATTCTGACATCATTTTCATGTCTTTGAAAAGCAAAGAACCTGCAATCAGATAAGAATTGTTTGTATAAAAAGATATTCTAGGTTGGCGACCGCTTATTGCTTTTGAGGCTAAATCTTCAGGAATATAAAAGAATCCGTAAATATCTCCTCGTTGCATGGCTATTCTTGCATCATCAAAACTTTCATACCTGGCAACAATATTCGTTTGTTCGAAAGCATCCAGGTTTCTAAGAATAGAGCGGGATGTTGACGAGTTGTCTAAATCGACAGCTCCAATTGGAAGATCTGTGGGAAGTCCGGATCCCATTAATGTAGTAAAGAAAATATAGCAGAACATGGGTGCTATGACCATACAAAAGAGATAAAGCGGGCGCGACACCAAACGCTTACATTCACGTTTCATGACTTGCCCCAGACTGGTATATTTCTTTTGTTTTGTTTCCATCATATCTATTTCTTAATAATAACAGACATTCCTGGACGAAGATTCTGTATTTTTTCAGTTGGAAGTGCACGAACTTCAAATGTTTTTAAATCGAACTGTCCGGTTGTCTTAGTTGCTTTCCATGCAGCATAAGTACCTAAGTCTTTCATGAAGTTCACTTTTAATTTCACCTCTTTATTATTCATTGAAGGAATAATAGCAGTAAACTCTGTCCCGATATTGAGTCCATTCAGAAGATCTTCACGAACATTGAAAGTAACCCACATGTCGTCCATTTTAGCTACGTTCATAATTGGTGCACCTGTTCCAACTAATTCTCCCATTTCAGGGAATATCTCACTAATTTCACCATCCATCGGAGCTATTAATACCGTTTCTTTTACGTACGATTCGACTTCGGCAACAGCACCTTTTGCTCTATCTACTAATGCCGAAGCTGCAAGTTTATCTTCTCTTTCCGCTCCGTTTTTAGCCATTGAATATTGTGCATGAGCAGCTTTTTCTGTAGCTATGGCAGCATCGCGTTGTGCTGTTAGTTCATCCATTTTTTGGGCAGACATAACACCTTGCTCGAAAAGGTTCTTCACTCTTTTATAAGATTTTTCTGCAATATCAACTCCGGCTTTGGCTTTTTGCCACATTTCATAAGCTGTCTGAATTTGTTCTGAACGGGCACCCTTGATAGCTTTCTGGTTTTGTGCTTGAGCAGCAGATTCAGCAGCTTGCGCCTGCATCATTTTTGCGGTAACCTCTGGCGCTTCAAGTATGGCCAGTGTATCACCAGCTTTAACTTTATCACCTTCTTTCACTCTGAACTCCAAAATTCTGCCGGGAACTTTACTAGATACTCTATATTCGGTTACTTCAGCCTGCCCTTGAATAATTTCGGGGCCTTTTCTTAGCATAAAGAAACCTACTAAAGCAACGATTGCAATAACCCCAAGTAGGGTAATAAATGCCAGCAGCATATTACTGTTTTGTGACTTTTGTGATGCCATATTATTTGTTTTTTATATCATTTTGATAATGTTCCTAATGATTTCTGTAGATATATCTCGGTTAGTTTAACATCGATCTGCGCATCTATTTTTTCTGATTGAGCAGACAGCCATGCTGTGTGTGCTTCGAGCACATCACTTGGGGGAATAACACCTTCCTCAAATCCTAAAGTTGCATAGCGTAAATTTTCATTGGCTTTTTCCATATTCTTTTCGGCCATGGCTAGTTTCTTAGATGCTTCATTTACTTTATATGCCGATTGATTTACTTGTAACTGGATTTTTTCTTTTGCATCTGCTAATTGAAATTGAGCGACACGTGCTTCTGCTTTGGCTGCATTTACTTTGTAAGAACCTTCTTTCCAATGCCAAATAGGGATTTTTACCATAACACCTACATTCCATTGTCCACCAAACTTATTTTCAAATCCATTGTATATTGAAGGGTTACTTACGAGATAATTTCCTATTAATACTACCGAAGGAAGAAATTCAGAGCGAGTTATGTTTATTTTCTGATTATAAATATTGGTCGCTAATTCAAGACTTTTAAGTTCTGGACGATTTTTGTAGGCCATATCTATATCGGCAACTCCAACAGATGGGTTGACTGGTAGATTGTTAATTGTTTCGTCAGCTAATTTAATAGGTGTTGATAAGTCAATACCACAGATCTGACAGAGTAACATTCTGGAAAGACTTAGCCCGTCTTCTACTTTTGTAAGTGTCATTTCGGCTTCGTTAACTTTTACCTTTATAGAAAGTCCGTCAGCCTTTGTTGCAACTCCTTCTGCAATCATTTTGTCTATATCGCTTTCTAGCTTTTTGAGAAGTTCCAGGTAACCTTCTGCCAACTTCTTTTTATTCACTAGAGACACCACTTGCCAGTATGCCTGATCTGTGTTTAAAATAACCTCTTGCATTCCTGACTTGTGCTGTGTTTTAGCTAGTTCTTCTGCAAATTTTGTTATTTTATTGTAAGCCCTGATTTTACCACCCATATAAATAGGTTGGGTAAGTGTTATTGCTCCAGCATAAACATTCTTGGTGTCGAACTCAAATTGCTCTTTCGGAATAGTTGTGTATTGTTTCCAAACAAGTTTCTCTGGATTTTTGGTAGGATCGAAGGGAGTACCACTGGCATCAGTAGGTACCCATTGTCCCGAAGGAAGTTTAATTTCTTGTACTTGTCCGGCACCAGGAGTGTATCCAAAGGTACCATTTGACGTTAATGACCCGATTGGCAGGAACTTATCTTCGCCAAGGAGCGCAATGTTTTTTTGATTGCGCATATAAGAACCTGTTGCTGAAATGTTGGGAAGATAGTTTGTGAACGCAGCTTTTTTCTCATAGTATGCTGCTTTAATTTTTTCATTACCAATTTGCAAGTCTTTGTTGTTGGCAAGAGCTAATGCGCGACAACTATCTAAACTTAGAACTTCTTGCGAACTTAATGAGCAAGTAATACTTAACAGTATAACTAAACTGAGTAACTTTTTCATTGCATCTTAAACATTATGAACGTAATAGTATTCAACTAAAAAACATTTTGTTTTTGTTTATAGTTGCAATTATTTGCAATGCACAATATTATGTGCATAACAAATAATTGCATAAACAACGATGCAAAAATATATTGTTTCTGCGAATTGACAAAAAGATTGAAGTGTTTTTTATAGAAGCTTAATGCTTCTTTCTACTCAATAGTAAATCTCTTTGAACCAATGAGATTGCCGTCGGCAAAGATATCGATGCCGTAAGAACCTGCATATAAGAATTCTTCAACATCCCAAAATACCGTAACTGATTGTTCTTCACCAGTATATTCTACATACTTCTTAATTGAATAAGTCAGATTCCTGTTTTCATAAGAGAACGTTCCGCCATTTTTAGTTAATACGTCATTATCAGGCTTCGTTATTCGTATATAGATTGTTTTGTTTCCTGCTTCGGCAGTTATATTTTTTACAATAGTAAAACCTATCTGGAATTTAACTATATCCTTAACTTTCTTGGCTTGTTTACCCTTTTTGTCTTTTGCTAAAAGAGTGATACCTGTAGCATCTAACTGAGCAGCTAAAGTTACTTTGTTATGTAAGTTCTTCTTTTCTTCAGATAAACTACTTATTTGTTCTGTTGCACTCAGATATTTTTGTTTAACTTCCTGGTTTTCGGCAGTAAGTGATTTGTTTAGGCGGTTAAGTGAATCAATCTGGTTTACATATCCTACCATTACTTTACGAAGTAAATTCAATTCATTTTTCAACCTTCTTATTTCGGATGCATTTGTAGCTTTTACAGAGCGAAGTTGCTCGAGCAGACGTTGTACTTTTACTTGTTCTTCACTTAAAAGGGTAGACAAAGAATCGTTAGATGTGATAAATTTTAATTCATCATATTGCTTAGCGAATCCGGTATATTCATTTTCCAGATCCTTTTTGTCTAACTCGAAATTCTGAACTAATTCTTTTTTTTCTTTTTCAGAGCGGAGGAATAAGTAAGTGATTCCTGCAATAGCAATTACTAAAATGGTAGTGATTATAGCCACTATCCATGTTGTTTTCTTATTCATATTACTAAAAGCCTATGTTGTAAATATTATGATGTTTTGCAATAAGCTTGCAAAAGTAATGCTTTTAATGTTGAATAGCAAAAACATTAATTGTTTTTATATTCAAAGATTCCTTTCTAACTAATTAACTAAAATTATTATGGAAATTTTTCCTTAATAGGAATTAAGGTTGTAAATTTGCAGAATATTTAAAGAGAGATATTATTAACTTGTTATAAAAATAAATATTATGTCAAAAGTAACCGTAGTAGGCGCTGGTAATGTAGGCGCTACATGTGCAAACGTACTTGCATTTAATGAAGTGGCAGATGAAGTAGTAATGCTTGACGTTAAGGAAGGTGTTTCTGAAGGTAAAGCAATGGATATGATGCAAACTGCTCAATTGTTGGGTTTCGACACTACAGTTGTAGGTTGTACAAATGATTATGCTAAAACAGCAAATTCAGATGTTGTTGTAATTACTTCAGGTATTCCTCGTAAACCAGGTATGACTCGTGAAGAACTTATCGGTGTTAATGCTGGTATTGTAAAGTCTGTTGCAGGTAACATTTTGAAATATTCTCCAGATGCAATCATTGTAGTTATTTCTAACCCAATGGATACAATGACTTA
>Ga0074197_1002311_pt1 | contig 13520 bp, 8 predicted proteins | sample EPASupsiteSAE305_FD_64526 | JGI IMG/M metagenome (GOLD analysis project Ga0074197, IMG submission 64526) | Bioremediated contaminated groundwater microbial communities from EPA Superfund site, New Mexico - SAE3-05 reassembly with SPADES | ecosystem: Environmental > Aquatic > Deep subsurface >...
GTCTCCGTTCGGGCTTATCGCCATATGGCTCGCCGAAAGCGATGATTGTTTCGAGGCGGTGTCGATGCCTATTTTCAGCGGCTCTGACGCAAAGCTGTTGCCAGCCGAATCAACGCAGAGCAGGCGATAATAGTAAATTCCATCGGCCAGCAGGGCTCCATCGGCCGTTCTGCCGTCCCAGAGAATTTCCGCCGGCTGGCTGTTCTTGAACTCCCATTTGCGCCTGAGCGTCCCCTGCGCATCGCGCAGCTCGCCCGTCCAGAGTTTTTCCTCCGAGCCAAGCTGGGAAATAATCATCTGTGACTGCTGCGCGCCGCCCCTGGGATTGAAGAACTCGCGCGAGCGCGAAATCTGGGCCTGTGGCGCGGTATTGTCGATGATAAAGTCCGGACTCGACTGGGTAGTGCTCCAGCCATTCTCATACTCGAGCGCGAGCTCGAAATGATATGTTCCCTCTCGCAGCGGCGCTCTCTGACTCTTGCCATCAAACTGAAGCGCGCCCGGAGGAGGATTGGTGCCGTCGCCCGACAGAAGCGGGAAGCGGGGAGCCTCCCCCTTGGCTGTCTGTGTGCCGGCCGTCCCCACAACATCCAGGTTCCAGACCAGCAGCCCTTCGGTATTCTCAAGCTTGATATTCAGACCCAGAACATCCGCGACGCCGTCGTCGTTCGGGCTGAACGCCTCTCTATTGAGCGCGAAGGCAGCCTTGGGCGTTCTGGTGTCGACGACGATTGGGCTATAATCGGTGTGGAATTCGTTGCCCGCGACATCCGTACTCGCAAGCTCGAGAGTATACTTGCCATCCGCTATGCGGCGACCGGTCGAATCCCGTCCGTCCCACACAAACCGATCGGGCAGCGCATCCCGATATTGCTGGGTGTATACAAGGTCGCCCTGCTCGTTCCGAATACTTAGGTTCCACACATCTTCCTTGCTGCCCGTGAATGCGAAGGTCAGCGCGTCGCGGCTTCCGTCCCCGTCGGGGCTGAACACCGACCGCGCGTCGTCGAGCACAATCTCGGCGAAAGGAGGCGTCGCGTCGAGCACGAAGGAATCCGAATAGACGATGGGCGAATATCCGTTTCGGTATTTCATCTCGATGCCGGCCCGATATTGGCCGTCCGAGAAAGCCTTTCCTGAAGCATCCAGGCCGTTGAATGTCAGCGAAGAGACAGGCGGGGTTGCGCCGTCGCCCGAGGAGGACCACACGGTCTTGCCGTTCTGATCCTGAATAACTTCTTTCCATGACACGAGATTGTTTAAAGATTCGAGGTTGAAGTCGATGTCGATCGTGCCTGTCTTGCCTTCCTTTGCCGGGCTGAAGGCTTTTTTGTCCGCGGCGACGCGGACGGCCGGCCGGCTCGTGTCGACCACAATCCAGTCTGATTTGTCGGCAGAGACCCCGATTGTCTTGAAGCCCACATTGCCCGCCGGGTCAACACTGGACAACTTGAACTGATAATACCCATCGGGCACACGCTTGCCCGCGTCATTGGTGCCATCCCAGACAAAATCGCGCGGGGCGGAGCGCCCTTTCAGGTCCATGGTGCGCACCGCGTTGCCGCCCGCGTCGAGAATTTCGTATTTCCAGTTGTTTTCTATCGAGCCCTGGGTTCTGAACGAAATAATATCCTTGTTGTTGTCGCCGTCGGGGCTGAAAATCAATGAATCGTTGCCCTGGAAGAGCTGCTCGTCGCCCATCACCCACGCGTTCACCGTGGGCGGAGAGCGATCCACCACGACATTCATGCACGAGTCATAGTTGATGTTGGTGTTCCCAAGATCATCCCACGCGTGGAAGCTGGCGATATAGGTCCCTTCGGGCACAAGATTGCCCTGATCGTCTTTGCCGTCCCATCGCAGCACATCGGGGACTAAGACGCTATGCTTCGAATAGCCGAAACCTTCTTTCAGGGTGGAGAAAGAATTGATGCTCTCCGGCAAGTCCGATTGCTCGGTGATGGTCCGTACGACTTTGCCTGACGAGCGGTCTTCAATTTTGAAAAGCCAGCCCGCGATTGTTCTCTGTTCATCTTTTATTGTGAGGGGGAGTTCGAGCCAATCCTGCTTGCCGTCGGCGTTCGGCGAGACATATTCGACAGGGGTGCCGCTCGTCGTGCTTGGCAGCTCCAGCGCCACCTCAGGGGGGCTCTTGTCGGGCTGTCCCCAGGTGAGCCGCGCGCCGACGCTGAACGCGTCCAGAGAATCATACAGTGGCATAAAACCGACCGCGGGCGCAATCTCCGACACGCTCTTGTTCTGCGGGCCCTTCTTCCCCAGGGGAATGCTGCCCGAGAGCGTGATCGAAGGCCAGGCGCTCCTGCCTGATTTCTGTTGAATATCATACAGGCTGCTCGCCATCGAAAGGCGCAGGTTCAGCAGATTCCGGTAGGAAAAAGCCAGGCCCGCCTCAGCCTCGATATCATTGAATGAAGGAGCGCGCAGATCTACGTTCGCCCGGATACCCAGGTTATACTTGCTGAGAAGATCCGCGCTGAACCCAATAGCGGGAGTGAATGCCGCGGGAAAGCCCGTCGAGGCCGTGCTGCCTGCCGAGATGCCGACCGGAGGCGTCTGATAGTTGAATTCCTTGCCGAGTCCGCCCAGCACAAAACCGAGTCTGGAATTCTTCAAGAAGCCAAGATCGCCCAATTCCTTGACAGCGCCGATATCGGACCAGAGTCCCCATCCAAAGGTCCCGTTTCCGCCCATCGCCAGCCACGCCGACGCGCCGACCGACAGGGTGCTCGATACTTTTTTGGAAAAACCACCGCCGGCGGTGACAAAAGTTCCCAGCGGCATGCTCGTCATGGCGCCAGGAGCGCTGAACAGGCGCACTGAACCGTTCCAAACTCCGTAGGATTTGGGGAGGCTGAACGCGGCCATGCCGGCGCTGCCCCATCCTTGGGTGCTCCCTGCGGACATATCGGCAATGCCCGTATATGATAATGCCAGCTCGGGAAGTTCAGTTTCTGCCGTGGAAGCTGGATTGAGCAAAAAGTTCCATGCGCCACTGCTTCGCTCTGTGAGCGACAAGCCGCTTCCCATGGTCCAAGGGCTGTATATCCGGCCGAGCAGCGATGCTCCCTTGGGCGGATCATAGGCAGATACACCGCTCAGACTCGCAATGAGGAGCACAAATACCATCGCAAATTCCCGGGCTTTTTTCATCGATATCCCCTTCTATTCTAAAAAGCTTCAGTTTCAATCTATCACAGCGGAAGCCGAACTTCAGGGCTCAATCACTGATAGATGATAAGACTCGGCCTCGGGTCAAGCTGCATGACCTCGGCGGGCGACATGAGCGGCATATCAAACCCCGCCGCGGGAAAATCCGACTTGAAGAAGAGCTTGAATCCCTTGACCGGCATGTTGAGGGCGATCGCGTTCCGCTGGTACGTGGCCTTCTTCATCTGGGGCGTGCCGAACCCGTCCGCGGTATGGATGAGTATGACACGGTCCCTGTGTGATCTCACCTCCCGGCGAGTCTGAATCATCTTGTCCGCGAACTGATGGACCACGAGCATTCGGATGCCAGGAATATTATGTCGCCGTATATATGCGTCCATATAATCCTGGGCATCATTCAGCTCTTCTGCGGTGATAGAGCCGATTTCTTTCATAGGGCTGAGCGTGCGCCATTCCGGATCGATTGCGAGGTGTACATTGGGATACTGCAAAAATGGCAGAATTTTATCCATCGCTTCGTGCACACTGTACCTGCCTATCTGATGATCGACGAATACCAGCATGCCTTCGGATTGCGCATATTTGATGTACTCGACCAGCGCCTTGTCGTCGAGATAGCCAATTTCACCGCCCGGCCAACACGTTCCATAAATAATATAGAGCGCGGGAATCACGCCATCTTTGCCGTTCACCTGGTCATATTCACTTGCGGTTGCTTTTACCATTTCGGCAATCTTTTCTTTCGGATAGCGGCCCAGAATGCCCATCCGGTCAGAAAGGGGGCTCCCATAATACGCCACAATGGTGTTGTTCGCGACAAGAGGCACACGATCCCATAAAAAACCGCCGCTTGCCTGGTAATTGGCCGGGCTCATATTCTGGTCAATCCGGGTAAAATTTTCCTTCCTATACAGCGAAGGAAAAAGCCTATAAGGGAAGGGTTCTATCGCCTCAGCCAAAGACGGCAGCACCGCAAAGATGAGCATCGAGAACAATAACGCCTTCATGATCGAACACTTTGCACAGCCCATGATGAACCCTTTCCTCACATGTTGATTCATTATTTTATCGGCAAGGAACGCGGGTGTCTGTAGCTCGAGCACCCCGCAAAATAAAAAAGAGACACCGCGCTAATCGCATATGGAAAAAGAAAAAGCCGCCCTCAGAGGCGGCTTTCCAACCCAGTTCTTTCATGCGCCATAATGCTCGGCACATTACTCGCGACCAGCGCTCGAGAAAATTACACGTACTTCTCTACTTTTCCGGACCTGAGGCATCGGGCGCACACTTTTATGCGACGCACGGTCCCATTATCGATGGTACGGACCTCGATGAGGTTGGGGTACCATGTTCTGCGCGTGCGGTTTTTCGCGTGCGATACATTATTTCCGAAAAGGGTTCCTTTACCGCAGATTTCACAAACTCTCGACATAGTGGTCTCCACAGAATATAGTCGACGTACTATAGCGGAATCCGCAGAACATGTAAAGTGGTCCGCGGCCCATGGATGTTGGAAACGCGCACAAGATCGATCCGGGCGCGCGCGCCGGAAATTATCAATCGCCTAAGGGGTCTTGCCGCCGAACATCTTTGCCATGGCGCCCTTGTTCTTGACCATCTTCTTCATCATCGACCTGGATTTTTCGAACTTCTTGAGAAGCCTGTTGACCTCCGCGACCGAAGTACCCGAGCCTTTGGCGATGCGGGTTCGACGGGAAGGGCCCACAATGAGGTAATTCTGGCGTTCCTTCTTGGTCATGGACAGGAGTATCGCCTCTTCGTACTTCATCTCCTGAAGGTCGATGCGGTCTTCATCGATCTGGCCCGCGAGCCCCGGAATCATCTCGAGCATTGACTTTACGGAACCCATCTTCTTCATCTTGTGAATCTGATCGAGATAATCCTCGAGAGTAAATGTTTCCTGGCTTATCTTGCGCTCCAGATCGAGTGCTTCTTTCTGGTCGTATACTTCCTGGGCCTTTTCGACGAGCGATACAATATCGCCCATGCCCAAGATGCGGTTGGCGATTCTGTCGGGATAGAATGGTTCCAGCCCGTCGATCCGCTCGCTGACGCCGATAAATTTGATCGCTTTGCCGGTGATGGACTTGAGCGAGAGCGCTGCGCCGCCCCGTGTGTCCGAATCGAACTTCGTGAGGATGACACCCGTCACGCCGATCTTCTCGTCGAAAGCCTTTGCGATGTCGACCGCCGCCTGTCCGGTCATGGCATCTGCGACGAGGAGGCTCTCCCCCGGTGCAAGGGCGTCGCGGATGCGCGCAAGTTCCTGCATGAGAGGTTCATCGATCTGCAGGCGCCCCGCCGTGTCGACGATGATCACATCGTGGCCTTCGCGTCGGGCGCGCGCCAGCGCATTGCGCGCTACCTGCACGGCATCCGCGCCATCCTCGCGATGAACATCGACACCAACTTGATCCGCGAGCACCGCGAGCTGTTCGGCCGCCGCAGGTCTCACGAGGTCGCACGCCGCAAGCAGTACCTTCCGCCCTCTTTTTTTGAGAAGGCTGGCGAGCTTCGCCGCGGTGGTCGTCTTTCCCGAGCCCTGGAGGCCGAGCAAAAGAATGACGCTCTGGGTATCCGTGCCCTTGAGCGCAAGGTCCTGCCTTTCGTCGCCAAGGAGCGCGACCATGCGGTCGTAGACGATTTTTATGAACTGTTGCCCCGGCGTCACCGAGCGAAGCACTTTTTCGCCCTTGGCCTCTTCCAGTGCCCCGTTGATGAAGCGCCGGACAACGCGGACGTTGACATCAGCCTCAAGCAGCGCGATTTTTATGCGTTCGAGGGCCTCCTCGACGTTCTTTTCTGAAATTGAGGCCTTGCCGCTTATCGTCCGGAATACATCGGTAAATGTCTCGGAAATTTTTTCAAGCATACAATCTTTCCATATATAGTTATAAATTCCCCTTGAGCCCCGTTTCGGCCGCGGCGCTCCTCAGCGCCAGGATCGTTTCACCGATGAGCTCCTCGAGGGGGATCCCCAGCATCTGGGCGCCCTGCTCAATGACGCTTCTGCGTACGCCCGCGGCAAAGGCCGCCGATCCCCATTTTTTCTTCACCGATTTCACTTCCATGTCCAGCACACTGCGCGAAGGGCGCACATAGGCGCACGCGGCTATAAAACCCGTCAATTCATCGGTGGCAAAGAGGACCTTCTCCATGACATGGGTGGGCTCAACGTCGCTGCAGATGCCCCATCCATGGCTTTCAACCGAACGAATGAATGTGTCGTCAAAACCAGCGGGCGCAAGGATTTCCCGTGCATGGCGCAGGTGCTCTTCGGGATACTTCTGATAATCGATATCGTGCAAAAGCCCCACGAGTCCCCAGTATTCTTCGTCTTCACCATACTTCCTCGCGAAATGACGCATCGCCGCCTCAACTGAAAGGGCATGACGCCACAGCGATTCATCGGAATTCCACTGCCTCCACAGAGCCACTGCCTGTTCTCTTGTCATGATGTGTAACCTCGAGCAAAAATATTCTGGACGTCTATTGTAGCCGAAGGATTATTCTTGTGCCACCCTGTACCGCGGTACCAGGAGGTGGCGATTGAGCGACCACATAGCCGTCGCCGTCGAGCGTGACGTCCAGATCGCCGCGGAGCAAGAGCGGCAGAAGCTGGCGTTTGGAAAAGCCTGTAAGATCAGGCATCTTTGAACCAATCGACGCGGGCGCCGGTTCCTGAATTGTCACGAGTCCTCCATGGGTAGTGTTCTGGCTCTTCCCCCGCGGCAAACCGAGGATGTCGATGGCGGACTCGGCCGCGTCCCGAAGGACAGGCGCCGCAATCTGGCCCCCAAGGTAGGACTCGCCCATTGGCTTCACAATCGCGACATAGATCGCGATTGTCGGATTGTCCGCGGGGAGTACACCGAGAGTGCTCGCGATGTAGTCGGTATCAGAATAGGCCTTCGTTTTTAAATCGATCATCTGGGCCGTTCCTGTCTTTACGGCCATGCGCACATCGGGCACCTTTGCGCGCCAGCCGGTACCTTCGAGGCTGGCCGCCGATTCCATGGCGGTCATGATCGCCCTCGACGTTTCCGGCGAGATGGCCCGCCTCACCGCGACGGTCTCGTGCGAATAAAGAGCTTTGCCATCGGCGTCCTCGATGCGCATCACCGTATCGGGCTTCAACAGAATGCCGCCATTCGCGACTGCCGATGCCGCAGTGATCATCTGCAATGCCGTTACGCGAATTTCCTGGCCAATCGCCACAGTAGGCTTCGTGCGCGCGGACCACTTCGCCGGTTCCCGGAGACTGCCGGGGTTCTCGCCCGGGGAGCCAATCCCGGTTTTCTCAGCAAAACCGAAATTCAGTAGTCGTGAGTAGAATTCGTTTTCCGATATCCGGTCCGAGGCGTACCCGGCTCCCGCGTTGCTGCTTTTCGCCAGAATGCCGGCCAAATCCAAAACGCCGTACGAATGCAAATCCTTTATGACGATCTTTTCTCCCGACGGAAGTGTCCTGCGGTACGCACCATCGCAATTAAACTTTGTTTTTGGCGTAATAAGCCCGGCATCCAATATCGACGCCATCGAAAAAATCTTGAAGACGCTCCCCGGTTCATATGAATATACGGACATTCTGTCTTCGCGCTCAGCCTCTCTGAAACTTCCGAAATTGTTCGGATCGAAATCGGGCATCTGAACGTACGCGAGCACTTCGCCGCTGTTGACATCCATGGCCATCATGAAGAGTGACTCGGCTTTATTGTCACGTATCGCTTTGCGCGTTATCTGCTCCAGGGCATACTGCAAGCGCGCGTCGATGGTGAGGTAGATGTCGTCCCCGCGCGCTTTATCGCCCTGTGTACCCGAAAGCTCAGCGTTATACTTGTATTCGATTCCTTCGAGGCCTTTATTGCCCTCGCCGGTAAAGCCGAGCAGGTGCGATGCCAGGCGCCCTTCAGGATAAATCCGGCCATTCACTTCTTCCAGCACGAAGCCCGCCAGCTGCCCTTTGTCCAATTTTTCCTGAAGCGGTTTTACCGTATCGACGTCGAGTCTTTTGGCAAGGTACACAAAATTCTGGCCGGACTCGCGGATTTTTCGCTCCAGGACATCAGCGTTGATATTGAGCGAACGGGCGACAATGCTCAAGTCTTCGGTAATTCGATACGGATCAATTTCATTTTTACGGATTGCAAGATTGAATTTTGGGATATCGAAAGCAAGCACCTTGCCGTTTCTGTCGAGAATCCTGCCGCGCTCAATTGGCGTATTCTCCGAAAGGCCGGTTTTTTCGGGGCCTTCCAGACCCAGCACCGCGTATCGCACACATACGACCCCCGCAAATATGACAAGAAAAACAACAAGTGTGACCATCCTCCGATGAAACCGAGCCTGTGCGTGATTCTCCATCCACTCTACCTCTGGGGAACGACCTTCCCTATGATTGCATTCAGAGTCACAAGGCCAAAATCCCTCGAATCGATCGACTCTATGCCGTTATCGCCAATCAGGAAATATTCGGACGAGCCCCCGTCGCCACGGATTTCCCCGATTCTCTTTATCACTATCTCCCTGGAGTTCGGGCGCACAGCGGCGACGACGTCCCCTCGCGGAGGATGTTTCCAGCACACCAGATATTTCCCGCCGACTCCCCGAATACCATACGCCGCCTTAAAAATAAGGACCACCCGCCCGTTCCGGTAGTGCGGCAGCATCGACTTGCCCTCAACAACCGCCGCGTCGAGGATGAAAGTCCTCACCAGAAAGGCCGCAACGACGACCAGGATGAGCGTGAGAGCGGGGCTGTCGAGCTTCTTCCCCGCATGTCGAACCGCCTGACTCATTCAGATTTTCCCTTCGCGCCTTTCACATTCAGATTTTTGGCAGCTTAGGTTAAATTATCGGCTTATATCTGCCGATACAAAAGGTGCGATGAACTCACTTTATCAATCTGAAGATGCTGTGCTCGAGGCAGATAAAGTCCTCAACAAACCACTTGTCTCCGTATTGTCCGGCGAGGATATCCTGGCGAAAGCCCCCGCAAAATCTCATAAAGAGCGGAGCGGCAAGCGACGCCACCCGCTTTTCGAAAAAAAAACTCCGGAAAACAGAAAAAAGAGAGCCAAAAACGACCAGCCCCGGAAGGACTTCGTCATCGAGCCCTTCTTGTCTCCCTCTTCCGTCACGAATATTACTCTTGAAGCAAAAGCGCCCGTTGAAATCGCACCTGCGAAAAACAGATCCCTTCTTCATATAGCGCCGACGGGGAATACGCGGAAAATTCTGCTGCGCGCCTTAGTCGTCCTCATGATCGCCGCGACGATGGCCGGAGCGAGCTTCCTCGCCGCCACGCTCATTTCTCACCCCCATCCCGTCATCGCCCTGCCCAATGAAGACTCGGCACAAGAAGCGCTCATGGCCATGCTTGAACCCGAACCTTCCGCCCCGCCGAGCGGCGATACAGCCTTGCCTCCCCTTCCTTCTCTTCTTGTTGAAAGAACATACACCGTGCGTCGCGGCGACAGCCTGCAGACAATAGCGCGCCAATTCGGCCTTCGCGAAGACACGATTATTTCGGCAAACGGCCTCAGTTCAAAGAACCAGCTTCAGGTCGGCAAAACCCTGAAAGTGCCCAATATGAATGGGGTGTATCACACCGTCAAAAGGAATGAAAACCTATCGGTCATTTCGAGAGCCTATGGGGTGGATATGACGCGCATTGCCGATGCGAACAATATTTCATCATCGACGATCCGGGTTGGAGACCGGCTTTTTATCCCCAACGCGAAACTCGATGCGTCGGTACTGCGCAATTTCTATGGTGAAACCTTCATTTGGCCGGTCCGCGGTCCAATCTCTTCGCCCTTTGGCTATCGTATAAACCCATTCAGTGGCCAGCGGACATTTCATGCGGCGATCGATATCGTGGTCAATAAAGGCACCTCTGTCAAAGCCACCCGTGAAGGCAAAGTCGCCGATACAGGCTACAACGCGGTATTCGGCAATTATGTGATAATACGACACGCCGATGGCTACCAGTCGCTCTACGCCCATCTCAATACGGTGCTCACCCATAAAGGAGCGGGTGTGAATCAGGGAGAAGTGATTGGTCGATCCGGCAATACCGGCCAGAGCACGGGGCCCCACCTTCACTTTAGCATTTTCCGCAACGGCCAGGCGGTTGATCCGCGGAAATATCTCAAGTAAGGTCTACACGACTGTCTTATTTTGTAGACTTTCCTTTTTGAAAAAGTTGTTTTTTATCATACACTTGGGTGCCATATGGACTCCCAGGGCACATTACTGTTTGACAGCCAATTGAAATAATTCTATGAATTGTATAAGCATATAGAATTATTTTAAGAAAAATCTCATTTTGGCACATGGCTTGCTTGCTATTCTTTCGAGAACTATCTTGGGAGGAAAATCATGGCCATTGCCGACAGTGACGAAAGTCTCTCGCTCTATTTTGATTCAATTCGTAAAATCCCCCTCGTGAGTCGACAAGAGGAATCGATATTGGCCGGAAAAATCGCGAAAGGGGACAAAAAGGCCCTCAAGCGTCTCGTGGAAGGCAATTTGCGTCTTGTGGTCCGCATCGCAAAATCCATGTGGACTCCGCCGCATTCCCTTTTGGACCTGATTCAGGAAGGCAATATAGGACTTGTGAAAGCCGCCGAGCGCTTTGATGCCGGCAAAAACGTCAAATTTTCGACATACGCCGTCTGGTGGATTCGCCAGGCCATCTCGCGCTCCCTGGTGAACACGGGCCGTCAGATTCGCCTGCCGCACAGAAAAGAAGACGCACTGCGGCGGATCAATGCCATCCAGATGCGCAAGAGCCTCGAAATATCGCGGGCACCTACCGGGAAAGAGCTCGCATCGGAGATGGGCTGCAGCGAGTCTGAAGTCTCCGCCATTCTTCATATGGGAGACCAGCCCGTGGCGCTGGAACAGGCTGGCGAAGACGAGCTTTCAATCCTCGATGTCTATGAAGACTGGCGCTATAATCCGGAGCGAGAGATCGAAAAAGCAAGCATCGCATGGGAGAGCACGTGGCTTTTATCCACTCTTTCTGCGCGGGAACGCGAGGTGGTGTCGCGGCGATTTGGACTTGGCAGCGGGCGCGAACAATCGCTGAAAGCAGTTGGCTCAGTTGTCGGCTGTTCGGCGGAAACGGTACGGCACATTGAAAAAAAAGCATTGCAGTCGCTGTGGCAAGCAGCGGCGAGTGTGGGCTTGACCGCATAGCACATTTAAGCAACATTCTTTTTGCAGCGGCGTGGTGGCCTATCCTAACTATTGCGCCGCGCGATTTTTGTACACAATCGCCTTGATGAACGCTTTTGTTCAAGATACCATAGCCTCGTGAGAAAAAAACATGTTCACCGGGGTTTTTCGTATGCACTCATCCTGGCGAGTGCCGCTCTCGCGGCATTCGCGGCCTCTGCAATCATAAATTCCTGTACACCCAAAGAATCGTCGCAAAAAACCCAAAAAAGCCCCTATGGCACACCAGAGTATGTGATTGAACTCCCTCCAGGATATGAAGACCTGAAAGTGATTCCCCAGAGCGGGCAAGGACAAAAGACCCAGCCGCTCTCAGGTTCTGCGCCCACCAATGAATCGCAGTCGACTCCTCAAGGTGACGGCACGGCCGTGGCCCGGCTCGCGCGGCCTCAAGGCCCTCAGGAGGAAGCTCCGAGAGTCACCGGGCACCCCACCCTCATCATCGTGATCGACGACGTAGGCTACAACAATGGCGAGCTCAAGCCTTTTCTGAAGCTGCCTTTCCCGATCACCTTCGCGGTACTTCCCCAGCTTCCCCACAGCACCGATTCAGTGCTCGCCATCCGTGACGCGGGCAAGGAATTCATCCTCCATCAGCCTATGGAGGCCTTGGGAGGCAACGATCCCGGTCCCCACGCGGTATATCTTGCGATGGACGACGCGACGATTGAAAAAACGGTGGCTGAGAACATCGACAGCTTCCCCTATCCTCCTGCGGGAATGAACAACCACATGGGATCTGCGGTGACCCGGGACGAGAAGGCGATGGAGCCTATCCTGAAACTTGTCAAAGAACGTGGCATGTATTATCTTGATTCTCTTACGGCGCCGGGAACTGTCACTGTGCGGCTCTGCCAGGAAATGGGGACGCCATATATGGAGCGAAATGTGTTTCTTGACAACAATACTGATCGTGAATCAATCCTCGCGGCAATCGACGAGGGCAAGCGCATAGCGCGGAAGAACAGCGCCGCGGTGATGATCGGGCACGTCTGGTCGTCCAATCTCGCCGCCACCCTGATGAATATCTATCCGGAATTGGTCGAAGAAGGATACTCGCTTTCGACCATCAGTGAATACATGCGGATGCAAGCCGAAGAGAATACCGGACATGCGGATTCTGGGCATTGAAACCTCATGCGATGAGTGTGCAGCCGCGGTTGTGGAAGACGGGAGCCGCATCCTTTCGAATGTAATCATGACGCAAATCCCCCTCCACGAGCGGTATCAGGGCGTCGTGCCGGAAGTGGCGAGCCGCGCTCACATCGAGTGGATTATGGGGGCGGTGAAGCGCGCCCTCTCCGAAGCGGGGATAGGGGTGGCGTCGATCGACGGCATCGCGGCGACCGCAAAGCCGGGCCTTATCGGCTCGCTGGCAGTGGGACTTTCATTTGCCAAAGCCCTTGCGTGGTCGCGCAATTTGCCTTTCAAGGGCGTAAACCACATGCTCGCGCACCTGTACGCGCCTCAGCTCGCAAGCCACATCGAATATCCGTTTTTGGGGCTCCTTGTGTCGGGAGGACATACGATCATCTGCCGGTCCGATGATTTCGACAAAATCACGGTTCTGGGCACGACAATCGACGACGCGGCGGGAGAAGCCTTCGACAAGGTGGCAAAGCACTACGGATTCGGGTATCCGGGAGGGCTCGTCATCGATCAGCTGGCGGAACGGGGGGACGAGCGCGCGTTCAGGTTCCCCCTACCCTCCCTGCACAAGGGCGAGCACCGCTACGACGTGTCCTACTCGGGCTTGAAGACCGCGGTGATACACCATCTGCCGTCATATATGCGGCCGGGTGCCACAGCCACCCCCGAAAACATCGCCGCGAGCTTTCGCAAGACAGCGATAGACATACTGCTTTCGCGCCTGTACAGGGCCGTGCGCGACACGGGCATCCAGACTGTCGTGGCCGGTGGCGGCGTCGCCGCCAACGCGTACCTCCGGCGCGAACTCGGGAAAAACGACGATCTCCGAGTGTTTTTCCCGCCCCTGGCCCTGTGCGGGGACAACGGGGCGATGGTCGCCGGGATCGCGTGGCATTATTTCAGCCGCGGAGAGACCG
>Ga0074197_1002312_pt1 | contig 13494 bp, 10 predicted proteins | sample EPASupsiteSAE305_FD_64526 | JGI IMG/M metagenome (GOLD analysis project Ga0074197, IMG submission 64526) | Bioremediated contaminated groundwater microbial communities from EPA Superfund site, New Mexico - SAE3-05 reassembly with SPADES | ecosystem: Environmental > Aquatic > Deep subsurface >...
GATGTGGTGCCCCGGATCTCCGGCTTCTTCCGCGACTCCTTCCCCAACCTGGTCGAACGGATCGACGAGGCGGTGCGTCTCGTCGCCGCCCTCAAGGAACCGCCGGAATCCAACTTCCTCCGCCGCAACGTCTACCGGGACGTCGAAGAATACCGCAAGGAGGGTTTGAGCGAGGAAGAGGCCCTGCGCGAAGCCACCTTCCGGGTCTTCGGCTGTCCGCCCGGCACCTACGGGGCCGGGGTGTCCGAACTGGTCGAGTCCAAGAACTGGCAGACCCAGGAAGACCTGGGCAACAACTATATCCGCTACTCCTCCCACGCCTACGGCCAGGGCAGCTACGGCACACAGAAGCCCGCCGCCTACCGCCGCCAGCTGGCGCGCATGGACGTCACCGTTAAAAACGAGGATTCGCGCGAATACGACATGATGAGCTGCACCGACTACTACAACTACTACGGCGGCATGATCGTGGCGGTGAAGACGGTGCGCGGCCATCTGCCCTTTGCGGTGATGGGCGACAGCTCCGATCCCAAGCGGGTCAAGGTGCGGACCACCCAGGAAGAGGCCAAGCATGTGCTCCGCTCCCGCCTGGTCAACCCCAAGTGGATCGCGGGCATGCAGCGCCACGGCTACAAGGGCGCGGGCGACATCTCTCACGTGATGGACATTGTGCTCGGTTGGGACGCCACCGCCGAGGTGATCGACGACTGGATGTATGAAAAGATCGCCCGCGCCTACGCGCTCGATCCCCAGATGCAGGAATGGATGAAGGAGGTCAACCCGTACGCCCTGCAGAACATCCTCGACAAATTGCTGGAAGCCATCAGCCGGGGCATGTGGCAGGCCGACGCGGCCATGGAGGAACAGCTCAAAAACGCCTACCTGGAGATGGAAGGGGAAATAGAAGAATGGAGCGAATAGGCCGTGCGGCCTGTTCGGCTCTCATCTGCGGCGGCCTGCTGCTGGCGGCCGGTACTGCCTCGGCCCAGGAGGACAATGGGGCTATCGTCATTACCGGCGAAGAGATCCGGCAGATGAAGGTCAATAAGATGGCCGACATCCTCAACCATGTGCCCGGCGTCACCGCCGGCGACTCGTCGGTGGGCATCCACGGCTCGTACAAGGTCAAGGTGCTGGTGGACGGGCGGCCGATCAATGACCCTACATCCAGCTATGGCGGTGTCAACTGGAGCCTGGTCAGCCCGGAACAGATCGAACGGATCGAGATCCTGCGCGGCAAGGGCGGGGTGCGCTATGGCCAGGACGCCAGCGGCGGGGTCATCCTCATCACCACCCGCACAATCAGTTCGGTGAGCGGCAGGGTCAAGGGCTACGCCGGCAACCAGGACACCGGATTCGCCAGCGCGAACATCCAGGCCCAGATGGGCCGCTGGGGCATGGCGGCCAGCGGTGAGACGGAAACCAGCCAGGGCTACACCGTCAACAACGACAGCCTGCGCCACAAGGGCGGCGTCAAGACGGCCTACACTCTGGACGCGGATCGAACGCTGAGTTTCGGCGCCGATTACGTCGAGGAAGAAAAGGGACTCACCGGACAGCCGGATTACCCGACGCCCTTTTCCCGCAAGGAGAGCGAAACCACGGCGCTCTCGGCCCAGGGCAAATATTTCCGCACCGCCAGTTCCGCCTTCTTCAACGCCGGTCGGCAGCACAACACCGACGTCAGCAAGGGGCTGGACCAGATCTTGCGGGTCAATGAACTGGGCGAGGATCTGAGTTCCTCGATCAATACCGGCAACTTCGGCGGCAACTTCGGCGAACTCGCCTACGGAGCGGGCTATCGGCTGGCTCAAGCCAGCGGTTCCACCTTTGACGACCAGAGCGAGGAGGTTTTTTCCCTCTTTGCCAGCCAAACCCTGCAAGGTCAGGGCAGTCCCTGGAGTCTGACCGCCGGCCTGCGCGGCAACGCCAACACCGCTTTTGAGGATGTGCTCAACCCGGAACTGAAACTGGTCTATCAGCAGGAGAGATGGAACCTGACCGGGGCCTACAGCGGCAGCAACAACATCCCGTCGTTTTATCAGCGCTACAACCATTCCAGCTCGACCCTGCCCAATCCCGACCTGGGCATGGAGACCGCCGACAATTACAGCCTGGCCCTGTTCGTTCAGCCCTCCCCTTCGCTCTCCGGCCGGGTTTCGGTGTTTTACAACCTGCTCAGCGACCGCATCACCTATGTCACCGGGGACGACGGCATCGGCCAGTACCAGAATTTCGGCGAGGTCAGCTACAAGGGCGGCGATCTCTCCCTGACCTGGAAGGCGCGAAGCGATCTCAGCTTCAAGACCAGCTACACCTATCTCAGGGCGACCGACGAGGAGACCGGCCTGATCGTCCCGGCTAAAGCCAAACATCAGGCCAGCCTGGACGGCTACTGGCAGGTCACGGACCGGTTGATGGCCGTGCTTTCCGGCAAATACGTCTCCGAGGTCTACCGGAACAAGGCCAACACCAAAACCGTGCCCGACTACATCCTGGCCAATCTCAGGGCCGAGTACAGCCTGGGCCGTTATGCCCTGTTCACCGAGATCAAAAACCTTGCCGACACCACCTATTACTACGCCGACGGATTGTTGGCCCCGCCCCTGACCTGGATGGCGGGTCTGAGCTGGAAATTTTAAAGGAGGGCCATGGAACGCACAGTCTATCCCCTGGCGGCGATGGTCGGCCAGGAAACGTTCAAGCAGGGTTTGCTGCTGGCGGCGGTTAATCCGGCCATCGGCGGCATCCTTATCCGGGGTGAAAAGGGCACGGCCAAATCGACCATGGTCCGGGCCCTGGCGGCCCTGCTGCCGGAGATGCCGGTGGTGCGGGGCTGTGCCTTCTCCTGCTCGCCGGAGCCGGGCGAGGACCGCTGTCCCGATTGCCAACGCCGCTTTCCCCAGCTTGAGGTGACCACGAGGCGGGCGCGGCTGATCAACCTGCCGCTCAACGCCACCGAGGACCGGGTGGCCGGCGGCATCGATTTTCCGCGCTCCCTGCAGCGGGGCAAGGTGGTGTTCTCGCCGGGATTGCTGGCCGGGGCGCACCGGGGCCTGCTCTATGTCGACGAGGTCAATCTCCTGGACGATCATATCGTTGATCTGATTCTCGACGCCGCTTCCTCGGGTGAAAACCGGATCGAGCGCGAGGGGATATCCTTTCGTCATCCGGCCCGGTTCATCCTGGTGGGCACCATGAATCCCGAGGAGGGGGAACTGCGGCCGCAGCTGCTCGACCGCTTTGGCCTCTGTCTGGAGGTGGCCGGCGCCAAAGACCCGGAGGCGCGGGTGGAGCTGATGGAGCGCCGGGACGCCTATGACCGCAATCAAAGTCGATTTTGCGCTGAATACCAGGCGCAATCCGACCAATTGGCGCACCGGATCGCCCAGGCCCGCCTCTTTCTGCCCAAAGTGCGGATTGGCGCCAACCTGCGCGGCTTCATCGGCGAGCTCTGCCGGGAAAACAATGTCGCCGGTCACCGTGCCGATCTGGTGATGGAGCAGGCGGCCCGTGGCCTGGCCGCCCTGGAAGGACGCACCGAGGTCAGTGTTGAGCATATCCGGGTGGTCGCCCCCCTGGTGCTGATCCATCGCCGCCGCGACGCCCAGCCTCCTCCTCCGCAACCCCCGCCGCCCCAACCGCCGGAAGACCGGCAGGATGAGCAGGACGAGCAGGAAGCGCAACAGCCGGAACAGAACCAGGAGGAAACCCAGCAGCCGCAGGAGCAGGAGACGCGGTCGCCGGACCAGCAATCCCAGGCCGAAAACCGGGAACAGCCCGCCGAACAGGAGGCCCGGGAAGAACAAGCTGAGGGGCAGGAGCAGTCCTCGAACAATCGGGACGAACAGCACTTCGAGATTGGCGCCACCTTCAAGGTCAAGCCCCTGGCCGCGGTCAAGGATCGCATTGTCCGCCGGGGTTCGGGCCGCCGCTCGCGCAGCCGCATCTCCCAGAAAAAGGGTCGTTACGTCAAAAGCTCCCTGCAGACCAATAACGATATCGCCCTGGACGCCACCCTGCGGGCCGCCGCCCCGCACCAAAGGCAGCGGGCCTGCGACGACGGGCTGGCCGTCCATCTCACCCGCCAGGACCTGCGCGGCAAGATCCGGGAAAAACGGATCGGCAATTTTCTCCTCTTTGTGGTCGACGCCAGCGGCTCCATGGGGGCGCGGGGGCGGATGGCCGCCTCCAAGGGCGCAGTGATGTCGCTGCTGCTCGACGCCTATCAGAAGCGCGACCGGGTGGGCATGATCACCTTTCGCCGCAATGAGGCCTTTGTCAATCTGCCGCCCACCACCTCGGTGGATCTGGCCGGCCGGTTGCTGGCCGAGATGCCGGTGGGTGGCCGCACACCGCTGTCGGCAGGGCTTGCCAAAAGTCACGAGCAGGTGCGCAACTATCTGATCAAAAACCCCACGGCCCAACCCATCGTTATTTTTATCACCGACGGCAAATGCAACGTGGCCCTGGGGGAGCGGCCGCCGGTGGAGGAATCCCTGCATCTGGCCGGGGCCCTCACCCGGGATGAACGCAGCCGCTACATCGTGGTCGATACCGAGGAGGCCGGGCTGGTGACCTTCGGCCTGGCTCGACGGCTGGCAGGGGCCATGCAGGCCCAATACTTTAAAATTGACGATCTCAAAGCGGAAGCGCTGGTCAATATCGTCAGAGGACAACACCTATGAAAAATCGCCCGATCTACCCTTTTACCGCCATTGTCGGCCAGGAAAAAATGAAACTGGCCCTGATGCTCAATGTGATCAATCCCGGACTTTCCGGGGTGCTGATCCGGGGGGAGAAGGGCACCGCCAAGTCAACGGCGGTCCGCGCCCTGGCCGATATCCTCCCCGAGATCCCGATCTTTGCCGACGATCCCTATCAGCTTGATCCCAACGAGGAATACGAAACCTACCTCGATATCCGCCGGGCCCTGCAGCTGCCGGCACCCGAGGAAGGCGTAGCGCCGGAGGTCGGCATGCGCAAGGTCCGGGTGGTGGAACTGCCGGTGGGCGCCACCGAGGACCGGGTGGTGGGCACGCTCGACCTGGAACATGCCCTGAAAAAAGGGGAAAAGCGGGTGGAGCCGGGCATCCTGGCCCAGGCGCACCGCAACATCCTCTACGTCGACGAGGTCAATCTGCTCGATGACCATGTGGTCGATGTGCTGCTCGATTCGGCGGCCATGGGCGTCAACACCATCGAGCGGGAAGGGATCTCTTTCACCCATCCGGCCCGTTTCACCCTGGTGGGGACCATGAACCCGGAGGAAGGCGAACTGCGGCCGCAACTGCTTGACCGCTTCGGTCTCTGCGTCAACATCGAGGGTATCCAGACCGCAAAGGACCGGGTGCGCATCATGGAACGCCGAGCCGCCTTTGACCTTGACCCGGAGGGATTTGCTGCTCAATGGACGGCGGAATCCGAAGCCCTGGTTGATCGCCTGCTCATTGCCCGCACCCTCTATCCCGAGGTGAGTGTCGAACGAAAGTTGTTGTTCGAAATTGCTCAGTACTGCCTGGAGGTCGGGGTGGACGGCCACCGCGGCGACATCATCATGCTCAAGACCGCCAAGACCCTGGCCGCCTTTGACGGCCGCACCGAGACCGAGCCCGCCGATGTCCAGACCGCCGCCGATCTGGTCCTGCCGCACCGGGTACGGCGGCAGCCGCTGATGGAGATTGCCGACAATGTCCAGGGGCTGCGCAAGCGGCAATCGATCCTGGTCGCCAACGCCTGAATCGGGACACGATAATGATCCGCATTGAAAATCTGCAGAAATCCTACGGCAAAACCAGGGCTCTGGACGGCATTGATCTCACGGTGGCCGCCGGCGAGCTGTTCGCCTTTCTCGGCCCCAACGGCGCCGGTAAAACCACCACCATCCGCATCCTCACCGGCCTGACCCGGCTCGGTTCCGGACGAGCCTTGCTCAACGGTCATGATATCGAAACTGATGGGCTTGAGGCCAAGCGCCAGTGCGGCCTGGTGCCGCAGCACATCAATCTCGATAGCGAACTGACCGTGATCGAGAACCTCGACATCCACGGCCGCCTGTTCGGCATGGAACCCGCCCGGCGCCGGCAGAAAATTGAGGAATTGCTGGCCTACGTTGAACTGGCGGATCGCACCCGCAGCCTGGTCAAACAGTTGTCCGGCGGCCTCAAACGACGGCTGATGATCGCCCGTGCCCTGATGCACGAGCCCCGGATTCTTTTTCTCGACGAGCCCACCGTGGGGCTGGACGCCGCCATCCGCCGCCGCATTTGGGCGCTGGTCAAACGGGTGCAGCAGGACGGAACCACCATCTTCCTCACCACCCACTACATCGAGGAGGCCGAATTTCTCGCCGGCCGGGTCGCCTTCATTGATCAGGGGCGGATCGTGGCCATCGATCAGCCGCAGAAACTGATGGAACAGCTCGGTCATTGGGCTATCGACCAGATCAACGGCGAGGGCATGCAAACCCATTACTTCACAACACGGGAAGAGGCGGCGCAGTTCTCCGCCCGGCAGGACTGCGGAATCACCCTGCGGCGGGTGAATCTTGAGGATGCCTTTCTCGCCCTTACTGGAAAAAAGGTGCTCTGATGCAAGGATTTATCGCTGTCTATCTCCGTGAACTGCTGATTCTCAAATACCGTTTTAAACGCCAGCTGGCCGGCATGGCCATCTCGCCCCTCTTGTACCTGATCACCTTTGGCTACGCCATGGGTGGTTTTATCCATTTCGACGGCCATTCCTATCTGGAATTCCTCATTCCCGGTCTGGTGGCCATGGGCAGCATGACCCAGGCCTTTGCCATATCCACCGACATCAATGTCGCCCGCTTTTACTGGAATATTTTCGAGGAGTTCCAGGCCGCGCCAATCAGCAATTTCAGTTATGTGGCCGGCGAGGTGTTGGCGGGTATAACCAGAGCCCTGTTGGCCATTGTGGTTATCCTCCTGCTCAGTCTGCCCTTTGGCGTGGTCCTGCACTACGGACCCCTGTTCTGGCTGGCCGTGCTCTGCAACTGCTTTGTCTTTGCCTCCCTGGCCGTGGCCCTGGCCATGCTGGTCAAGTCGCACGCCGATCAGAGCCTGCTGACCAACTTCATCATCACCCCCATGGCCTTCCTCGGCGGCACCTTTTTCCCGGTGGAAAAACTGCCGGAATGGGCGCAAATGCTGCTCGCCTGCCTGCCGCTGACTCACGCTTCCCATGCCATCCGTGCCAGCGCCCTCGGTCAGCCGGTCCAGGCGCTCGACTTTGTTGTCCTGCTGGTCACCGGAGGCCTGTTTTTCTGGCTGGCCCTGCATTCCGTCAACCGGGCCCGGGATTAACAACCATCGCATCGAGGAACAATCATGCTCATCGACACATTCTACAGCGGCGTTGAAATCCATAGGGAGGAGAAGATCATCTTCGCCCGTTTCCTCCGCCCTCATACGGTGCTCTCCACCTGCCGGGCGGCCGGCGGTCTGCGCACCGGTCTTCAGTATCTCTTCAACCACCAGAGCTGCGAACCGGCCGGTCACTGCCATCGTCTTCCGCCCCAAGCCTATCGCGATCCTCATGCCTACCGGCAAAGTATCTGCGACCAGCACGGCCTGCCCGCCGAGCATTGCGCCACTCTCGGCACGGCCGCCAACATGAATAACGCCTGCATTGCGATCCACTCATTTCGTGACCTCACCGTGGCTGCGGTCTGCACCGGTGGGGTCGAGGGCAATGCCGGCCGGGTCGGCGATCCGGCTTCGGTGGTAGAAATTGCTGATGGTTTTGAGAAACTCCCACCGGCCACCACCATTCCCGGTCCCGGTACCATTAACACCATGCTGTTCATCGGCAGGCCGCTTATTCCCGGGGCGCTGACCCGCTGCATCATGACCGCCACCGAGGCCAAGACCGCAGCCCTGCAGGAGTTGGCAATCAACTCCCGCTATTCCGACGGCCTGGCCACCGGCACCGGCACCGATCAGATCGCGGTGGCGGCCATGGAGGATAACGGCCCACCGCTGACCAGTGCCGGCAAGCACGCCAAGTTGGGTGAGTTGATTGGCCGGGCCGTGCATGAGGCGATCACGGGAACCCTGGCGCGGCAGAACAACCTCACTCCGGCCGGTCAGTGCTCGGTCAAGATTCACCTGGAACGCTTCGGTCTCAGCAGGGCTGGCATGCAGGAGAACATCTGCACTCACCTGGAAAGCGATCAGGCTGAACTGCTCTGCGCCAATTTTCAGGCCATTGAACGCGATCCGGTAACTGTGGCCGCAGTGGCGGCCATGGTCCATTTAAAAGACAAAATGGCTTGGGGCGTGTTGCCCGAAACCTGCTGGAACGAGGTGATGGGCAGTTTTGCCGCCCAGGTGGCCTGCGCGGCTGGTGGCCATTATGCACGGATGGAAGAGTATCGCCGGTTGCTGGCGCCGACCAGGAGGGAAACCGGCAATGCGGCCTTTGTCGATCTGGCCTGCCGGGCCTTGGCGCTGGGATTTGCGGAGAAATGGCAGGATAGACCATCCGCCCGGGCTGGAGTTGGCCGGTGTTCCATGACAACTGAAGCGCGAGAGGAGGCCGACACCATGTAACGAGCGAAATCCAAATCAGGCAATCGGTCGCCCCGGAGTCTCTTCTCCAGGCGATAAAAGGGAATCCCGTGCAAATCGGGAACGGACCCGCCGCTGTTATCCTCACCTCAGCCTTGTACAGGCGGGGGAGCTGCATCGAAAAAACGCCACTGTGACTCTTGGTCATGGGAAGGCTTCGATGGAGAAGGAAAGTCAGAAGACCTGCCGATTGCTGGAGCTGTGCTGAAAACTGTCGAGGACGCAGTTACGCGCATTGGAGAGTATATGAAGATACCCCACGACTTTCTCTCAACAGATGGTTCCAAAAACCACCCGTGTGCAGCTATTTCCTCGATAATGGAAAATTAGGAAAAACCAAACCATAAAAAGGAGAAAAATGATGCACCCGATGAAGCAGATGAAAATGGACCATCTCTTGTTTGCCATGGCCCTGATACCGATAATGGTCATGCCGGCGGTGGCAGAGGAAAAAAAGCAGACCATGAAGGCCGATGAGATGGTCGTCACCGCCAGTCGCAGCGAAGAACGCTCCATAGACGTGCCGATCGACACCCAGGTGATTACCCGCGAAAAGATCGAAATGTCCGGAGCTACCGATGTCGGCGATCTGATCGGCAAGTATGTCACCGGTCATTACCACAAGTATAATGGCCTGCTCAGTCCCATCGGGTTACGTGGCTTCCGCACCGATGCCCACGGTGCCGATCTTGCCGGGTATGTACTGATTCTCATCGATGGCCACCGCATCGGGACCGGCAACGCCGCCAAAATAAACCTGGACCGAATTGAACGGGTGGAAGTGATCAAAGGTCCCTCCTCGGCCCTCTACGGTTCGGCGGCCATGGGCGGGGTGGTGAACCTGATCACCAAAAAGGGTGATGGAAAACTCGGCGGTTCCATCGGCGGTGAGTATGGCAGCTTTGACTACTACAAAGGCCAGATCACCGGGGGGGGCGAAGTGAACGAAAAATTCCGCTTCTTTGCTTCCGCGGACATCAATGACGTCGGTGACTATGACGATCCCACCTTTGGCACGGTGTACAACACCGGGGTGGAGAAAAAGAATATCGGCGGCAACTTCCTCTACACCTTCAATGATCGGCATGAACTGCGCCTGGGTGGCAATTATTCAGATCTGACCAGTGAGTCGCCAAGTTGGGGAGGCGACACCTACACCTATTACGATGAAGATTACGCTGACAACAACGATAAGAGCACCGGCTACACCGATTTGGAGTACAACGGCGATTTCTTTGGCGGCGAGGTCCACTGGAAGGGGCTCGCCTATTACCTTTGGGATAAAAATCACTGGAACTCCGGTAATTCTTACGGCAATCCCGACCCCGATTCCTACCAGACCAAGTACATCGATAAAACTCTGGGCACCGATCATCAATTCACTTGGAAGATGAATTCCTGGAACAGCCTCCTCATGGGCTTCACTGTGGAAAACATGGAAAAGGAATCCTCCGGGGTGGCCAATTCCCTGCCGTCAAGGCCCTACACTCCCGGTCTCGACTATGACAACCAGGCCCTGTTCATTCAGGATTCTCTCGATCTGCTGGACAACCGGGTCAATATCATCGCCGCAGCCCGTTACGACCGCTTCGATGTTACCACCAGACCGGCAGAAACCGGTACCTACGTTGATTTTAACGAGAAAAGTGAGGATTACAGTCATGTCTCGCCCAAGATTGGCGCCGGTGTCAAATTTTTCGACGAGAAACTCCGGGTGCGGGCGAATGTGGGCGAGGGCTTCAAGTCGCCAACCGCCGATCAGTTATCCGCCGATTATTATCATACCGCCAACGGAGTGCACTATCTCGGCAACCCTGATCTGGATCCGGAAACCAGCATGACCTATGATGTTGGTGCCGATCTCTACCTGGATGCCCTGACTTTCAAACTTGGCTGGTTTCATACCGACTACGAGGACAAGATCGTCCAGACCACCTCGCAGATCAATGGTATCAATACCACATCCTACGACAATCACGGGGATGCCGAAATTGCCGGCTTCGAGGTCGGACTCGAATGGGCCATGGGCAAGACGTTTAAATTGCCCTTCAATGCTTCCCTCTTCTCCAACATGACCTTCAATACCACCAACGAGGATAAGGAAACCAATGCAGAGATTCAATTTATCTCTGATTACGAAATCAAATCCGGCCTTGATCTGAGCTATCAGGGAATCACCGCCCAACTGAGCCATGTATTAGTCGGCCCACAGATGATCACCAATTACGATCCGTATCCTAGCGTTGTCGAGGAAAAAGACAGTTTCGATTACTGGGACCTGACCCTGCGCTATCGTTTTGCCGAGCATTGGGAGGTCAAAGGGAGCGTACTGAACCTCCTTGACCAGGAGGTGGAATGGGTGCGCGGCTATCTTATGCCCGAGCGCAACTACCGTATCGGTCTGACCTACAATTTCTGACCCTGTGGATAGAACGCCGGCAACCGGAATCCTACGCCCGGTTGCCGGTGATCAGGACAAAATAATTGAAGAGGAACGCCAGACCTGCCAGGCGAACCAGGATGGACTATTTCATGACCAAAGGCATATTGATCGTTTTTACCGGGGAGGGCAAGGGTAAGACCACCTCGGCCCTGGGCATGGCCATGCGCGCGGCTGGGCACGGTTTGCGGGTCTGCTTCATTCAGTTCATCAAGGGGAGCTGGCGCTACGGCGAACTGGAGGCGGTCAAGCGGTTCGAGGGGCTAATCGATCTCCATGTCATGGGCAAGGGATTCACCTGGAAATCGGAAAACCTGAATGAGGACGCCCGGCTTGCCCGTAAAGGCTGGGCCATGGCCTGTGGGGCCATCGAATCGGGCAAGTATCATCTGGTGGTGCTCGACGAGTTCACCTACTTGCTGCATTACCGGATGCTCGAGATCGAACCCTGCCTGGAGTTCCTTGCCGGGCGCAATCCGGCCCAGCATGTGGTGATCACCGGCCGGTATGCCCCGGAGCCTTTGCTTGCCGCCGCCGATCTGGTCACTGAGATGCGGGTGATTAAACATCCCCTGAAAAGCGGAATCAAGGCCCAGAAGGGGATTGAGTTTTGACGGTCGCCCACCTGCAGAGCGCTGACCAGACCAGCCCGGCCAATATCAACTATCTCATCCTCGTGCTCACCAGCCGTTGCAACCTGCACTGCAGCTATTGCTACCACGGCGAGCCCGAAGAGCGGCAGGGTATGTCGATCACAACCCTGGATGCCGCCTTTGCCCTGGCAGCGAACGGCAGCGGTCCACTCCACATCCAGTTGACCGGAGGCGAGCCGACTCTGGTGCCGGAGTTGATCGAAGCAGCCGCGCAAAGAGCGGTGGCCATGCCCCGCGCCTTCACTCTGGGCATCCAGACCAATGGAACCTGCCTGGATGAACGGATGATCGCCCTGTTCAAACGGTACCGGCTCCAGGTGGGAGTGAGCCTCGACGGGCCGCCGGCAATTCAGGAACAACTGCGCGGCAAGGCAGCGGCAACCCTGCGCGGTCTGCAACTGCTTGAATCCTATGGCGTCCCTTTTCGGGTCACCACCGTGGTCAGCAACCGGAACGTGGACTATCTCGACCGCCTGGCCTGGCTTCTGGCCGGTTTCCGGCAGGCGCTGGGGTTGGGCCTGGATCTGTTGGTGGTCAAGGGAAAGGCCCGTGGGGATGAGGCACTTTCCCCGGCCGAACCGGCGAAGATGATCCAGGGTATAGAGTCGCTGATGAAGGCGCTGAATGACATGAATCACCGCAAAGAAATCCCCCTGCAACTGCGGGAACTCGAACTGGTCAAGCGGATGCTGAGCTCGAAAAAAAGAGTCGAGAACCGTGTCCGGAGCTTCTGTTACGCCCAGCACGGAGCGAGCCTGGCGGTCCATCCCGACGGACGTTTGTTTCCCTGCGGCCAGAGCCTAGGCGACCCGCAGTTCTCCGACGGCAGCGTTGCGCAAACCGGCCCGATGCCGCTGTTTCCCCAGCAGACACTTGCCGAGCTGGCGGCGGATTGCCGAACCTGCCCCTTGGAAAACCGTTGCCCCGGCGACTGTCCCAGCCGGCTCCATTACAACAGAGCCTGTAATCCGTTGTTAGCCTGCGATCTGTACCGCACCCTGGCTTCATTTTGTCTAAAGAACCAAAACTAACGCGCAACGGGAGAACCCATGCCGTCCCTAAAGCTGGCACTTATCCATAGTGCCGTGGACCACAAGCAGCCGGATGCGAACCGGGAAAACCTGTTGGCCCTGTTTCGTCAGGCAGGCGAAAATGGGGCGCAATTGGTGATGGGACCAGAGCTTTCCATCTCCGGCTACTCCTTCAGCAGTTACCGGGACATGGCGCCCTATGCCGAAACATCTGATGGCCCGACCCTGACGGCACTGGCCGATATTTGCCGGACCTATGGTTTTTTCGCCTGCATCGGTCTGGCGGAACAGGATGCCTCCACAGGGATTTTGTACAACAGCGCCTTTGTCCTCGGGCCGACGGATAAGATTGTCTGCCGGTACCGGAAAATCAATGCCGAATATCGCTGGGCCTGTCCCGGCAATCCCAGAGAGGACAATACCTTTGATACCCCATGGGGGCGTATCGGAGTGCTGATCTGCTCCGATTCTTACCACAGCCTGATGCCAAGGGTGACCGCCCTGCGCGGCGCCAGCCTTCTCCTGGTGCTGGCCAACTGGCCGCCGACCGGTCTAGACCCCTTGGAGATATGGCGGGCCAGAGCCCTGGAGAACGGGATGATTGTGGCGGCATGCAATCGCACCGGTTTGGACCTGGTCATGGATTGCCGCCAAGCCCCTTCGGCGATTTTTGATACACGTGGAATGATGGTGCTGACTAAACAACCACCGACTTGAAGTCGGTGGGTTTGAAATCGCGGACTGAAAGTCCAGCAATACCGGCAGGCTGCGCAGCCGGT
>Ga0074197_1002317_pt1 | contig 13449 bp, 12 predicted proteins | sample EPASupsiteSAE305_FD_64526 | JGI IMG/M metagenome (GOLD analysis project Ga0074197, IMG submission 64526) | Bioremediated contaminated groundwater microbial communities from EPA Superfund site, New Mexico - SAE3-05 reassembly with SPADES | ecosystem: Environmental > Aquatic > Deep subsurface >...
GCGCATGGACCGATCGAGCTTCTTGCGCCACTGGCGGTAGAGCTCGCAGTATTGGCTGTACTGGTAGCCGGAGGGGTTGCCCTCTTTGTACTCCTGCCACAGCAGCATCAGGGTCAGGTGCTTGTTCTTGGCAAGTTCATCATGCAGGGACTGCCAGTCCGGCGGGGACAGTTTGCGATGGGTCGGGGCGACAACGGGGGGATAGAGACGACGCTCAAGGGCTTCGTCGTCAAGATCGGATGGCAACGGCCAGGAGAATCCGGCAGCGGTTGCCCGGCTGATCGTGGCGTCCACGGTGCTCTTGCAGACACCGCAGGTTCTGGCTGTATCGCGCCTTGTCTGGCCACACAGCCAGACAAGACGTAAAATCTCTCGTATTTTTCGCATGGTAACTCATTCTCTTTGCATCTTGCCCTCCTTCAATGAAATCGAAGAAGGCAAGATACCTCGTGGAAGTTACCCCGCGACTACACTCTCATTTTGTGTTGGCCGTTTTCGCCGGAATATGCATCATAAAATCAGCAAATTTTTTCATAGCGGATCGCCCTGTGTGCCGCCTGTTCGATTGACAGGTCGTCGAGCAGCCAGGCCAACTCCCTGGCAGAGATCAGCCGCGCTTCGGATTCGTTGTCCGGCCAGAGAAACCGATCCCGCTCCAGTCGCTTATGCCACAGGCAGAAACCGTTGCGGTCCCAGTAAAGGATCTTGATCGTATCCCTTTTCCGGTTGCAGAAACCGAACAGGTGGCCGGACAACGGATCCAGGTCCAGACGCTCGGTAACCAGTACCGCCAGGGTGTCGATGGACTTGCGCATATCGGTAACGCCGGCAGCGAGATAGACGCGAAGATTGCTGGGCCAGCACAGTCAGAATCCCGCCCAGAGCGGCTTCGTCGAAATCGGGATCGATTTCGAGCATGAGGCCGCAGTCGAGATGGAGGTGAAGAGCAACCGCACCGGACCGCAAGGGCAACGAAGGGCGGACAGGCACCTCGACCAGGGCCAGTGCAGGTTTAACCGGACTGATCTCCTGCTGCTTGCGCACCCAGTAGGTCAAGGCGTGGTAGGAAAGATTATGCCGCCGGCAGTATTCGCTGCGAGAAAAGCCGCTCGTAGCCAAGGCCTTGAGGTGGGTTTGCCAGAATCGGCGTCCGGCCTTCGGGCCGGCCTGCACTGGGGTGTTCATGGGGGCGACCTCCTTGTTGGTTCAAGTTGGCCTGAGTATGACACCCTGTGCTGCTCGGAAAAAGATGGGGTTGATTAGACGCTTACGAACCCTCAAACTAGAGAATTATCCGCAACTGCTTTCCGAGGTCAAGGAACGTATCCGCTCTGCCCAGTATGCGGCAACCAAGTTAATTGGCCATCCATAGCTGGAACATGAATCGTCTCAAAAGTTCTTGTAGAACGCTTCCGCCGAAAATTTAACAAACTCCTCCACCTTGTTGGTACTGCGGCTAACCACTTGCCAGGGTTCCAGCCGGGCAATTTCCGTCTGCAACTCCTTGGCCGTCTTGCTGCTGCAGCCGAGAATCTTTTGCACCGATCCGGCAGCCACGCCCTCACATTGGAAGATGTAGGCAAACTCCAGCAATTCCTGGAAGTTGAAAAAATCCTGCTGATAGTCGTTGGGCGACTGGCTGGCAAAAAACACCACCACGCCCTTCGAGCGGCCCTCACGGATAATGCGCTGCAGGAAGATGTTCTTCTGGCTGAGGTAATTGTGGGCCTCGTCAATCACCAGGATGGTACGGATCGCCCGCCGTCCCTCCACCACCGGGCTGTCGGGCATGACGGCCATTTCCTTGTACATTCGTTCAATAACCAGGTAGGCAACCAGCTCCTTCAGGACCGGCATGGTGTGCATATCGATGAGCAGGGTGCGGCTGGCCAGTTTTTCAATGGGCGGCGCGTCGCTGCCGTGCTTCCAGAACAGGTCGAAGTCCGACAGATCGCGGAGGACTTCGATCAGGCTGTCATCCTTTTTGCCGTCCTCCTCATAGGTAGCCGCCGTGATCTCCAGAATGTCCTGGAAATCAGGGTAAGGCGTTGGGGAACCTGCCCGTTTTGCATATCCGGCCCGAATCGCCTCGGTCAGCGCCCCCTTTTGTACCACGCCAAGTTTGCTGTTGATGGAGGCAAAGCTTTCCGCTTTCTCGCGGGCAGAAACGTTGATGATCTGCTCATCGTAGGCGGGCAGCACAAAAGGGTTGATCGGCAGACTTTGCCCCGCCTGCAATAACCGGTACGGTTGAACCTTGGCGATTTCCAGAAATCGCTCGTTATCGACCACGTCGCCCTTGTAGTCAAAGTAGACAAAGTTGGTCTGATAGTTAGACTGTACCCGGATATCCGCCAGCATCTTCAACAAAAACTGGGTCTTGCCGACACCTGGCTTGCCCATGATGGCCAAATGGGAGTTGGCATGTCTGGCGGTGTTGTTCAGCTCCATCACCACTTCGCCCCGTTGGAGCAGAGTACGGCCGATGAAAATATCCAATCCCAGGCCCAAGCTCTCGCGGCGGCCGGAAAACTCCACCTCTTTCACCAGCTGGGCGATCAGCCCGTCACCGCTACGGCCGCAAGTCTGAAACAACTCATTCAGCAGCAGGGCACCATGGTCAATATGATTCTTGGTTAACGACCGGTTCGAAAACAGTTCGTCCTCGCTGATATCCGGTCTCTTGTAGACGAAGGAAAGCATGGTGCGGATAAAGGTCTCATCCTCAGCAAAAAAGGTCGGCCGTTTCATCTCGCCACCGCTGAAGTTGGGGCTGCACGGCACCTCGGATCCGACTCTGGAAAGGGACAGCGCAAAGGCCATCCGTGCCAGGGTCGCCTTCTCCAGCTTGGTTTCAAAGCGCAGAGCGCTCAGAATTTCATCCGCCTCGCTCGATGTGTACAGACGATCCGCCATATTCTCAGTTCTCCCAGAAATAGCCGGTCTTGAAGATGGTCAGCTCCTGCCGCTGGTCAAAGGCAAGGCAACCGGCACCGCAAAGATGTGGCTTCAGGCTCCGGTAGTAATTCGTATCGATCTCGGTATCGGTGGAGAGGATCACCACCTGCTCCCCAGCGTTAGGAAAATAGTTGTTGACGATGTTGTCCCGGTGGGTGCTGTCCAAGCGCGAGAGCGGGGTATCGATGACGATTGGCAGCTTGAGCTGGCTGGTTTGGGCCAGCCCCCACAGCAGCGAAACCGCAAACACCTCCTTTTCGCCCGCCGACAGGCCCGATTTCTTAATCTCGTGTCCGTTGCGGTCGCGGATAGACACCTCGTAGGTCTTGTCGTCGATGGTCAGGTCCTTGATCAAGCCGCTGCGGCTGGAGAGCAGGCGGTACATCTCGAAGGTCTTTTCCTGCAGCAGATGCACCTTGTTCTTGCGCAAGCGCACCATGAACTGATTGAGTACGCTGGCAATGGCGTCGCACTCGTCGATAAACTCCGCCTTCTCCTTGGAGACGTTGTGCTTTTCGTAAAGCTTTTCGATCTCCATTTCGATGTCGCCGATCCGTTTTGTAAGCTGGAGGATTTCCTCTTCCAGCAGCCGCAGTTGTTCGGTCTTGCGGCCGATCTGGGTCGAACAGCTCTCCATCTCGGCCTGGAGTTGATCGAACAGTTCCCGCTCCGATTCGGTCATGCCGCCCAGGCTGGAGAGACCGGTCAGCGTCCGCACCTGCGCCTCCAACTCGCGTTTTTCCTCCAGCAGCGGCTGGACCAGGAACACCTCACTTCGCTCCAGATTTTCCATCTGGTTCAGCACCCGCGCCGCGGGCCGGTCGGAAAGATCTAGCACCTTGGCCACCTCGCCCCGGCCATCGCCTTCCTTGAGTAGGCGGACGATGCGTCGCTCCAGTTCGGCCATCCTTTCGGCGGAGAGCTTTTCCCGGTAGATCGGCTCCGGTTCCTCGACTACCCGCACCAGCCGCTTTGCCAGTTCAGCGGCGTGTTCTTTGATAGCCGCGCCGGTGGCCGAGTCGCGTTCCTGCTCGATCTGTTGGCGGATACCGTCAAACAACTTACCCGCCAGGGCAAAAGGCAGTGCCTTTTCACACAGGTTGCGGATTTCATTTTCCACCTGGGTCAGGCGATTGGAGGCCTGAATGCGCCGCTTCTCCTGTTCGCGCATGGTCTCGCGGCTTTCCGGCTCGGTATGAAAGGTGGCCTCAAAGCGCTTCTTGGCGTCGGTCAGTTGCTCGCGAAATCCGGTCAGTTCCCCCTGCAAGCCGGTTCGCTCCTGCTGTTTGCGGCTAAGCTTGCTCTTCTCCTTTTTTAGCTCGCTCTGCTTAAACTCCAGGTCCTCGTCGGAGATCTCCACAAACCCCTTGCGCTCTTCCTGCTTGATGTAGACTAGGTCCGTGGCCAGCCGGTTGATGTTTTGGATGCCCAGCGCCGCCTCCAGCGAAGACTTCAGACGCACCTCCGAATGATCATCGGCGGCGATTTCCTGGATCTTTTCGCCGTCGAAAAAGAAGAACTGGGTGATGCCGGGCGGAATGGCGGCGCGGATAAAATCCTGCCAGATCTCCTGATTCTGCACCGATACCCGCTTGCCGTCGCGGACCACCACCAGCCGCTCGGTCAGATCACGGGGTTTGGGTTCGGCCACCGCGCCCGCGCTCCAGGAGCGCTTAACGATCAGCTCCGCGCCGTCATCCATCTCCATGACCAGTTCGAACACCACGTTGGCGTTGCCCTTGGCCTTCTCCCGGCGGTTGATGTTGCGGTAGATCTCGTCCACCTTGGCCCCGTAGAGACAATAGTTGATCGCCTCCAGGATCGCGGTCTTGCCCGCGCCGTTCATGCCGCCGATCAAGAAGATGCTGCGACCGTCCGCCGCCATGGGAAAGGCAATCTCGATGGCAAACTGGAACGATTTGTAATTCTCGATGGTCAGTTTAATGAATTTCATCGGTGGGCCTCGCTCAGTTCCCAGATGCCATTCGGGGAATCGCTCCTCAGAAGGCCGTCATGGACCATCCGCAACCTTTCCCATTGAGCGTTATTCCGCCAGGCCAAAGTTTTCCCGTCCTGCCGCACCTCAAGATCACCGGGCAGCAATTTGCCCTTCAACCGTTCTCCAACTCCACCAAGAACTTCGGCCACCTTGGCACGGCCACCACTGGATTTCAGCACTGCAACAATCAGCTGTCGGAATATCGCTGCTTCGGTCTTGGGGGATTTCGACCGCTTGGCGCGGGGCTTCTTGGCAGGTGCAGCTTCGGCAGTGCGACCGATACGGTCCTTAAGGTCTTTCAGCAGCTCTTCCAGTTCATCGGCCAGATGGTTCAGGGTCTGGGTGGCATCGGCGCTTAGGCCCAAAGCGACGGCAAGGCGTGTCTTCTCGGCCCGCAGAGCGTCCGGCACCGGCACGCTTTGCTTGTCGAGCTTGTCGATGGCGCGGGCGATCTCCCGCAACTGCGCCTCCATGGCGGCTGTCTCGCCGTTGTCGCTTCCGGCGTCCAGCCGCTCGATCACCTCCCGGCACAACTCCACCAGCAGGCTCGGGTCCTTCACATAGCGCTCGACCTCTCCACCGTGGCTCATGATGCAGCACCTCCCGCTTTCGATTTCAGGATCTCACGCAGGGCGTCATAGACCCCGGTGCGGCGTTCCTTGAATTCGTAGTCGCGCACCGTGTCGAGCAGCTTCAGTACCTTGTCGGCGCTCACGCCGTGCTGTTGGCACAGCTCCTCCAACAGCCGCTTGTCCTCGCTGTTCAGATTCATATTTCTTCCTCCTGGGAACTGCTTGAAGGCAATTGTTTCAGCAGCCGGTCGAAGTCGCTTTCAAACAGCCGGTCCTGGGTGATGCGGTATTTTTCGAACTCACTTTCGGCATGGGCCTTGGCGAGTTCTGCCGATACCTTTCCAGCATCTAGCCTGCAGGTTGTAGTGTTCAACCTCGCGCCGAACTTCGCGGTTCCCTTCGGTTTGAACTGTTAAGTACCGCTTAACAGTTGCCTCCCGCGTCAGTTCGTTATCGGTAAAGATGCGCTTCAGGTGCTGATTGATGGCAGAAACCGAAACGTCGTAAAGGGTCGCCATCATTTTCTGAGTCAGCCAGATGTTCTCATCTTCGTAGCGCATCTCCACGCTGGTTTCGCGGTCGCCGGTGGCGGCGACAAAGGTAAGATATTCCGCCGCCGAAGAGCGGACGATGGAGACCGTTTGCTTTCCGGCTCTAGCTTTGCCGCTGTCTGAAACCTTGCCGCTCATATCTTCCCCTCCAGTTCGCGCTCGATCTGTTCGATGCTGGGCAGGCTGGTCTGCAACGGCTCCGGCAGGGATTCCAGCAGCTTGTATTCGGCAATCCCCATGGGCTGGGTTTTGTCGCCTAGGGCGTATTCGGCCACTACCTTGTTCTTGCTCTTGCACAGCAGCAGGCCGATGGAGGGGTTGTCCTGCTCGGCCTTCACCTGCCGGTCCACGGCGGTGAGATAAAAGCCCAACTGTCCCAGGTGTTCCGGCTTGAACTTGCCAGCCTTGAGTTCAATCACCACATAGCAGCGCAGCTTGAGATGGTAAAAGAGCAGGTCGATGAAAAACTCCTCACCGCCCACATCGAGCAGTACCTGACGGCCGACAAAGGCAAAACCCGCGCCCAGCTCCAGCAAGAAGTGGGTGACATGCTGCACCAACGCCGACTCGATTTCGCGCTCCTGGGCCTCATCGGTCAGACCAAGGAAATCGAAGCGGTAGGGGTCTTTGATGGATTCGCGGGCCAGGTCGGACTGGGGTTTGGGCAGCCGCTGTTCGAAATTGGTGACCGCCTTGCCTTGGCGTTCCAGCAACCGGGTTTCGATTTGCATCACCAGCACATTGCGCGACCAGTTGTTTTCGATGGCCTTTTGCGCATACCAGCGGCGCTCATCGGCCGTTTTCAACTTGTCGAGCAGGGCGAGCTGGTGATACCAGGGCAATTGTGCAAGCGCCTCTTGCACAAAATCGGCATCCGGCCAGGCCTCGGCAAAGGCACGCATGTATTTGAGGTTGCGGGGCGAAAAGCCTTTCATCTCCGGGAAGGCGTTGCGCAGGTCGTGGGCCAGCCGGTCGATGACCTTGGCGCCCCAGCCCTGCTCGGCTTGCCGGGTGAGGATATCGTGGCCGATCCGCCAGTAGAGCAGCACCAGGTGGCGATTGACCGCCAGGGTCGCCCGCTGTTGGGCGCTGTGAATGCGGTTTTTCAGTTCCGCCAGCCAGTCGGCGTACCCGTCCGGGGGAGTGGTCAGGGAGACGGGGTTGTCGTTCATGCTTGCACCGCCTCTTCGATGAGCTGTTCGACGCGGGATTTGGCCTGTTCGAGGAGTTGCTCCGACTCCTGCCGCTTTTCAAGCGACTCCGCCACCAGAGCGGCAATTTGTTCTTCTGTTTCAGGAGCAAGGCGTGGGACCAGAACCTTGCCAACATCGCGAGGGGAAAGATGGCCGTTGGTTGAGCCGGTAATCCAGCGATTGAATTGAACCTGACCGAGGTGGTTATCCAGTGTCAGCAGGAGATAATGGGGGCTGACAGAGCCATTGGCACGCAGCCGCAACATGTCGCCCGAATAAATAAGGTTGTCGTAGCGGTTGACGATGCCAATCTTGCCTATGGTCGCGCCGGTAATTGCCAACAGCAGATCATCTTTTCTGGCAGTTGGCGTTCCGGCAGAAGGGTATGCCTTGGATGCGCCGACAATTTCGCGGCCGGTGATGTGCTTGATGCTGCAATAGTCTGTTGTGCCTGTTTCGGCCTCGGCTTGTTGACGGCCTTTTGCTGTGCTGGCAAGCAAAAGACCAAGCCGGTCGCAGTTTGCATGTTTCAGCAGCCAGTCTTCATAGAACACAGCCTCAGGAGAGAAGCACTGGGCGTCAATGCGGTTTGCATTGACGCTGGCGGATAATCCAACAACACTAAACCGTGCCGTGTAGCCCACAGGTTTGTCAAACCGCAACTTGTCTAGCCCCAGCTCGGATTCGAGGAGTTGTTGGGCTTGGGTGATTGCATCAACTGATGTCTTGATGCAATCACGAGATTTCCAGAAAAGATTATTAATTATCTCTTGTTCATCCTTTTCAATTGGCGGAACTGGCAGCTGGCGCAATTCACTCATAGGAAGAGTGATTTGACCTGTTGTTCCACCGGTTGCGCAACGATCTATCAGTAGCTGTCCTTGCTTTGTCCAAAGATAAAGCAAGAGAACAGAAGGCTTGACTGGCGAGTCATCTTTTAGCCTTATCAATCCAACATTGCGCGAAAAAATTCTTGGCTCATCATCCTCAACTATCCAAATCCGTCCGACTTTGGTCGCGTGCTTAAGGGTGATGACAAGATCGTTTCTCTGAAGGGTATAGCCAGAGAGGCGTTCAAATTCGTCATGAGACACGAAATTAGGCTCACCCTCTGTCATGGTTCCAAAGTAAACGTTTTTACCATTCACACATGGCAAACCACTCTGTGTGAATTTTGGGTTTGAGCCCTGTGTAATTCTCCTCGTTAGGTTTCCGAGGGATATGATTCCAGCGATAGAGGAAACCTTCTGATAGTTATCAATGAACTCAGGCTTAAAGAATTCTGCATCAAACCTTACAAAACTAGACATGAGCTGACTTGCAGAAGTCGGTGTAACAACCGCCATCACTCAGCCCTCCAAAAGTCAAACCCCTGCTGCTGGGCAAAACGCACAAAGGCCTCGGCCACGCAGAGCTGTGCGTCGGGAATGGCCGCCGCATTCGTCAAATCATCTGCCCCCAGATCGTAGTTCACCAGATCCTGGTCGATCTTGGGCTGGCCGCTGACGTCTTCCACCAGGTGGCCGTCCGCATCCAGCACATATTCGTAATCGCCGGAGTTGTTCTTGCCGCCGCGTTCGCTCACCGCCATGAAAATCGGGTAGTCGAGCCGTTTCGCCACCTCAGCGGCGATCCAGCGCTCCTTGAGGGTGCCGATGAGGTCGGCGTCTTCCAGAATCAGTTCCAGCTTGCCCCGGTTGGTGAGCAGCTTCAGCTCGCGCTCGGCATTGGGAATCTCTTTTCCCAGCCGCTTGATCTCGGCCTTGGAGCGCTTGGCTTTTTCCTTCTGGAGTTGTTTCAGGGTCTTGGTGTTTTCCTTGTAGGTGGCCTTCATCTCCCGCACCTCCAGGCGCAGGCCACCTTGATCGCCGTTCCAGGAGTGAGCCAGGGCATCGAGTTCCTGTTGCTGCTGGGTGGTTAGGGCCTCCACGTCGCTGTCGAGATCGGCCAGCTGCTGCTTCACCCGGAGCAGTTGTGCCCTGAGGTTGTCCACCTTTTCCTCGGCCAGGCTGATCCGTTCCTCATCGCTGGGCGGCTCGGCGGTCTCCTCTTCGCCGTTCTCGCCGTCGCCATTTTCCTCGGCGGCATCAATCGTTTCCGGTTCGCTGAAGGTTTCGGCAATCAGATCGGCTATCGCTTCCGGGATGGCCTCTTCCGGCACCTCGGCCGCATTACTATCGAGCAGGGCTTGGATCTCGGCATCATAAGCGGGGCAATCCGTGGCCACCGTGTCATGCACCCGGGCTATATCGACCAGTTGCTGGGTAGTGTATTTTTGGACAAAGAGCACCGAGGTCTTGGTGCCGGTGTGGGGCTTGAAGGTGTTGGGGTGCAGGCCGACCACCGCCAAGAGCCGCGCCTTTTTCAGAATCCACTCGCGGATAAAGGCCAGGGACGAGTTATTGAACTTGCCCTGGGGCAGGACAATGGCGGCCCGGCCGCCGGGACGCAGCATTTTGAGGATACGCTCGATAAAGAGCACGTCGCGCTCTTCCTTGGGGGATTTGTCGCTACCGGCCCGTTTCAGCGCCGGCTTGGCCAACTCATAATGGACCAGCATCTTGCGGTCCTTCATCTCACCGGCAAAGGGCGGGTTGGCGAGGATGACGTCGAATTTCAACTCGTCGAAGTATTCCCAGGCCTTGTCGTCGTCGCGCAGGGTTTCATGCTCGGGGATGGGCGCGGCGGTCAGCTTGGCCTGGCGCAGACCGTGCATCAGAGCCTGACCGGAACCGCTCTCGTACCAGGTTTTGGGATCAAGACTGCTGACATCCGGGCCGAAGATGTTGGTGTGGCCATCACCGGCAATGAGCATCAGGGCGCGGGAGGTCTTGGCGGCGCGGGCCTCGAAATCGATCCCCCAAAGGTATTTGGCCGCATATTTGTGTTTGCGGAGTTCGCGCTGATCGTTGTCGCCCACCGGATAGCACCAGTCTATGGCGTGGAGCAAAAAGCCGCCGGAGCCGCAGGCAGGGTCCATGACGTATTCCTTTTGCGTTGGGTTGAGCATGCGCACGCACATCTCCACCACATGGCGCGGGGTGAAGAATTGCCCTTTCTTTTTCTTGGCCTCGGTGGGCAACAGGTATTCAAAGGCATCGTCCATGATGCGCAGGTTGGAACCCATGAGCCGTACGCCCTCGATGGGACCGACACAGACTTGCAGGTGGCGTTTGGCCAGCTCAATATCCTCGTTCTCCCGAAAAATGCCGGGCCATTCCTCACAGGCTTTCTTGAACAGGCCGTTGATGCGGTCAAAGGTCAGGTCGGCATCGACCACTAGCTTTTCTTCTCCTTTGATAATTCTTCTGGTCGTGACCTTGCCGAATTCGACCGTCTTATCCTTGCGATTCTCCTGGGCCTCCTTCTCGTCCCAGATCTTGGCAAAGATCAGTTTGAAGATCTCGTTGAACTCATCCTTGCCGCTGTCGGCCAGGACAAGTTCTTCCAGGTCCTGGATGATTTTTTTGAAATTGAAATCCTTCTTGAGCTGCAGCAGGGTTTTCTTCGCCGCCATAACATCGGCGGGCGACTGCAACCGTTTGGGCAGATCAAAGAGGGTGTCGTCGTAGTCGTTGGGATAGGGCCGGTACAAAATAATGCTGTCGCTGCCGTTGGACCAGACCGCCACCGGCGCGCCCTTGGCGTTCATGTAGCTCTTGAGCTGCTCGATGCCGTCCTTGCGTTTGGGCTTCTTGCACTCGACGATGACCTTAGGCGTCCCCTTGGTGTTGTCGGTGTAGACGATGATATCCGCCGCCTTGGTGCCGATTTCGGTGCCAAACTGGACCCCGGCCTCCAGCTCGATCTCGTCGGCCTGGTAGCCGTATTGATGGATCAGCTTATACACCCACAACTGGCGGACAATCTCTTCCGGATTGGCCTTGCCGCCCTCAACCAGAACCTGCACCTCCTCGTTGCCCGTGGAAAAGGGGATGAAGCTTTTGAGAAAATACTTGGTTTTGCCTGCATCGCGGCCGGTGGTGGCGGTTTTGGGAAAGATGTTGAGGATGGCGTCGATCGGTTTGCCCAGATTCTCGAATTCGGTCAAATCGTATTGAGTGGCCGGATCCTTGAAAATACGGTCGATAATGGCTTTGGTGGTCATGGACGATTCCTTGCTGTCGATTCCGGCATTCATGCCTTCGATCCCCCTTTGCCGGTGGCGTGCGCCTTCATCCATTGATCGATCTCTTCCCGGTCAAAACGCCACTGGTTGCCGATCTTGGAGGCGGGGATCTCGCCGCGCTGGGCCATGCCGTAGAGCTTGGTTCGGCTCATCTTGATGTAGCTGGCCAGCTCATCAATGGTCAGCCATTTATCGATTGGGTCCATGATCTCACCGCTAGGAAGATATTCGTTGTGAAAATGTGATAAAGGAAGACAACACTGGTCAGGTGGAAAGGGCAAGTGCGAAAAGTATTTTTCACCAGCATTTCGGTATGAACACAACATGGAATTCTTGCCGGGAGCTACAATTCAGATTTATTTTTGATTAATCTGTCCAAACACCAACCTAAGAGTCCGTCCCTCAAAAAACGTTCTTTACCATCCTAGAGTATCGATCGCCCGAATAGCATTCAGCTTATGATCATCGAGGAAGTGCATATACTTCATGGTCTGGCTAATATTTCGATGTCCCATGATTTCGGCGACGGTCCGAATATCCACCCCATTCATGATTAAATAGCTTGCCGCCGAATGACGTAAGCCGTAGAGGGTAAAATTTGAGATACCCGAATATCGGCAGGCGTTATCAAAGGAACGCCGAAAATAACGGTGTGGCTGATCACGGTATTCTTTACCCGGCGGAAGGAATACGAAGCCATTTACTCCCTCTCCCTCTCTTGTCGCCTTCATCCCTTCGAACATCTTTCTGATGGTTCTCGTCATCGGAACCCGTCTTGGGTCCGTCTTGGTCTCTGTGAGATCGATCATACCCTGTCCAATTAAAACCTGGTTCCAACGCAAGCCCGCGCCTTCTGAAGGGCGCATGGCAGTGTGCAGGAGCAGGAGAATGTAGCAGTAGAGTTTCTCGGATTTGGAAACGCAGCAATAGTCGAGCAGGGTGTCGATTTGCTTTGGGGTAAGCAGGGAGAGTCTGTTTTTGGGAGCAGAGGGACGGCGGATTTCAGCACCTGGATTATTTACATCCAGCCCCCATTCGATCCTGGCCATGCGATACATGCAGGATAGAAAGGATAAATCCTGGATAACCGAGCTGGGGCCTACGTGCTGCAACCGATAGTCCCGGTAGGCGGCAATGTCTTTTGAGGTGATGGTCTGCAAGGACTTGCCATCAAAGTAGCGAATGAGCCGGCCACCGATTTCCTGATCCAGTCTACGGGTGTTGGCCTTTTTTCTTGGCGCAACCGCCATGGTGTATTTTTCTACCGCCTCATTTAACCTGAGGTCATTGGCGGGTAGTTCACCGGGTAACGGTTTGCCTGCACGAAGTAAAGCGGCTGTTTCCTCAGCCCAAGCAAGCGCTTTAGCCCGACTGTCAAATGTGGCGCTTTCCCTTCTGCCTTGTACATAAATCGAAGCGCGATAGCTGGTACCGTATTTCGTTTTCCACGTCTGGATCGTTGCCATGATATTTTTTGTGTAATTTTTTGTGTAATTTTTTCCAAAACACACGACGACCAACAACGAATAACAATGATTGAAATTCATCGCAACACAAAAAATATCGTATAAAAACAGTAAATTAAAAACTCAATCAGGCTGTAACTATTGAAAACACTAGAAAGAACAAAAAAAGGGGTTAGATGCTCAAAGTAAGCATCTAACCCCTTTTTTTTACTGGTCGGAACGAGAGGATTTGAACCTCCGGCCCCCTGAACCCCATTCAGGTGCGCTACCAGGCTGCGCTACGTTCCGAGAAATTGTGGTGAGTATGTAGCACCGAACGCTATCGGCTGTCAACTCTTAGTTAAAAAACATTTTTTTTGGTGTCGCCGAGGCTCGCCAAAATATCTCGTAACTCCTGTTTGATCCGGAACAGGATGGATTCTTCACCGGACAAGGGTGACGTGGAGGCTTGGGTTTTGAGTTCCATTTGCTGTTCACGGCCCAGGTTTTTGAGATATTTTTTCGCCCCGGAGATAGTGTATCCCTCGTCATGGAGCAGGCTCTTGATGCGCAGGAGGTTTTCCACATCATGCCGCCGGTAT
>Ga0074197_1002318_pt1 | contig 13441 bp, 9 predicted proteins | sample EPASupsiteSAE305_FD_64526 | JGI IMG/M metagenome (GOLD analysis project Ga0074197, IMG submission 64526) | Bioremediated contaminated groundwater microbial communities from EPA Superfund site, New Mexico - SAE3-05 reassembly with SPADES | ecosystem: Environmental > Aquatic > Deep subsurface >...
TGTTGGCCGGATCAACCCCATCAAACATTTGATGGTCGTACTTTTACCGGCACCGTTGGGGCCTAGAAAGCCGAACACCTCACCCTGCTCTATTGAAAGTGTCAGTCCCTTCAACGCCTCAACTGTCTGGCGTTTTTTACCTTTAAATGATTTACTCAGACCCTGCATATCAAGAGCGTACATCAGCTCACCTCACTTATTTTTTGTTGCAAAAGCAAACTTGCTGGTTGTTGCCACCTTGCCGGAGGGTTCAAGATAGAATCTTCCACCGTAGGGATCTGCCGGTGCCGGAGCAAGCAAACCGAGCTGAACCAATTGTTCAACAGAGATGGGTAAACCGCCATGCTCTGCCATAAATCTATCCCGTGCAATTTCAATTCGCTTGACTTCATAGAAGGCTGCCAACCGGATCTGGTAGTCTTTCTTTATAGATTGGTTTCTCTCACCTTTTTCAATAACTGTCAGATAGGCAATAGCCAAATCTGTCCGCCCTGATTCTTGCATATAACGGCTGGCAAGGCTTTTGTGCAGATCCTGGCCACTTAACTCGCCAGCACGCTTGTAGTATGTCGCAGCTTTTGGGTAATCTTTCAAAAAATAGGCACTGTTGAACCCGGCAAAAAATGGTAGATACCAATCCCAGGTACGGTATTTCATACCGTAGTCTAAAAGTTCATTGGCAATTTTGAACTGCTTTGCATCCCAAGTCAGAAAACTTTGGGCAAAATAGTAGGCATCTACATTATAAGGGTCTAACTGAACAGCACCATGAAGCAGACGTGACATCCCTAGAAGGTCAGGGGATTCAGTTTTCATAGTTGTTCTCGGTTCTTTAGGCACTAAACCACCAAAATACATGAGTACTTTCATAACTAATGAGGCTGCCGTTAACTCCTTTTGATCTGCGCTCATTGCCCTGATAACCTTAAGACTTGGGACATACCCTAATTTTTCCTCAATTGGTTTTTTGGACATATAAGAAACAAAAGGTCCAAGGATTAAAGCATAGCAGATCACGCCAACAAGTATGGGGGCTATGGAAGGCTTGGTTGACATCATTTCATCTCCCTACGTCCAAACAAAAATGCAGCCCCACCTAAGAGTATTGAGGTATAGACGAAAAAATAGAGTAAAGTAATCAAAAGCCCTTTAATGTCTGGGGAGACACTGTAGATAGCGTTTACTTTAAGGTCAAAACCTGACAAGTTCGGCATAATATAATAAACAACAATAGCACCAAATTTTGCAACAGGTGCAACCATTTTTACCGCGGCTGGACTCTTGACAAATTCATAAACCTGTTGAGTTACACTACTTGCGAAGTAAACACAGATGGTTCCGAAAACCGGAAGGAAAAAAGATGTGCTTACCGAAGAAAAAAGAAATGCAACAGCAATGATTAAAATATACTGAAGCGTAGAGAATATGATTGCGGCCACAATATACCACCAGACGAGAGGCTGGCCTGCAGGTGACTGATACAACGTTGAAGAAATCTTAATAACGACACAAGCCATACCTCCAAGTAGAATTGAGGTAAAAATCAGAAACAGTGATAATCCCAAAAAACGTCCTAAAAGATAATAACTGCGACTAACCGGCAGACTCAAAACACTAAAGGTGTAACGCCTATCAATATCTTTCCATAGTGAAGTCGCCCCCAAAAAAACTGAAAGAAGCAGTAGAATAAAAGAAATTATGGAAAGACACAGCGTAACAGAAAGTTCTGACACCTGTCGCATTGAGAGAGAAGCCACAGAAGGCACAAAAAGAAAAAGCCCGCCCAAAGCCATTATACTCTGGAAGATTCGGTCACGAAAAATACCTTTCATAGTTACCTGTATAATATTGAACATATTATTTATTTCTCCTAGCTCTTAACACCAAAGTTCAGTCTTTGATGCTGCGTCAGTTCAGTTCATAGCTCGCTTCAAAAATTCAGAAGTCAGAACGTCCTCAAATGCTCTTACCACCCTCACGTCTTCATCTGCACACCCAACCCTGTCCTGCATCAATCTTTTAATTTTATTGCGTTTTTCTGGAGAATTTGCGAGTTCTGAAGCAATGTTTATGTATTCGTTAATGTTCGATGCTATAGTTTCTTCAACACCAAGACTTTTCAAAAGACCTGCTGCAAGCCTTTGTCTTAAATATCTGCCCTCAAGTGTAACAACAGGCGCATTACAATGAATAGCTTGCCATGCGGTTGTATAACCGGAAAATGATGGTAGGTCTAAAAAAATGTCAGCTGCTTCCATTAATCCCCAAAACTGGTCTCCTGGCAACCAATCAAAGAATCGCAAATAAGCATCTGGATCAAGACTAGCATTTACAAACACCTCTCTAATCTGCTTTTCAACAAGCTCGGAAGCCCATCTGTATTTTCTGTCGCGAACAAACCAAAAACAACAGTTATCAGACAAAAGTGCTATCTTTGGAAAAATTTCATAGACAGAAGGATCAAATTTAATCATCTGCTGACAAATAACAAATACACTTCTTGAGTTATCTGCCATTACATCAGACCAATCTGTCAACTCGGGCTTCTTTGAAACAAATGGCATGAGTATGGAACAGACTCCTGTTCCGGGAAGACATAAAAGTTGTTCTCGGTAATCCTGCTTCGCATCATCATGCTCTAATAATGTTCCTGAAAGGAAAATATCAATAGTTGGAAGACCGGTTGTTATCGGGTGTCCCCAAGAAACCACCTGAAGCGGCGCCAGTCTTAAAGAAGCAAGCTTCAGTGTTTCAGTATCCATCCCAACTTCTGGATAAAAAATAATATCAGGTTTATGCTCAAGAACAAGCTTCAACCAGTCAGCAGGTCCTTGAACGAAAAAATCTGCCAACAAACGCGCCTGTTTGGTTTCCTCATCAATTCTGGCAACAGTGTGGTACACAAAGACTTCGAAGCGTTCTCTGTCGATATTGCGCAAAAGTCCATGTAAAATCACATCCCATACAGAGTGTCTTCGTATATGACCACTTACGATCAACAGACGTATACGACTTCTATCTTTGCAGTTCTCAAATCCTAGGACAGGATATCTCTGCGTGAACCATGCGGCTCTTGCCTTACAGATAATATCGCCATACTTACTTAGGAGTTTCTTATGATCACCTAGACGATAGGCCAAATTAAACGGCTGCATGACACCTACTGCTCCTCCCAGAGCAGCAAGCCCATTCCCATTGGCTTCTTCTTCCATTTTATTTAATGAAGCGGAAAAATTTACAATGATCTGATCAACTTCTTTATGAGAGACTACAACAAGTGGCAAACACAGCATTGAGAGCTTTATGCTACAGGCATATAATTTTTGATTGAGCGTCAATGCTTGCAACAAGGCACTCTTGGCTTCCTCATATTTTCCCAGCTCAATCAATACACTACCGAGGTTGCTAAAGGACTCCGCATAAGCCGGATTCAACTGTATTGCATAACGGTAGGCATTAACCGAGTCATCCAAGCGCTCCATGCTTGCAAGCACATTTCCCAAAGTGCAATAGGACTCTGCAAACTTAGGTTTGAGACTGATTGCCTGTCTCGCTGTATCTGCCGCCTCCTCAAATCGTCCCATGTCAAGGAGTATGGTTGAAAGGTTATTTAAAGCTCCAACATGCTCTGGTTCAAGAAACAGTGCTTCTCTGCATGCTTCCTCAGCTTCTTCCAAGCGAGCACAATCCTTGTAAAGTGAACTGATATTGCAGTAGGCATCAGCCAGAAAAGGATCACAGACTATTGCCTCCTTATAGGTGTCTTCCGCCTCCTCAATCTGCCCAAGTGCCATGAGTACAGTCCCAAGATTACAGTAAGCCACAGCATCATCGGGAGACAGGCGTAATGCCTGTTTGTACGCCTCTTCTGACTCAGTAAATTTCTTAAGTTCGAATAGTACATTGCCAAGAGCACAATATGCTATTGGACTGTCAGGAGCTGCATTTATAGCATTTACAGCAGCAGCTTCGGCCTCATCATAACATTGCATTTTTACAAGAACATTACTTAGTGTACTGTAGCCCTCAGGATGGTCGGTTGATATGTCTATAGCTTTCAAGCATGCTATTTTTGCCTCCTCATATCTTTCAAGCTCAAGATATGTTTGGGCAAGATTAAGCAACCAGCCAAAGGTCTCGGGAGCTAGCTCAATGGCAAGCATATAATAAGTAATGGCTTCCTCATAACCCCCAAGCTCCTTGCACAAATACGCGACTGAAGCATAGACGGCGGCTTGGTCAGGAGCAATACTCAGTGACGAAATATAGGCGTTTTTTGCTTCAAAATACCGTCCTTGAGCAGCATAGAGTCCCCCTAATGATGCCCAGACATCATGCATTCCACTGTCTGCTTCTACTGCTTTCAGATATGCCTCTTCAGCTTCTTCAATCCTTCCCAGAAAAAGCAACACGTCTCCTAGATTAGCGGCGGCACCAGCGAATGTAGGCATGTATTCAATAGCTTTACTAAATGCTTTTACAGCAACATCATTTTTGCCAACTTTTCTCAGCACAGCGCCCAATGCATTATGAATTAGAGGGTCATCGGAATATAGGGTTTCTGCCCTTTCAAGCAACTCAAGAGATTCATTCAGATCACCATGCTCAAGCAAGAGCAAAGAAAAGTGGAAAAGCGCATCGCGATTTGTTGGATCAACAGCAAGAGCTTGGATAAAATGCTCTCGAGCCAGGTAAACAGCTCCTGCCTTCACATGCTCTAGAGCGATCTCAACAAGCACTACTGCATCTGCACTCCCCGCCCTGTCATTACAGTAACGACATACAGAAAAAAGTTTATGGCTTTCAATAATTCGCCATTTTCTTGCTAAGATTTCTTTTAAGGAGTTTAATGATATGTTACCAATACTCGTACTTGCATCTAGGTCGTTACAACAGGCGAGAAGATCACCATTTGCGGCAATAAACACTCTTGAGTTAAAAAGCAGACACTGCTGCCGTTCTTTTGGGACCCCTCTGTTGTCATCAAGTGTACCTCCGCGATTATGCAGTATATTCTCAAAGACCCTAACCCCTCGTGTTGTCCAATACTCTCTCAGTTTTAACGATTCTGATACGTCTTGACCGGACTGTACATAGGAAATTGAGAGTTTGAGATCATTTTTCCGAGCGTTTTCCGCAAGGTAATTGAGCCAGTAGAGTATATTCGAATGATTTACTCCCTGCATAGTGGATTCATGGATTGTTGAATCAAGGGACTGAAATGAACAAGACAAAGTATGGACATTGGCTGCCAAAAGCTTGTCGCAAACGATTTTATTCAACGCACTACCATTTGTGGTAATCACCAGATGAGTCAGCGGGAACGCTTGGCTCAACCTTTCCGCAAACTGAAAGATGTACGGGTTAAGCAGCGGTTCTCCCAAACCACAAAAATACATTACTTTAGGCCCTGATGGCCTGATTAGAGAAATCCCCTCCAGAATCGTTGAGAATGTTGCGGGTGACATAATCACCTGTTCTCGGGACATTTTGTCACGTGGACAGAACGTGCATCTAGCGTTGCAAACACCTGACAATTCAATATCAATTGCATGCAGCATCATAGAAAAGTCATGATTTAAGTCAGCAAACTGCAAATCCCCTCCTAAAACATCAAAAGGTGAACAAAACTCAATCAAACTCTACAAAATTCGGCGTAACAGACGGTTTTTCCATAAAAGCCAGGATCCTTATCTCTAACATCTGACAAGCAGAATAAACTGTGTTGAATCCATTTTCTTTAAAAACCTTTTCTATGGATTGTCGACTGAAACCCGTTTTATGGGCAAAAAAATCATTTCCACTTCTCTCTATCTCCACATGATACCCGTAGATAACATCTCTAACCAAAATAGGACCTGCCGGAGAAGTGTACAAAACATCATCAATGTCCAGTTTGTTTTCAACAACAACCTTCATCACTTCCATAACATCGGGCACTTTAGTAAAGACAAAACCGTCCTTCTTTAAAATGGTACGAAAACCTGAAAGCACCTGTGGCAATTCGTGCCGTTGGTAATGTTCCAAATTATGAGAACAATAGACCGCATCATATTGCCTTGGGGGAAGCTTATATAATTGCCTAGCATCACAAAGGATATCAGGCTTTACATCAGGATCAATATCTAGCAGATCATGTTGCCAGCCATCAAAAAATTTAGCAACGCTGATTACTTTTGAATTACCACCAACATTCAATAACCTTTTTTTTGAGGTCAGGTTAAGCTCTGAGCTTCCCGCGTTATTTGTTTTTTTCATACAAAAATCTCTCCCTAGTGCTTTGTCCATTGTCTATCTTTGTAAAGCCTCATCCCACATTTTAAACATGATTTGCTCAACGTCAGCAGCATAGCCTTTAACATCACACAATGGAGAAAGAAGCATCCGCTCCCTCATAGTGGAACGTAACCCGACAAGCTGTTCTTTGTTCTTTGCAAGTGTGGTTGCAATATGTGTGTAAGTATCACCGTCACCTGCAATAAAGCCTGAAAGCCCAATGAGTTCCAGAAAGGAGGAGGTTTGACGACTTACCGGCATCTCACCAGGGAGAGTAACCACGGGAACCCCCATCCATAATGCTAAAAGGCTTGTCATACCACCACAGAACGGGAATGGGTCTAAACAGATATCAATATCTCCATACTCCACCATCATGAGATACTGGCTTGAAGAGTTCCTAAACTCAATTCTTTTTGCCGCCACACCAAGAGCCGTGAATTTATCAATAAAACGCTTTTGCACATCCCTGTCACCAAATGTCTTGTATTTCAGCACAATTCTGGAATCAGGGATCGTTTTCATAATCTTTGCCCATAAGGCAATAACTTTGTCATTTATCTTAAGCGGGTTATTGAAACATCCAAATGTTATAAAACCTTTTTCAAGAAACGGTGAATCAACCACCTCAGGACATGGCTCAGGCGGTATAAAGCAAAAGCGGTTAAACGGGAGTCTCACCGTCTTTTCACTGAACCACTGTTCATCCTCAGGTCTGATGAAGTGAGTATCTGCGATAATGTAGTCCATCTCCGCGAGACCAGTGGTATGCCAATAACCAAGCCACGTCGCCTGAACAGGGGCTGGACGCCTTACGAAGACAGGAAGACGGTGCTTGTCTGAATATCCGTTAAGATCTATCAGGATATCTATAGAATCCCTTCTTACCAAGTCAGCAGTATCATCATCGGAAAGAAACTGAATCTCCCGCCAGACCGTTGCTGCTGACCTGCACCATTTTGTAAGTGCATCCACAAGGAAACCGTTATGATAACAATAAATGGAAATTTTTTTTCTGTCGTAATTATCCAGAAATGCACGCAGCAGCATTCCTACCGGATGATAACAGAAATCTGCTGAAATCAGACCTATTTTCAGGTGTTCCCTGCCCCCCGCAGCCTTAAGGCACACCTCATCAATTACGGAGATTTCCCGTCGTAATAATTTCGATATTCTGACACCCAGGTTCAGTAATGCTGCTTGCTCCGTACTATCGTCATACGTAAGCAGATAGACAAGTGCGTAGAGGCTTTCAATATCATCAGGCTGCTGTTCAAGGTTTTTTTGGAGATGCTCTATAGCCGCATCAAGATCACCTGTTGTTGCTATTAGTAAAGCCAATTGTCTGCGGGCAAGCAGGCTCTGAGGTCTGATCTGAAGAGCCATATCAAAGGCTTTACGGGATTCTTCAGAACGCAGGAGATGTTTGAAGCAATTTCCTAAATTAAGATGCGCCTCAAAATTTTCCTCTTCTCTTTCAGTCACATTCAGCAAGTGCTTGAGGGATTGTTTATACTTATGCCTGTCAAGAAAAAAACAACCAATATTAAAGTGCGTCTTACTGTCATCCGGTTGTAACTTAATCGCACGTCTGAAACACCGTAAAGCCCTGCTAAAATTCCCTACTGCTTCAGATGCAAGGCCAAGTCCGTTGATGGCAGGCAGGTGTGTGGCATCTCTTTTCAACACCCTCCTAAAAATTTTTTCAGCATGGTACGGTTGAAAATCTTTTAAAAAATTGTATCCGATATCAGTGAGTTCCGAAAGTTCAAAACGCTTGGTTGAAAACCTGTCAAACCCTGTATAGGGAGGAGTATTAGAACACCAGTTTTTCCAAACCTGCCGGTACGCTGTTTCAAGGTTTCTCGTAAACCTTTTTCCGTCACAGAGAGGCGAAGATGACATTTTCGAGCGAAGCGTTGCCCTGATCTCGGAAAGTAGTGTCAAATCAGCAGCCAATTTTACAGCAACAGCCAGATAATGATCTTCGTCTACTGCTGTCCATTCTGGGCAACCTATGACTTGAAGATAAGCTTTTGTCTGGCGTCCGATTGGCGTGTTGCCAGCCATTGTTACCACCGGCACCCCCATCCATAAGGCCTCACATGTGGTAGCGCCGCCATTATATGGAAAAGTATCCAGAGAGATATCCATGTCACCGTATTCAGCAAGCATTTCACGGTGACTTGAATTCTGACGCAGATCCAAACGGTCACTGGATATTCCCAGTGCTGCAAACCGTTCTTCAAAATCTTTTTTAACTTTTTCCTCTTTGAATGATCTGGACTTGAGAATCATACGTGAGTCAGGGACAGCATGAAGAATCCGGCACCACAGACTAATGACCTCTGGCAACATTTTATGAATTGCATTAAAAGAACCGAAGGTAATGCATTTATTTTTTACCCCAGGCACTGGCGCAACTTCAGGAGCGTACTGCAACGGCTCATAACAGAATCGTATATCGGGTAACCTCAGGATACGCTCAACAAAGTTTGAGTCATCTTCTGCAGGAGTAGTAATCGGATCGCCAATAAAATAATCTATTGCTTTAACGCCTGTAGTATTGAAATAACCAATCCATGTAAGTTGCACAGGTGCTGGTTTCCGGGCAAAGAGCAGAAGGCGGTTGAACGCGGTATGCCCGGCAAGGTCTACTAGTATGTCTATCCCGTCTTTCCGAATGATGGACTCCACCTTTTCATCAGGTTTTAGTGACACGTCTCTGTAGCAATCCACATAATTTGAAAATTCCTCCGTAATCGCATCACAGTTGGGAAAAGCATTATACAGGAATATCTCAAAGCGGCTTTTATCGTGAGCAGCAAGCACCGGACGCAAGTGATACCCAACAGGGTGTTTCCTGAAATCTCCAGAAACATAACCTATTCTTAGTTTTCTGTTTGGATCAGGCCAGTTAAAATGTCTTCTTGACTTACTGAACAGCCTTTTGGCAAATGTATTGCCCCACTTTAAGGATGCATCAAAAATAGATTTCTGATCATACTCAGGCAGCAAATTCTGAAAAAAGAGGAGCGCAGAGCTTGTGGAACAGTTTTCTTTAAGAGCAAGGGATTTCTTTATTAACGAGACACCTTCACGAGTTTTACCAAGGCTCATCAAGACAAAACCGTAATTGCCATATGCAGCAGCGCAGGAAGGGTTGCAGGACAACATCCTGTCACAAATGGAAAGTGCCTCATCATATTTTTCCAGACGGGCAAGCACAAGAGACAGGGCCTCCATGACCGTAAGGTCATCCGGGGCAAGTTCAAGCGCTTTTCGGTACGCGGTTTCTGCCTCCTCAATGCGTAGCGAATACATTAGTATTCTACCAAGATTTTGATAAGCATCAGAAAAGTCAGGATTTTTATTTATTGAGTCCCTGATAAGCGACTCACCCTCCTCCAGATCCCCAGTCCTATACAGCATGAGTCCTAGTCCGTGAAGTACCCGCGGGTGCTCAGGAAAACGGTTTAAAAGCTGTTCACAGCGCCTTCTTGCCTTCATAAGCTCGCCGCGATCAGCAAGGCGGTTAATCTCTTCAAATGCGCCATCAACGTCATTTTCAATGTCAACAATCACGTTATTCAAACCGCTGCCTCGCTCTTTCTCTTTTCATTTTGGCAACTCGTTTTAAGCGGTCATCAAGGGAAAGGCTTTTGAAAACCTCATCAAACGTGCTGTAAGCGGCCTTAAAAGAGCCTGCTTTCATAGCTCTGTCACCGCCCTCCAGCAGAAGAGTCGGAGATTTTGTCATCTGGTAAAGATTACTGGAACAAAAATGTTCTAAAGATGAAACCCGCTCTGCCTTATTGCCGGCAAGACGCGTATCAGCCAGTATTTGTCTTGTTACTCGCACACAGGAATATAATAGTGGTTCTGGAGAAAGACGGTTTCTCAACAACACTGTTTCATATGTATCAAGAGCTTCATCAATACGACCTGTTTGGGCCAAAGCCTCACCCACCATTGACGCCCCCCGGGCATCTCCCAGCAGGTCAGGCATAGAAGAGGATATTTTGCGGTACTCAATTAAAGCGTCATCCAGACGGCCTGCTTGTACAAGTGATTGCAGGTAGATATCATGTAACATTCTGCGTTTTGGTGATTGCCTCACTGTATCAGCCATCAGTATTGCATTGCTCTGCCAAGTAATGTTTCTAAAGTAGCTGATTCCGGCAGCAAGCATCACCAAAAAAACAGATGACACGATAAGCATCTGATGACAGCAACGTTGCCTTTGCTTTAGCATTTTTGCTGCAAACAGTAGAATGCCCATTGTCCAAAATGCACTGGAAAGATAGATATATCGCTCCGCATAGGCAGTCCAAGCAATGGTGCCAAAAGCAAACGGCAGGGCCGGTGCCAAAAGGGCAACCCCCAGCAGTATTAAAACAGAAGGGAGATCGCATCGTATAAGCATATGAGCCAGACAGAGAAGCACAGCAATACCCAACAAATCGTACAGCGGATCAACTTCTATGATGAAAAAATTCAGCGGCAATGGCATAAAGAATTTTTTCACATAAAAACCAACTGCACCCAAAAAGAGTGAGAGTGTATAATTGGTATCTGCACACATCAATACAACTGTTTGTCCAAGTTTTGAGATATTTGAGCTGAATACAAGACGCCGTATAAGTACAAACAGAATGGAGGATAAAGCAGTTGAAGCACTTATTAAAAACACAGTTTTTAGAATAAATTTTCGATTCAATACGCTATTAGCATGTTTAATATCATAGATGAGATGAAGCATATACAGTATAAATATAATAATTACACACCAGTAAAAGCCGGTAAAAATAGCTGTTAACAGGGCAACAGCATAATATATGAAAAAGCGTATAACCTTAAATGATTCTATTGTTAACGGTGCTGAGCTGATTACACAATTATTTTCACCTGTTCTACAACAAAAAAGAAGCGGAATACCCATGATATATCCCAAAGCCGCTTCTTTTGCCAGAAGAGCACTAAAGGCCAACAGTATGACTGCAATCAATTGCCAAGGCCTTCGTTGTTCAATGTAAAAAAGCATCATCACCAATGACAGAAGAACAAGATTACTCATCATGACATCAGTGCGACCAGATATCCAGTTAACCGATTCCGTAACCACAGGATGCAGCCCAAAGACAAGGGCAGCAAATAGCGACAACCACCCCGCAGCTCTGCCAAGATAGATTTTTTGAGCTTTGTTAAAGGCAGCAAAGACAAGTAAGGCATTAAACAGATGAAAGACAACACCTTCAAAATGCATCAACTGCTCATGTAGAAACCATGCCTTCTTGTCAAACCAGTAACTAAGACCTATCAACGGTCTGTAGTAACCACCTGATGCGGTTCCGGGAAAGAACAAACCTTTTAGATCAAGAGTTTCAGCATTAAACACTGAAAAAATAGCATCCTGATCATCAATAATACATTGGCCGGCAAAAAGTGTGGGGTAATACACGGAAAAAACCGTGGCAATCAGGAGCATGACCAGAAAATGGGGTTTTAAGTTTGGCATAGGGATGAGTCACAAAAAAGGGGGCTGGCTGGCGCCACCCCCCCCCTCTTTAGCTTGATAAACAACTGTTACATCGACTTCCAAGCTGTTGATGCTGCATAATCATCAGTAGTAGCAACGGCTGAACCCGCGGGGTTTGTACCCAACTGAGTGCCTGCTGTCGGTGCCATTGAGTAAATCCTGGAGTCACCGCTTTTACTGGCTGTAATTCTATCACCAGCCTCATGCCAGGAACGTACGGCATAGACTTGACCATCAAATGTCGATGAGTTTGTTCCGTTTGTTGCCACTGAAATATAGGTTTTATTAGAGGCAGAAAAAGTGTTGCCCCCAATATTGTTGTTTGCACCGCTAAACACTGTAGAAGCTGAGGCGGTTGAAGCAAGCGCCATACCAAGCGCTGCTATCATTGCAAGCTTGAACATAACCGGACTAGCCATAAGAATAATCTCCTTTCGTAAGTAGTTTTAAGAACAGGTTAGTAACCTGGGTAGCCCATTTTGTCAGCATACACAGCTTCCAAAACAGTCTTAAAGTTACGCAAATCACTTGTTCCGTTCGAGTTAAAACCTTTCATCCGGTAAGACGAAAACTGTGGAATGGCCACAGCAGCCAAGATGCCGATGATCGCAACAACAATCAACAGCTCGATCAGGGTAAAGCCTTTTCTGTTCCGAATCTTGTTAAGCATAATGTGCTTCTCCTTTCTGTGTGTTGTACTACATAACGATAAAAATATGCTAAAGGCCCGGACAACCACCTTTCTCATACATTATGCTTTCCAGTACTATTTTGATATTTTTCAGGTCTGAAGTCGCTGCTGAATTGCATGCCTTTTGCCGATATACACTTAATTGAGGGATTGCAGCAGCGGCAAGCCCCCCAATGATTGCCACCACAATAAGAAGCTCAATTAATGTAAACCCTGCGTTCATTTGTTGCATCTCCGCTTTTGCAACACGCAAATAAAAACATTTAAAATACTTGCAATAACCGCACCAATACAAAAAAGCAAAAGACAATCATCCATAAAAACCTATTTTAACTATATTTATCATCAAACCAAAAACCTTCTAACTCAATGCCTGGACAAAATAAATATAAATTTTATCCAGACAAAGCACCAGATTGTCAGCAACAACTGCCATTTTTTGTCAACCAAAGAACTGGAACTGAAGATCTCAATACCTCTGCTCCATCCTGGGTACATACCACCTGATCAGGTTATGTCCAATCCCGGCAGGGGCAGGCTCTATGCCGCGAATACGTGACGAGACCACCGGCAGCGCATCCGGCACGTAGAGAAAGGTGTAGGGTTGTTCTTCGGCCAGGATATCCTGAATCCGGTAGTAGGCCTGTTTACGTTTTTCAATATCAAAGGTACTACGCCCTTCTTCCAGCAGACGGTCCACTTCAGGGTTGTTGTAGCCGATAAAATTCAGCTCCCCTGGTTTGGTCTTGCTGGAATGCCAGATATCGTACATATCCGGATCCTGTGAGGTAAGCCAGGCCAGCAGCACCACTTCAAAATTACCTTTGTCAATAAACTCTTTCAGGAAAGCAGCCCATTCCACAACCCTGATCCGTACATCAATTCCGACCTGTTTCAGGCGTTGCTGAATAATCTGGGCCGTCATCAAGCGTTGC
>Ga0074197_1002320_pt1 | contig 13425 bp, 14 predicted proteins | sample EPASupsiteSAE305_FD_64526 | JGI IMG/M metagenome (GOLD analysis project Ga0074197, IMG submission 64526) | Bioremediated contaminated groundwater microbial communities from EPA Superfund site, New Mexico - SAE3-05 reassembly with SPADES | ecosystem: Environmental > Aquatic > Deep subsurface >...
AGTATTGCTACTCCAATTACTTATGCAACCCGAACGGACGCCCTTCCCATTATTCCCATCGCGCCCCCGCCAAAATGGAGATTCCGGAGTCCCGTTGAACGGGACTGCTTTCGGGCAACCGCCCGCACTGCCAACGGCAGAACACCCCGGACAACCGTCCGCCATGCGGCCAGCATAACACCCCGGACAACCGTCCGGTTTTATTATCCCGACGAGATAAAACGTTTACAGTAAAACCAAGCCAAAGCATCCGCGACCCTGGCAGGGTCGAACAATGCACAGGTTCATTGTGCTATAAACGTGCGATGCCTTCGGCATCTGTTTTTATTCTGGTTTTTGTCTTTTACCTCCTTGGTTTAAGTTTTTGGGAGTTCTGGGAATACTGGGAAGCCTGAGAATACTGGGATAAAAAAACAGCGCCCGGCGTTCAGTCGTCCATTCTGAATGGCGGCAACTTCTTTTTCATCCTTCTGCATTTCCAGTTTTCCTGTATCCGCGCTACTATTAATATTCCGCGCCGCTGGCGCTCTTTATTCTGTATTTCTGTTTTTGTTTCATTCCTTATTCATTTTGTTTTCTGATTCCTGTCATTCCTCAGTTTCCCGGTTTCAGTCTTCCATTCTGACTCCTTGACTTCTGACTCCTGACTTCTGGATTTCCACAACACACGCTTTTCTACAATATAGGAAATTTGTCAACCATCATTTTTGAAAAATTGGTTGTAATGTATTTATGAAAAACAACTTATGACTCAGTTAAAATGTGCATTTGCCTGTTTTAAAGTTGCGCTGATTTACACGAAAAAATGAAGATAAAGGCAGGGGGTACGCGGCTTGCCCGCCGTAGGCGCGGAGACACGGAGAATACAGGTTGACCATGAAGGACTTGAAGGGAATGAAGATAAAACAGAGGCATTTCTAACCACGAAAAACACGAAAGGCACGAAATTTCTTTAATTCGGTGTGTCGAATTAAAGAAAACTCTTTTTCATCCTGTTCATCCTGTACATCCCTGTTAAAACCGGATTTAACCGCGAATTTACGCGAATAAAGCAAAAGCAGATTTTCACACAGAGAGCACAGAGGCCGCAAAGGAAAAATGTTCACCATGAAGAACATGAAAGTCACGAAAATAAAACTGAAATATTAATCAACGTGTATTTGCGTTCAACGCAATACACGTTGACTTGTTTTATTACTTTCTTTTTTCGTGCTTTTCGTGCTTTTCGTGGTTAACATGCTTGGTTTTATCCGTGTTTATCTGTGTTAATCTGTGGTTAGAACTGTTTTCCCGGCTGTTCCAACTTTAGCACTTTAGAACTCCCGCACTTTAGCACTTCCCTATGAACTTCTGCTATGGCTTCAGCTTGAATTCGGAGCTTAACTCACGAGGGGTATTTGAGTTGTCTTTAAGGATAAAATTACCTCTTGCTAACTTGTAGCCGAAGGATTTGCCATTTATCGGGTCCATCGGGATGGCCGGCAGTATTGCCGGAACCAGTTCCTGCAATGACGCGGGATATTTCCCGTGTTCACATTTGTATATTTTCAGCGCCAGCCCGATTCTGAGCATTTCCCGCATGGATCTGGCGCGGAACAATTGATTTCCGTCAAACCTCAATAACATATTGTAATTGGTTCTGGAAAATTCGCCTTTGTACTGCCAACTCAATTCAGGCGGCAATACCGGCATTTTTTGAATCTTCAGCATTTCGCGGCGGACTTTGACATTGTCGTCAACATAATTGGCAAAATAGCGGAGAACCAGCGGATAGCCGATAAATAAGTCTGCTCATAATACTGTTTTAGAGAAAGAATTCGAATCAGAATACCGCCAACATCTTCCATCATCAAAAGTGCACTGCAGAGAAAGCATTCTGGAATAATAATCATATTCTAGTACCAAGTTAGAAAAATGAATATTATACTGGGTCAAATAATCCAGCATTTTGCGGTAACTTGCAACTGACGCAGAATTTTCTGGACAGATTTTAATGACGTTACAGACAGTATCTTCTATTTCTCCCATACTTTCGGTAAGCGAAGAACGAAACGGCTGATTATTGATTATTTCCGCAAGCTGAAAACTTCTATTGACCTCCGGCAGAACTTTGTTTTCCTGTCCGGTAATTTTGTAAACATACGCTTTTGCCAGGACAAAATGAGTCAGGTGAGCCATCTCGATCTCAAATAACTCTATTGTCCTTTCGGTGATTTGTGGGATGAAGCGGCATTCCGGATACTTTTTCGCTTGTTCAATCAAAGCAAGGATTTGCTTTCCGTCCGGTGACTGGATAAAGTCAATCAGGCGTTGTCTGTCTTTTTGAGTCTGTAAGGATTCCAAGTTATAATATAAATAATCGTCTTCGGTTTTTTGGTTAAGTTCCTTCAGCGTTCTAAATGCTTTATAATAAAACCTGGCGGCGTTCCGTTCTGCGGGAACAGGTGGTGTAAGCCGTATTTGCTCCGGATCATACAGAATCCCCTCGGCACGCGCATTGTGTTCAGCTTGAAACAGTCTGGACTGACCGTCTTTTATGGCAATGAACCACAATGCAAATGCAGCCAATAGAAGCATGCAAATACCGAGGCGCAAAAGCTTCAGATACTCTTTTCCTGCAACAATCTTTTTAGCCCACAGCAGATATCCTAGCGAAGGCAGAATAACTATGCATAGAGTCAAGAATGAGAATGCCGCCAGACCGATGAGATATCCCCAAGCCCCTTCGTAATCTCCTGCAATGAAATGAAAAACGGTCATTTTACTAATAGTTTCTTGAATAAAAAAGTTGGTGCCGAATAATGCAATTCCACCCATTAACCCAGGCACCATCAGGATAAATAACAACAATGTTTCTAAAAGCGCCATAATCAATACGACGAGCCTGCGTGTTTTCGGCATCATTAAGGAAATGAAAAAGACCAGAGAGCTAAGCCCAGCGCCCATACTAAAAACCGCTAAAATCAGGAGAGCAAATTCATAATCAAAGCCAGGATGTTTATTATAAATCAAGGTTGGAATGAATAGCATTAATGCAAGCATTGAAAACAGTATAAATGGAGTGATTCCAGTAATAAATTTTGTCCAGTATAAAATTACGGGACTGGTGGGCGCTGGCGGCTTGGCAGCGTTATTCAGAAGATTAGGAGCCATAACCACAGGCGGAATGGCGCAAGTTAAGAATATCAATGCTAAATAAATCAACATCATCATGTATTCGCCTGGACAATGACCTGTTGCAGCCCACCCGAAAAAAAGCACATGCGCGGCGAATAGAGTCAGCAATAACCGCCAATGCTGTCTCCATTCGTTCAGGATTGCGCTGAAAAATTTCCTCATCTGATTTGCCCGTCTGATTTTAAGTAAAATATCTTTTACGATTGTCGTACAAAAAAACTAAAATATTACGGCCCTTGGCTATATGTGCGTAAACCCGTATACCATTAATATTGCAAATATTGATACTAATGCTACAAACATTATAGTTAACAAGAAAAATGGTAATCGGTGTAATAAAAGACGCAATGGCACAGACAGGCAAGCCAATATGATTAATAAGAAAAGTTGAAAAGAATAGTTTAAAAGCGATCTACTCCCCCAGTCTATAAATGAAACCCATAGTTTATGCATTGTCGGATATACCGCAGTCATAGCTATTACGCCTAACAGTAAGATAGGGAAAATAGTAGCAATTGCTGCATGGCAACGGTCTTGAAGTGTCGGTTTATCTCGACCTTTTTTCAGTGCAATTTCGGTTGCAATGCTATCGCTTTGCCTGCCTGACAATATTCCTATTATAATTTCGAACATATTTTCCCGCCATTAGATTATATGATTTAAAGTAACAGCAAAAGCGGAAAATTCAATCCGACGGAAAATGTGAGCGCATAAGCTCAGATAGCAGAAGCTTGAAAACTGGTTCGTCGGGATTGTAAAGTATATTCTTTTCGCATATATTATTCCGGAATAATTTCAAAACTTGTTTTCCTTGCAAGGATTATATGAAAAAATATGTAAAAAAGATACTGTCCGCGGTGGTGTCAAAGAAGTACGATTTGCCTGAAAGCTGGAAATTTCAGCCGCCTGCTGGCATCCGGCTGATTGATGTCAGAAATCTGGAAGAGCTGGCTGCTCATGCGGAAGCCTGGAATGGGCTTTTCAGTCAATGCCGGAAAGTTTCGCCGGTGCTTTCATATACATGGCTAAGCGCTTTTTTTAAGTATCATGTACATTCGCCGGAACGCTGGCTGTGTCTGTTTGCCTATGAAAACGACAAGTTGATCGGGGTAATGCCGCTGGTCGCTGGTTATTCCTATCATTGCCTGAAGGTGTCGTTGCAGTTGTTCAAGCTGCCGTATAATCTGGCGCACACCAGCGGTTCCGACTGCCTGTCGCTGCCGGGGCGCGAAGACATTTTCGGGGTGTTTCTGGATTACCTGAGCAACATTCCGTCAGCTTATCCGTTTTTAAGTTTAAAATTCATTCCGGAGCACTACACCTCCATGCAATATTTCACCCGGGCCAAACATAAGATGTGTCTGGTGCAGAAACCGGCCGGCGTTGAAAATGTCATTCCGGTGCCTGAAGACGGGGAAAAATATCTGGACGGACTGTCCTCCAATTTCCGGAAATACCTGAAAAAGAACACTAAAAAATTGGAAGAGCTCAGTGACGTCCGGTTTGTTTTCCGGGATAGCGAACATTCTGTTGAAGAAAACACCGCCCGTTTTCTGGCGGTGGAAGACTGCAACTGGAAAGGTGACAAGCAGAGTTCAATCAAGGCCGATCCGAACAATGCCGCCTTGTTTGCCGATGCCGCCGCCGGTTTCGCGAAGCTGGGGATGATGAATTTTAATTTCCTTGAGGCGGAAGGCAAAACCATTGCCGGGCAGTATTGCGTTATGGCCAACCGTTCGCTGTATATTCACAAAATCGGTTATGACCAGGATTATATTGCCTGTTCGCCGGGCAACCTGCTTTTTCACCGGATGGTTGAGAACTGCATCGTTTCCAAAGAGGCGGATGAAATCAATCTCATGGCGGACTGCAAATGGCACGAAAGCTGGGAACTGGAAAAAAGGCCGCTGCATCACCTGATTGTGTTCCCCGATATTCCTGTAATATCCAAACTGTTTAAAAAGATTATCGATTCCGGCAAAATCCACGAATTCAGCAACAAGCGCTGACCGCATTTGCGGCAAAAAAAAACCCCGCGCTTTCACAAGAGCGGGGATTTTGAATGGGAATCAGGATTAAAGGATGTCGATCAGCTCAACATCAAAAATCAGCATGGAACAGGGACCGATGACCTGACCGGCTCCGCGTTCGCCGTACGCCAGCGCGGAGGGGACAAAGACCCGGAATTTGCTGCCGACGCTCATCAACTGTAAAGCTTCGGTCCAGCCTTTGATGACCTGGCCGACACCGAATTCGGCGGGCTGTCCGCGTTTGATGGAACTGTCAAACTCAGTGCCGTCCAGCAGCGCGCCCGCGTAGTGGACTTTCACCGTGTCTTCAGCGCCCGGCTTCTTGCCGGCGCCTTCTTTCAGCACAATATACTGGAGTCCGCTGGCGGTGGTGACAACGCCGGGGGCACTCTTGTTTTCTTCCATAAACGCTTTTTCTTCAGCGGCGTTTTCAACTGAGGCCCCTTTGGCGGCTTCCTGTTCGGCAGCCTGCATCTTGGCCTGAAATGCCTTCATTACCGCCACATAGTCTTCTTCCTTCAGCGCGGGCTGTTTTCCGGCGAGCAGATCTTTGATGGCCTGAGCGAGGAGTTCCGGGTTCAGTTCAGCCGGCACTTGCACCAGAGATTCGCCGATATTCATGCCCAGGGCATAACTGATTTTGTCGTTTTCGGTCTTAAATTCAATATTCATTTTTTCCTTTTCAGAAGTATGAAATGTTATTTCCGGCGCAGGCGTCAGAGATAATTGTCAAATCAGATACTTCCGTTGTATTTTGCGGCTTAAAAGACTGGCATAAAGTATCGGATTATTAAGATATGTCAAGTGGCGGAATTGTAAAAGCATTCAGAATGATTCAGAATGATGGCCGAAAAAACGGTCATCCTCAATGTGGGTACAGATATTCTTCCTTATATCGAATCGCAATCTTTACTTTTAGATTGAGAACCGGTATTACCAGCAACTTTCGGTGAAATTACTATTAGCCACGAATGGACGCGTATTTACACGAAAAAATGAAGAAAATACAATCTTAACCACAGATGGGGACCAGATGGACCCGGATCAACCCCCGCCGAAACAAATTCCGTAAAAAACACGTTGATTGCCTTGAATTTCCGATTAATTCACAAATAGTAACAGACGTTAAACAGAAAACTATTTAATAGCTTGTTATGCATACATTCGGAGCGTTTGCCCTGGGCATGGAATATGTATCGAAAAGTCCTGGGCGGTTCCTATTGCAAACAAGCGCTTATGTTTGTGTCGGCTTACTGTCAGGCAAATAGCCATTCAAACTGAAATCATCAAGGAGTGTCATAAATGTCAAGCAGCCAACAGCGGGCCGAACTACAAGCGCAAATCTGGAAAATCGCCAATGATGTGCGCGGTTCCGTTGATGGCTGGGATTTCAAACAGTTCGTTTTAGGCACACTCTTCTATCGCTTGATCAGTGAAAACTTTTCCAACTACATCGAAGCCGAAGGCCCCCGCGAGATTGAGGGAGATTAAAAAATGAACAAAAAGAAAACCATCGTGCCCGCTATTCGCTCATCGGCGGCGGAATATCTTACCTTTGTCGCGGCAAGCGGAAACAGTGACGTCAATGTTGTTTTTGCTAACGACACCCTATGGCTTTCTCAAAAAATGATGGCCTTATTGTATGACATCGATGTGCGAACGATTAACTATCACTTAAAAACGATTTTTCAGGATAATGAACTGCAAGAAAATTCAGTTATCCAAAATTTTAGGATAACTGCCTCCGATGGCAAAACCTACGATACAAAGCACTACAATTTGAAGGCGATCATTGCCGTTGGATATAAAGTTAACTCTGAACGGGCAGTTCAATTCCGTAAATGGGCCACTGCAATCATAGAGTCTTTTACCATAAAAGGCTTTGCCATGGACGACGAACGCTTAAAAAACGACGGCACGATTCTTGGGAAAAAATATTTTGAAGAACAGCTTGCGCGTATTCGGGAAATACGCCTGAGCGAACGCAAATTTTATCAAAAGATTACCGACATTTACGCAACATCCATAGACTACGATGTAACAGCCGCCGCCACCAAACGCTTCTTTGCCGCCGTACAGAATAAATTGTACTGGGCTATTCACGGGCAAACCGCCGCCGAAGTCGTTTACACCCGCGCCGCCGCCGAAAAAGCCAACATGGGGTTAACATCATGGAAAGATGCTCCGGAAGGCAAAATTCAAAAGTTCGATGTCAGCATTGCTAAAAATTATCTGACCTCAAATGAGATCGCTCAATTACAAAGACTTGTCAGCGCCTATCTGGATATAGCTGAAGATATGGCACAAAGGCAAATGCCGATGACTATGGCCGATTGGGAAGAGCGCCTGAATCGTTTTATTGCGGCAACCGACAGAGAAATTTTGCAAGACGCCGGCAAAGTAACGGCAGAAATCGCCAAAGCCCATGCCGAAAGTGAATTTGAAAAATACCGTATTGTGCAGGATCGCCTCTACGAATCAGATTTTGATAAGCAGTTAAAAGCTCTTGAGAAAAATGCGGGTGAAGCATGAGCAGCCTGAACTATATGGAGAAACTGCTTGACGGGGTTGAGGTGCAGTGGGAAATAATGGAACCACGGATGAACACCGGTAAACACAGATTAAAGTCTATCCGAGCCTGTCTGTGTCTATCTGTGATTAAAAAAGTTTTGGAGCTGAAATCATGAGCGATGCAAAGAAAGAGTTGATCATTTTTACGACTGCGGATGGCAAATTATCAGTAAATACGCATTTTGACGATGAAACGGCATGGTTGTCTCTCGACCAGATGACAGAGCTGTTTGAGCGCGATAAATCCACAATTTCCCGCCATATAAAAAATGTGTTTGACGAAGGCGAATTGAAGCGCGATTCAGTTGTTGCAAATTTTGCAACAACTGCCGCTGACGGAAAAAACTATCAGGTGGATTGCTACAACCTTGATGTGATTATCTCGGTTGGATACAGGGTAAAGTCATTGCGTGGCACACAATTCCGCCAATGGGCGACTCAGCGGCTTAACGAATATATCCGCAAAGGATATACCCTTGATGACGAACGCCTAAAAAACGGTGGGGGCCGATATTTTCGTGAACTGTTGCAACGCATTCGCGACATCCGGTCGAGTGAGCGCAATCTTTATCAACAAGTAACGGATATTTATGCCACTGCCATTGATTACGACCCAAAATCCAGCATGACGCGGGAATTTTTTGCCACTGTACAAAACAGGATGCACTACGCCGCTCACAAACATACCGCCGCAGAAGTGATTTTCGGACGCGTGGATAGTGCAAAACCAATGGTAGGCATGACCAATTTCAAAGGCGACTACATCACTAAAAGCGATGTGAATATTGCCAAAAACTATTTGACAGAAAAAGAACTTACCATACTGAACCTGCTCGTTTCACAATTTCTCGACTTCGCCGAATTGCAGGCGCTGGAAGAACATACCATGACCATGGCGGAATGGATTTCTGAACTTGACCGCCAACTACAAGGTAACCGCCGGGAATTGCTCTCACACAAAGGGAGCGTTTCAAAGCAGCAAGCCATTGAGAAAGCAGAAAAAGAGTTTGAAACATACCGCGCGCAAGAGATGCAGGAACTGGTCAGTGATTTTGACCGCACCGTGAAACAACTGACCCAAAAAGTAGCGAAAAATAATAATGAGTAATACAAACTTTATGGAGAAGCTGTTTGACGGGGTTGATGTGGTATGGAGCACTTTAGGTGATCGGATATTGTCGAAATAGCTAATGCCAGCCGAAGTCCTGCGCCAAAGCATTTTAAAGAAAGCATTTGAAGGGAAGCTGGTTCCCCAGGATTCAAACGACAATCCGGCGGGCGTATCGCCGGAACGGATAAAAGCGGAGCGGGAGAAAAAGAAGACTGGAGCAAGAAAAAGTTGATATGTTTTGAGCCGATGGCTCTCGATTGGTTGGTGGGATGGAGGATGGATTAAAATCCATCCCTACAAAATGGGGTCGAGCCGACGGCTCTGCGGGAGACAATGTGTTCCGTTCGGAACGCCCGATGTTGTAGCCCCGGATTTCAATCCGGGGTTAGGAACAGAACACATACAAGGATTAAATTATGAGCAATGAAACACGAAATACGGCGAGCATAACCAGCAAGGTGTGGGCGTTCTGTAATCCGCTGCGGGATGTCGGCGTGGGATATGGGGATTATCTGGAACAGCAGAAAGGGAAATTGGTAAGCCAATCCGGGCTTGCCATCTGCCGCCTCTCCCCCGATCTGGAGCCAGCCGAAAAACTTCAGAAAAGAATCAAGTCAGAAAAAAACCAGGAGGAGAAATAAAGAATGGGAAAAAAAATAAATCAGCAGATAGAAATATATAAAAGCAATAGCGGGCAAGCCCAGGTTGAAGTGCTTTTTAAAGAAGATACGGTATGGTTGAGTCAGGAGCAAATTGTTAAGTTGTTTGAACGCGATCAATCGGTTATTTCCCGGCATATAAATAATGTTTTTAAAGAGGGGGAGCTGGATAAAAAAAGCAATATGCAAAAAATGCATATTGCAAATTCCGACAAACCTGTCATTGTTTATAATCTTGATGTTATTATTTCTGTTGGCTATAGAGTAAAATCTCTTCGCGGCACACAATTCCGCCAATGGGCTACCAACAGGTTGAAAGAATACCTGATAGAAGGCTACAGTATCAACCAGAATCGCCTGAAGGAACGGGAACTTGAACTTCAATATTTAAAATCCGGCATAAGCATACTTCGCCGCTCCATTGAACAGCAAGCGCATTCTATGGATGACGCCAAGAAATTAACCGCACTTTTGGATGGTTTTTCCAATGGGCTGTCTCTGCTTGATGATTATGACCATGAGAGTCTCGATAAAACCGGCAAAACCACTCGCCCCGCTGTTCGCATCCATCTTGCTGAATTCATGAATCTGATACAAGCCATGCGTTCCGATTTTTCCTCTGCACTTTTCGGGAAAGCAAAGGATGCAAGTTTCGAAAGTTCGGTTGCCCAAATCTATCAATTTTTTGGCGGATCAGACGTATATCCATCCATAGAGGAAAAAGCAGCCATGCTTTTGTATCTTGTCGTAAAAAACCATTCCTTTGTTGATGGAAATAAACGGATCGCGGCGGCTTGCTTTTTGTATTTCCTTGAGAAGAACGGACTTTTATATAACAATACAGGCGAAACGCTTATCAGTAATGACGCTTTGGCGGCTATTACGCTGTTTATCGCTGAGAGCAGGCCGGAAGAGATGGCAACGGTAAAACAAGTGCTGTTAAGTATTCTTAACAGAAAGGAAGATTAAATGAGCAATGAAACACGAAATACGGCGAGCATCACCAGCAAGGTCTGGGCGAAATAATATTGAGCATCAACGGGAAATAATACCGGTTCGGCATGAGCAGTTTACTTTAAAGGGTCGGGAGGCCGCCGCCCGCGATGACCGGTGCCTGCCGGGAGTTTAGCGTCTCCGGCAGGCGTTCTTCATTTAGGCATGGATTCAAGTTTTTTGCGATAAATTTTCAGCATGTCCTGAAATACGATTAGCTTATACTCTTTGATAATGTCGTCCACGGTCAGGTCGGGAGAATTAACGCTCAGGTAAAAGATGCTGTTGGGATTATCCAATACCAGCTTTACTTTGGCCCCATAACGTTTTTCAATCGCGGGAATAAATTGACCGTTGTGTTCCAAATGAAACGCTTTGCGGTCAAAGTTTATTTTGGCGGTAGCAATGGGTAAAGACACTCCAAACCGCAGCGCTTCCGAGCGGTAGCCGGTTTCAGCAAGAATCTTGCCGTCAATGTCTATAATCTTGCTCCAGGCGCAATAGGCCAGCACAGTGGGCAAACTGTATTTGTAGGCATAAATATCAACGGGAGTGCCGCCGGGCCACATTGAAGGAATCAGCATCAAGTCGGCGCCGCGTTCCTTCTGATCGGCAAAAAGTTCTTCAAACTGGGTGTCAAAACAGATTGCGCCCGCAACTTTAAGCCCTTCCCATTCGATCAGTTTCTGGTCGGCACTGCCGGGAACCACTCCAGCGTCAAGTTCGCCAGTCGTGGGAAAACGCTTGTTGTAGCGTCCGCAATTATTGCCGTCTTTGTCATAAACCAGCAAAGAATTATGCAAACAGCCGTTTTCCCGGAGAAACAGGCCAAAACCAACGCCTATCTTCAATTCCTTTGCTCTCGCCAGGAGGCGCGCGACAGGTTTCAGGTCGTTAAACGCGACTTCAGCAATGGTCATGGTGCGCGGATTGTCCGGGCCGTCGCCGCAATAGATATTAATCGTCTCGGGAAACAGCGCCAAATCGCTGCCTGTTGCCGCGCAATGTTCGAGCAGCTTAATCGCCTCCATCTCTTTGTCGGCAAACGTGTCGAAATCTCCAACTCTTAACCCCACCGCACTGATCTGTTTGATCTTCATAATTTTTATCACACCTGTTTTAACAGAAAATTGTAAATAACTGAAATAATTGTCTGATTATAAATACACCGGCAAGGCTGTTCAGTCAAATTTTGTTCCTGTATTCCCTGGATGTAAAAAGCCGGACTGGCAGCCGATGTTCGCGCATGGGTTGCTTTTCCTGTGAAAATCTTCACATCCGCCATAGAAATTAAGATATAAATGGTTATATTTGTGTATATAATAATGCAAGATAAATGTTTCAGGCGACAAGGGAAGTTTCATCCATGAGAAAAGTTTTAGTTACCGGCAGAGGGCTGATAACACCTTTAGGCAATGGTTTGGCGGTAAATGAGCTGGCTTTGCGTGCGGGCAGATCGGGAACGGCATTTTGCCAGGAGTGGAAAGACCGCGAGATGGAATGTCAGGTTGGCGGCTTTTCGGATCAGAATCCGGTATGTGATCTGCTGGATAAAAAGCGTTTGCGTTTCACTCCGGCCAATGCGCGAATGTCGGTTGCCGCGGTGGAACAGGCGTTACAAGAGGCGGCGATTCCTCTGGAAGAAGTCAGAAACCTCAGAATCGCCGTTATCAGCGGAGTTGCCGGCAGCAATTATAAGGAAATTTATGAAAGCGCCCTGGCCTATGACACGACTAAAAGAGTAAGATCGGTAAGTCCGTGCATTGTGCCCCGGGCAATGGCGTCCTCGGCGGTATCAAATCTGTCTTTAATCTTCGGGTTCACCGGGGAAAGTTACGATATCAGTTCCGCCTGCGCCAGCAGCGCGCACGCGACTGTGGCGGGAATGCGCCTGATTCAGTTCGGCCTGTATGACATTGTTGTCTGCGGGGGGGCGGAGGAACTGAACTGGGCTCAGGCGCTGGGGTTCATCGCCATCCGCGCGCTGTCCAAAAAATACAATGACACACCGGAAAAAGCCAGCCGCCCGTTTGACCGGGACAGAGATGGTTTTGTAATAGCGGAAGGTGCCGGTTATATGGTACTGGAGTCCGAAGAAAGCGTCAGACGACGCGGCGTGAAGCCGATTTGCCAATTAGCCAGTTCAGCGGCGAACAGCAACGGGCTGGATATGGTGGTTCCGGACGCGCCGTCGAACGCCATCGTCATGCGGGAGGCCGTAGCCGCCGCCGGACTGAAAATAGAAGACATTCAATATATCAATACCCATGGCACAGGCACTCCGATCGGCGACCCCGTTGAAATGGAAGCGATCAGGCAGGTATTCGGTTCCAAAGTGGCAATCAACAGCACCAAGTCAATGACCGGGCACATGATCGGCGCCGCAGGCGCGGTCGAGGCGATCTTCTGTTCCCAGATGATTGACAAACGGTTTATTTGTCCGTCCATCAATCTGGATAATCCGGAACCGGAATTCGGCTGGGCTGACTTTGTCCGCGAACTGAGAGACGGAGTCGACCTGCGCCATGTTTTAAGCAACAGTTTTGCGTTCGGCGGGACTAACGTAAGTTTGGTTATCTCCCGCTATGAAGGATAAAAAAGCCATGGCGGTTCGTTAATTTAAGATGGATGACAAACGCACACAGCACCGCCCGAAGCTGCCGCCGTGGATCAGGATAAAAGTCGGCTGCGGCCAGGCGCGGGAGGAAGTAAGCTCAATTCTGACCGGATTGCGCTTAAATACAGTATGCTCCAGCGCCAGATGCCCGAATCTCAACGAGTGCTGGCATCGCCGGACCGCCACATTTATGATTCTGGGCGAGCATTGCACCAGAAATTGCCGTTTCTGCGCCGTCGGGCATACTCAATCACCTTTGCCGCCAGA